>Ga0183099_1000845_pt1 | contig 19737 bp, 16 predicted proteins | sample Biomet1_FD_127788 | JGI IMG/M metagenome (GOLD analysis project Ga0183099, IMG submission 127788) | Microbial communities from bioreactor (seeded with anoxic lake sediment) at LBNL, California, USA - Biofuel metagenome 1 | ecosystem: Engineered > Bioreactor > Anaerobic > Unclassified ... | reverse complement strand
ACCCGTTTTTTACGGTCTTCCGGTTACGATCAGATTGCTGCGCTTACGATCAGATTGCTGACTTCGGCAGGCTCAGTTGCAATCCATGAACAACAGCGCAGAATGTCAGATTGTGCATTTCAAAGAAACCAATCTCGTATTCCTTCCTCTATCACTGAGTGTGCTGTTGCCGTTAATGGCGAACAATTGCTCTCATTTGATAGCTGGGGACGACCCAATAACGCCTCGGGCGTAATCACTATTCCACTGAGCGGCGAATCGTCGGTACAAGTTTGTATTGAAACAGAAGGCTATATTCATGCGTGCTAATCTGCGCAGAGCCTGCGGTTTTACTTTGCTGGAGCTGGTGGCAGGCATTGCGTTGCTTGCAGTTGTTTTGTTGCTTATCACCAGTGCTTTTTTGCCGATGATTAATAAACAAGCGCAGCCCATTTATCAGATACGTGCCGCTGAACTAGCTCAGTCTATGCTGCAGGAAGTCTTAGCGCGTTCGTATGATGAAAACTCTGATCGCACAGGTAAAACCGATGCTGGGAAATATCAGTATTGTGGCAGCATTGATACGGCTAACCTCTTGACTGAAACCAGTTCGGCTTTAGGAAGTTGTTCCACTACGCTGGGTGCTGACAGTGGTGAAACGTATACCACCTTTGATGATGTCGATGATTTTAACCTTTACTGCAACGCCCCCATCACTGGTAGTGCTTTCGCGCAACTGCAAGGGCTGGATACTTCGTTGTATGAAAATTACGGCGTTAAAGTGTGCGTGGAAAACTCGCCGGAACTGCTTGGCTTAGCGACTCGCAATGATGTGGCGAAAAAAATCACCGTGACAGTAACCACACCTGCGGGTGAGGCGATCGAGGTTACCAGCTACCGGAGTAACTATTGATGAAGCATCGTGGGTTTACGCTGGTTGAGTTGGTGGTGGTGATTGTTTTATTGGGCATTATCGGCACTATTTCATCCCGCTTTATTGGTCAGACGGTGCAACTGTATAGTGACAGCACTATTCAGCAGCAACGAATTGCCGAAGCCCGGTTTGTATTGGAACGACTGAGTCGGGAAATTGCCGGTATTCACCCGTTTAGTTTACGTGACCCGTTTGCAAGTGATGTGGCTTATCAGGGAAAGTGTATCGAATATATTCGGATCGCAGCGGTCAGCTCTTATCTAGGGTCGGCGACGACTAGTGCGGCATTGAGCGTGATTGAAAATCCGAATGACATTTTACAAACAGCTACCGTCCCCACACTCTCTGTTGCCCGACGGGTCTCAGTGCATTCACAAGCTGCAACCGATCTCTATTCGTCTGCGGACAACAATAGCGTCAAATCAGTTACTGCTTTTTCAACACTAAATAATACTGTAACTTTTTTTGCTGCATTCAGTTCTGATTCAACGGGAAAACGCTATACCGTGCTGGATAAAAATGGCCCAGTTAGCTGGTGTATGTTTAATAACCAGCTTTATCGTTATGCAAACTACAACACGAATTATGGTACAGCAAAAACAGTGGATTGGTTTATCTCACAGGCAACAGCCGGTTCAGCTTACAGCAGCCTGATGGCTGAGCATGTTAGCAGCAGTAGCTTGTTTAAAGTGATTGATCCTGCGTTGTCACACAATGCCGCTCTCGATCTGTCGCTACAACTCACCACCGACAGTGATGGCAATAAACTGATTTTGAACCGACGGATGCAGGCGAATTATGTCCCCTGATCGCAACTCATCACATATACCTTTTGTTAAATCGCAGCAGGGGTCAATGCTAGTGATGGCAGTTTTTATTATTGTTATCTTTGGCTTATTAGCTTCGGCATTGAGCAGCATTCTGAGTTCTTCACAAGATACGGTGAGTTATGAGGTTTTAGGTGTTAGGGCTCAGGCTACGGCGAATGCGGGTTTGGAAGCTGGGTTATATCGTGTTTTGCGCAACTCGGTTGCCTGTAATGTCATACCTGCGGCCAGTACACCCCTTACCGTCGCCATTGATAATACCGTTGTTGGGCTCGCACAATGCAATGTGCGCGTGACTTGTAACCAACGTGCGGCGATCAATAGCAGTACCGCTACGTATTATATTTTAAATAGTATCGGCACCTGTGTTGCTGGCAATAACAAACTTACTGCGACAAGAAATCTGAAAGCTGAGGTGCAGCGATGAAGTATTATATTCGGTATGGCATCATTTCTCTGTTATTATTTATTTGTCGAACTGTACTGGCCGATACTGTTTTACTTGGGAGTATGAGTATTGGCGATGACAATAGTAGTACTACATTGTCGCCACTGGCTTTATTTAATACCTCTTACCAGCCTAAATATCCTATTCATTTTTCACTTTCAGAATCCGGAATATTAGCCGGTATTACTCTGAATTCACCAAGCACTTTTACTTATGGTGTTACTGTTATCATATGGAATAGCTCAGGAAGCATTAAGGTTAATGCAACAGCAGCAGATGCTACACCAGAGAAAATAACAGCCCTTTCTGTAGCATTACCAGCAGGTGATTATAGTATGGCTGTAATGGGGGCATGTGTTCAAGCTTCAAGTAATAACACCAAATCAAAAGCATCAACGGATCTATGTGTGAGCGGTAGTCCCAATAAACAGTGGGAGGATATTTCTTTTACTAATATTACGTTAACTGGTTTAACATCTTCGTCGGTAAATCTTATTCAGCGACAGCATATTGGTGATAATGCCAATAGCTTATTGTGGACTACACCAATATCGTATTTATACCCAACAAACAGCTCTGGGATCAGCGCGACATACAATTTTTCTTTAAACACAGCGACAACGTTTACTGATATTTTTATATATCGAATGCAAGATTATGGAAAGGCTGATGATTGGATTAATTATTTTAACGATGCCTATAAAATCAGAATAAAGAAAACAACTTCTACTTCGTATGATTTCAATCAGGATATAATAGGGAATGGTGATCTACCCTGGACCCCAAACATGACGTTGTCTGCGGGCAGTTATCAGTTAATAATTCAGCCAACTAATAATTTGAGTTTGTTTAATTGGTTTTATGATGATATAGCATGGGATGATATTGTACTCAAAGCTAAAATAACCAATCCAGTTAACCATTATCAGGTTAGTTATTCTTCTAATAATATTACCTGCGAACCGGCTAAAATTACGATAACAGCCTGTTCTGATAGTAATACTCCTTGTACAGTAAATACCAATATCAATAGTTCGGTAAGCTGGAATAACAGTTTAGTCGCGTTGACCAATGGTATTGGTTATTCGATTTTGTCTCATTACGCCAGTGGTAGTGTGTCGGTTGGCAACGTCAATAGCACAATACCAAAATGCTTGATAGATAATGGAATTGACACGAGTTGTATGGTTCCTTTTGTTTCATCAGCCTTTTCGTTTGATTTCCCGACCTTCTATGCAGGGGGTAATAGTAGTGACATTCGTGATGTCACATTAAGAGCTCTGCAGGCCTCTGTGACTAATCCTGCTATATGCACTTCATTGTTCGCGGGAAAGACGGTGAATGTTAATTTCTCCAGACAGAACATATTGCCAACGACGGCCAGTACAAAAACTCCGATATTAAACGGTACGGCTATCAGTACAAATACCCCGGTACCGCTGACTTTTGACAGCACCGGAGTAGCTCATATCATTTTGGCCTATCAAGATGCCGGCGTGCTGGGGATCAATGCATCATACTCAACAACAGACACTACTGCTGGAACCTTATCTATTTTTGGATCAGATTCTGTTGCCGTATTACCTGATAGAATTCAACTAACTGCTGTCGGACAGACTGCCTGCAGTGGTACGAATGATGATGACTATTCTAAGTGCACTGTCTATAAAAAAGCCGGCGAGACATTTACGCTGTCGGCGCAGGCAGGGTATGGCTCCTCCTTTGTCTCAACCAATAATTTCACACCTGAAAGCACAGCGGTTAAACCATCAATCGAACATAAATTGCTTGCACCATCGGCAGGGACATTACCCTCTTCCTGGACGAACACGGCGCTGACTTTTTCGGCAGGCACAGCCAGTTCATTGGTCAGTGAAAGTGATGTCGGTATTTATCAATACAGAGTCATGCCATCTGACGGTATCAAACCGTTTGTGCCGTATCCGACCTATCAAGATGAGACAACTCAACTGAAAGTGCCTAAATCAACTGACAATTGGAGTGATCCTGTCGGGCGCTTTGTGCCTGCTCAGTTAAAAGCAGCAGTGATCGCCAATGGATCATTAACAACGGATATTTGCGCTAATCAAACATCCGCAACACTAGGTTACACTGGTCAGGCTTTGCGGTTTGCGACCTCTCCGATGCTGAGTGTGACGGCATTGGGCAGTGATGGCGCGACAGAAATGAAAAATTATCAGGGTTATTTTGCTAAGATCATCAAGATAACAATGCCTGGCAGCGCGAAATTTGTGGCCGCCATGACCCCGAAAAGTAGTGCGAATACACTAAACAGTATCGCCAGCTGGTCTGACGGTACTTGGACTACACCAGGTAATGCGTACACTCAGGTATATACATTTTCCGCGAATAATCAGTTCACTTTCGGCAAAACCAACACACCAGTAACGCCATTTGAAACGAGTCTGGTGGTCTCTACATTGACTGACAGTGATGATGTCAAAGCGACATCCTCTTTACCATTGACCTTTAATCCTGTAGCGCCGGATGGCAGCGCATTTAAAGTTTATAGCGGCCGCCTGACGCTAGACAGCGTCAATGCTGCTGAAACCAGTGCACTAACACTGCCGTTCTATATGCAATACTGGAATGGTTCTGCGTATGCTCCGAACACGGCGGATAACTGTTCATCGCTAAATTCTACTTATTTGCAGATGAATGCTGCTGCTAACTGGTCTGGCATCAACCTGCGAACAAGTAACAGCAGCAGTGCGCCAGCAACGACGAATGCCTCGTTATCCCCTGCCGTTGTGGCTCAAGGCGCAGGTGCAATATTATTCACTGCACCCAACAACACGGGGTGGGTAGATATCAGTGCCAGTTCGTTATTACCGCTGTGGATGCAAGATTTGTCATACTCATCGGGTCTCACCCCAGCCCGTGCCAGCTTCGGTTACTATCGAGGCAATGACCGTTTAATTTACCGTCGGGAAGTGTTTGGCAGCCAATAACCGCCAGAATAGGTAAAGGTCAGGCGCTATCTGATCATCTGGTGTGCCGGACGCTTGCTGATCGGGGCGGGGATTGGTAAAGTGGGCTGTTTTTCGCATCCCGTAATTACCCAGGATTCCCCGCATCATGTTCAAGAAGCTCCGTGGCCTGTTTTCCAACGATCTGTCGATCGATTTGGGTACTGCTAATACGCTGATTTATGTAAAAGGCAAAGGTATCGTACTGAACGAACCTTCTGTAGTCGCCATTCGTCAGGAACGTGGTGGTACTGCTAAATCTGTTGCTGCTGTTGGTCATGCCGCCAAGATGATGTTGGGGCGTACTCCGGGCAATATTGCGGCGATCCGTCCGATGAAAGACGGCGTTATTGCCGATTTCTCGGTGACTGAAAAAATGCTGCAGCACTTCATCAAGCAAGTGCATGAAAATAATCTGATGCGCCCAAGTCCACGCGTACTGGTTTGTATCCCATGTGGGGCAACACAGGTCGAGCGTCGTGCGATTAAAGAATCGGCACAAGGTGCGGGTGCACGTGAAGTTTATCTGATTGAAGAGCCAATGGCGGCAGCGATTGGTGCCGGTTTACCAGTTTCTGAAGCAACCGGTTCGATGGTAGTCGATATCGGTGGTGGTACTACCGAAGTGGCGATCATCTCGCTGAACGGGGTGGTGTATTCCTCTTCTGTTCGTATCGGTGGTGACCGTTTCGATGAAGCGATCATCAGCTATGTGCGTCGTAACTATGGCAGCCTGATCGGTGAAGCGACTGCTGAACGGATCAAACATGAAATTGGCTCGGCGTACCGCAGCGAAGAAGTACGCGAAATTGAAGTTCGTGGCCGTAATCTGGCGGAAGGCGTACCGCGTAGTTTCACACTGAACTCCAATGAAATACTGGATGCACTGCAAGAGCCATTAAGTGGCATTGTGAGTGCAGTGATGGTGGCACTGGAGCAATCGCCACCAGAGTTGGCCTCTGATATCTCGGAAAAAGGGATGGTACTGACCGGTGGCGGTGCATTGCTGCGCAATCTGGATCGTCTGCTAATGGAACATACCGGTATCCCTGTCGTGGTGGCAGAAGATCCGCTGACTTGTGTTGCTCGTGGTGGTGGTCGTGCTCTTGAGCTGATCGACATGCACGGTGGCGACCTGTTTCATTACGAATAACTGATCTTATCCGGGCTACCTTTCCGGTAGCCCCGAGCCGATAGCATCATGCGCACTATTTTTGGCAGGGGACCGTCCCTGCAACTCCGGTTATTTATTACTGTGCTGCTGTCTTTGGCGGGCATCGTTGCTGATGCCCGTTTTCATCTGTTTGACAGCGTGCGTTTATATATCAACACCTTTGCCAGCCCAATGCTGCATTTAGCCAGCGTACCGCGCGATGTGGTGGAAGGTGCCAGTCTGCAACTGCGCTCCCGCAGTGAACTCATTACCGAAAATCAGCAACTACAACAGCAGTTATTTTTGCTGCGCAGCGATCTGTTGCGCATGGCCGAGCTGAGTCAGGAAAACCGCCGCTTGCGTGAGTTGCTGGGTTCACCAGTAACGCAAGATTCGCGCAAATTGGTGGCGCGTATTCTGTCCGTTGACTCCGATCCGTTTGTGTATCAGGTGGTGATCGACAAAGGTATTGAGCACCATGTCTATGAAGGACAGCCGGTTGTTAATGATCAAGGCGTGATTGGTCAGGTGGTTAGCGTTGGTAAAACCTCCAGTCGGGTGTTATTGATCACCGATGTCAGTCATGCACTTCCAGTGCGGGTGTTGCGTAACGATTTACGGGCTATCGCGTCCGGAACCGGCAATATCAATGAGCTGAACCTCAAAAACTTACCGCGGAATGTCGACATCAAAGAAGGCGATATTCTGGTGACCTCCGGCATGGGCGGTCATTTCCCAGAAGGGTATCCGGTTGCTAAAGTAACCCGCTTTACCAATGAAGAGCAAAGTCCATTTGCCGAAATTAAGGCGGAACCGCTGGCTACATTGGATCGCCTACGCTATGTGTTACTGCTGTGGCAAGATGCGAAAGCAATGGGGCCATTAGCGGTAATGAGCCCGGCGGCAACGCCAGTCTCTGCTGCGACGTCAACGGTAGCGGCAACCAATCAGGCGGTGGTGTCTGGCAGTAAAACGACAGGCCCCGCTCCATCATCTGAGAAAAAGATAGCAGTTTCAGAACGTAAACCGGCAACCAGCAGCGTAGCCCGTCAGCGAACTGATAAAGTTAAAACGGCAGCATCGACGGCCTCAGTCAAAGCGAAGCATCAGGAACGTAGCCAGTGAGTAGTTCATTGACCGGCCATGGTAAAGGCTCCATTTATTTAACCCTGATGGTGGCGATCATTCTGACCATCGTGCCACTACCGGCGGCCATTGATATGTTCCGGCCGGACTGGGTAGCGTTGGTATTGTTGTATTGGGTTATTGCATTACCACACCAGATCAACGTCGTCAGTGCTTGGATTGTTGGTTTGCTGATGGATATTTTGTTGGGCTCAACGCTGGGGATCCATGCACTGGGCATGGCGGTTATTTCTTATGTTGCGACCGCTCAATATCAAAAAATCCGTAATTATTCGGTCTGGCAACAGGCATTAGTCATGGGCTCGTTGATTTTTATCGGGCAATTACTGATTTTCTGGGTTGAGCATTTGTTTGCCTCTCCGCGCCTGAATACCCGATTTGTCTGGGCGTCGCTGAGCTCCATGTTGCTCTGGCCATCCGTTTATCTCTTTTTGCGGTATATTCGCCGTCGTTTCAATATCAGGTAATTATTATGTCAGCCAGCATTGCGCTTTATCTGGCGTCTGCATCCCCCCGCCGCCGAGAGTTGTTAGCTCTGCTGGATTATCCGTTTGCAGTACTTTCCGTGGATGTGGAAGAACAACGCCAGCCGCAGGAAACACCGGAAGTTTATGTGCAGCGGTTGGCTTGTGAAAAGTCGCAAGCGGGTTGGCTTGCCTGCCAGGGTGAGAAACCAGTGCTGGGTGCCGATACAATCGTGGTTTTTCAGCAAGAAGTGCTGGAAAAACCACGAGATTTCGCCGATGCTCAACGTATATTGCAGTTACTGTCTGGTAACACCCATACCGTGATGACGGCAGTAGCCCTTTCTTCGCAACATGGCTGTGAAGTGATATTAGTCAATTCACAAGTGACGTTCCGCGAGCTGAGTCAGGACGACATCTATCGCTATTGGCAAAGCGGAGAACCCGCAGATAAAGCCGGTGCGTACGGCATTCAGGGGATCGGCGGAAAATTTGTCCGTCATCTCAGCGGCAGTTACTCTGCCGTGGTGGGGTTGCCGCTGCTGGAAACGGATCAGTTACTGCAAAAATATTGTCGCCATTCATGACTTCAGATTACTAAGGCTGAACTATGTCCACCGAATTGCTGGTCAACGTAACACCGTCAGAAACCCGGGTTGCCCTGGTCGACCACGGTATGTTGCAGGAAGTGCACATCGAACGTCAGGCTAAACGTGGCATCGTCGGTAATATTTACAAAGGCAAAGTCAGCCGCGTATTACCGGGCATGCAGGCCGCATTTGTCGATATTGGTATGGATAAAGCGGCTTTTTTGCACGCATCCGATATCGTGCCGCATACCGAATGCGTTGATGTTAAAGAAAAAGAACACTTTCAGGCTGGTAATATTGCTGAATTAGTCCGTCAGGGTCAGGACATCATGGTGCAGGTAGTTAAAGACCCGATGGGCACTAAAGGCGCCCGCCTGACTACGGATATTACCCTGCCATCGCGTTATCTGGTGTTTATGCCGGGTAGTGCACACGTTGGTGTATCACAACGCATCGACAGTGAAGAAGAGCGCGAACGTTTAAAACAGATCGTCACCAAAAATGTGGATGAACTGGGCGGCTTTATTGTGCGTACCGCGGCCGAAGGCGTGGGCGAAAAAGAGCTGGAACAAGATACGATCTTCTTGAAACGACTCTGGCGTAAAGTGCTGGAGCGTCGTCAGAAATACCCAACGTGCCATGTATTGTATGCAGAATGGAGCTTAGCATTTCGTATTCTGCGCGATTTTGTTGGCGATGAGCTGGATAAGATCCGGGTCGATTCGCGCCAGACCTTTGAACAGCTGTGTCAGTTTACCGATGAATTTGTCCCGGAGATGAGTGCCAAACTGGATTATTACTCCGGTGAGTCGCCGATCTTTGATTTATATGATGTTGAGAATGAAATTCAACGGGCTTTGGAACGTAAAGTTGAGTTGAAATCGGGCGGTTATCTGATCATCGATCAAACCGAAGCCATGACCACCATCGATATCAATACCGGTGCTTTTGTCGGTCATCGTAATCTGGAAGAGACCATCTTTAACACCAATGTTGAGGCTACAGCGGCAATTGCCCGTCAGCTGCGCTTGCGTAACCTTGGTGGCATTATCATCATCGATTTCATCGATATGCAAAGCGAAGATCATCGTCGTCGCGTATTGCAAAGTCTGGAGCAAGCGCTAGCCAAAGATCGCGCAAAAACCGGTGTGAATGGTTTCTCGCAACTGGGTTTGGTAGAGATGACCCGTAAGCGTACCCGTGAAAGTCTGGAGCATGTGCTTTGTTCACAATGTCCGGAATGTAATGGGCGTGGCCGCGTCAAAACAGTGGAATCAGTTTGCTACGAAATTCTGCGTGAGATCCTGCGTGTGAACCGTGCTTATGATGCCGATCAGTTTGTGGTGTATGCCTCTCCGGCGGTTGCAGAAGCGTTGCGTGGCGATGAATCCCACAGTCTGGCTGAGCTGGAAGTGTTTATTAGCAAACAAGTTAAGGTACAAGCAGAGCCATTATATAGTCAGGAACAATTTGACGTGGTGATGATGTAAGTGCGTTGGCGTGGCATAGTGCGTGGTAGTGCTATTTTACTGGCAGCTGTTTTTGCCTTGCTGGCGGTGCTGGTCACTGCGCTGCGTTTCGGTGTGCCTGATTTACAATCACACCGTGACTGGTTATTGCGTCAATTCTTGCCAGCCGGTGCTACGGCCTCTGCTGAAAATATCAGCTGGCGCTGGCAAGATTACGGTCTGCAGATAGAGTTAGATGACGTAGTATTCCAGCAACAAGGCGCTACGTCAGTTAACCTGCGGGCGAAAAAATTACAGCTGCACTGCAATCCCTTCCTGAAATTCTGGCAAACAAATGGCTGTTTGGCGCAACTACAGGCCGATCAACTGCAACTGACCGTGCAACTACCCAAAGCCGAACAATCTGTCAGTACGCCGCTACCGGCCCTGAATGATTTTTTACCGTTATTGCTGGAACAGTTACAGCAGATCAATATTACCAATAGTCAGGTTACCCTGATGCGTCAGCAGCAATCGCTGGCCGAAATTCACATCGAACAACTCTATACCGAAAACAACAATCAACAACACCGGCTGTTTGCCCGTACCGCATTAGCGCAACAAGCGCTGGTGGTGCCGCTGTTGCTGCAGGCTGAATTGCAAGGTGCGGCGACAGTCGACGATCTGCAAGGACATCTCTATCTGGCCACCGAGCCGCATGCGGCGAAACAACTGGGGGCTTTATTACCAGCACCATTGGCTGCCAATGTGCAATCTATTCACGGGGCGCTGGCTTTTCAGTTTTGGTTGGAGCGTGCGCCGGGGCAATGGCAAAGTGCGCTGTTACAGCTGGGGTTGAATCGTCTGGGCTGGCAGCAGGCCGAGAAGAGCCATAGTTTGGAATTACAAGGTGGCGAGCTGATCTGGCAGCGTCATAACGATGGTTGGCAATTGCGTAGTCAGGGATTGCAACTGCATAGTGAAAATCAGCCATGGCGCAATTGGCAGCTGCAATTGGATAAACGGGCAGAGCAGTATGCCGGACAGATGGATCCGCTTCAGCTGAGTGAACTGACGCCATTGGCCGGCATGTTCTTACCCGTTGACTCTGCCGCTTCTGAAGCACTGCGCACTCTGGCGCCGCAAGGGCAACTGAACGAACTGCGTTTTTCCCGTGATGCGGAACAGGATAACTGGTTGTTCAGCGGTCAGTTACAGCAAATGCAATGGCAGCGCTGGCGTATGGTGCCCGGTTTGCATGCTGTCGATGCGACTTTCCGTTTATCCCCGAAAGGTGTTGCGCTGCGCCTGAAACAGTCAGCCCCCCAAGCGTGGGATCTGCAACCTTATTTTGAAAAGCCTTGGCCGGTACAAGATTTTGCCGCAGAACTTAACTGGCAAATGCAAAAAAGTGGCTGGGCATTAACCGCCGACCATGTGCAGTTAAATACCGATGTGGTGACCACCAATACGCAATTTCGTTTAAGTCAGGCTGCCGCGCAGCCATTGTTTCTGGCGCTCGACAGCCAGGTTGATCTGCAGGATGCCAGCCAGGCGCATTACTATTTCCCGCATGGTGCTATGGGTGAGCCGGTCATTAATTATTTGACCAAGGCTTTGCAGGGCGGACAGGCGAAGAATGCCAAGATCCTTTGGCATGGTGCATTTCATGATTTTCCATTTAAAGAGCATAACGGCATATTTCAGGCTTGGGTGCCGTTACGCAATGCGACCTTCCAGTTTGGTGAAGGCTGGCAGCCATTACGGCAGATGTCGTTAGATCTGTTGTTTGAGAATGATCGGCTGGATATGCAAGGTGATCAGGCCTTGTTGGGTGAAGCGAGTACACCACGCCTGCATGCCTGGTTCCCTAAACTGGCTCCCGGTGCACACCTGTATATTGATTCGGATATTGCCGGTACGGGCGAAGCCGTCAGTGACTATCTGTATCACTCGCCACTACAAAACTCAGTCGGTGCCGCGTTACGCGCCGTCCAGATCCAAAAACCACTGACCGGTGCGCTGAAGCTGGATATTCCATTGGATGGTGGTGCGGTCAAGGTGAATGGTCATGTCAAACTGGCGGGTAACAACCTGTATATTCCGAGTTTGGATCTGCCGCTGGAACAACTGCAAGGTGATTTGACCTTTGATGACAATAAAACCGGCATCGACGAACTGCAAGCCACATTGTGGGGGCAACCACTACGTGTGCAGTATGCCGGGGAACAACAGGACAAAGAGTATCAGGTTAAACTGGGCTTAAACGGCGAATGGGATAATCAGCGCGATACCGTGCTACCAACGTTGGCTCATCAGACGTTGCAGGGGCAGGCCAACTGGCAAGGGTCACTCGATCTGCATCTGTATAAGGGCGGTCATTATTACTACGATGCGCAGTTAACCAGCCCACTCAGTGCACTGGCGCTGGATTTACCGGCGCCCTATAACAAACCGGCGGGGCGAAACTGGCCATTGCAGGTGAAGATCAGCGGTAATCAAGACAGCAGTGTGATCAATGGGTCGTTAAATCACGAATGGCAACTGCAGGCGGACTGGTCTCCGGAGCAAAAACAATTCCGCCGCTTCTGGTTGGATAACCAGGTTATCGAGCGCAGTACCGGGCCTCGGCTCCCCTTTTCAGTGAGCACGATTTTAAGTGAAGCCGATGTCTCTGCCTGGCTGGACTGGTGGCAACGCTGGCCGGTTAATGGTCAGCAAGCCGTTAATCAGCTGTTTCCCAGCGTTGGTGCCATTGATGTGCGGGTCGATAAACTGCATGTGGCCGATCAATTATGGCGTGATGTGCGCCTGAGCATGAGTCCGGATCGTAACGGCAGCAAGATCTGGCTGGAAAGCAGCAAGGCGCAAGGGCTGATCCAACTGCCGACGAGTAAAGAGAAACCAATTCAGGTCGACATGGCCCGCTTGTATTGGGCTGACAGTGGTGATGAGCAACCCGCCGCGGAACCCATGAGTCTCACGACCCAGCAGGGCTGGCTGGCGCGTTGGCCTAACTTGCGATTTAGCTGCCAGGATTGTCGTTATGGCGGGAATACGCTGGGGCAGATCCGTGGTCATCTGTATCCGGTTAAACAGGGTGGCGAAGTACGTGATCTGCATTGGCAAGTGGCGAATTCTCAATTTGATGGGCAAGCCAGCTGGCTGATACAAAACGATCAGCCCCAAAGTATGCTGCAGGGGAAATTCGTCAGTAACAATACGGAATTATTCCTAGGCCATTTTGGTTTTGATCCGGGGCTGACGGGTACGAAAAGTCAGCTGGATATCAATGTTTTCTGGCCGGGCGCTTTACCACAACCGCGCTTCGCGACTTTAAATGGTGAGATCAAGATGGAGACCGGCGAGGGTATCTTACGGGAAGTGAAGAATACCGGCGGTAATCGGTTGTTATCACTGTTTTCACTGGATGCAATTGTGCGTCGTATCAGTCTCGATTTCCGCGATATCTTTGGTGATGGTCTCTATTTCAAAAAAATCAGCTTTAGTAGCAAACTGGAACGTGGTGTGCTGCGTAATGATGATCTGCTGCTGGAAAGTAACTCCGGTGATCTGCGCGGTCATGGTCTGGTCGATTTAGGTCAAAAACAGATCGATTATCAGGTGACGTTCTCGCCCACGTTAACCGGTGGTTTTGGTGTCGCTACCGCGTTTGCCATTACGCCTATCACCGGTATTGCGGTGTTAGCGGCAACCACCATTTTGCAGCCCGTGTTTGATGTGATCACGCAGGTTAGCTACTCCGTTAAAGGTGATATTGCGAAACCAAACATTACTGAATTGGGGCGTAAGCAAGAGAAAGTTAAATTGCTATCACCCGCCACAGAGGAGAGCAAGTGATGCAGTTGGTCGCACTACAAATCAATGCTCAGGCCGATTGGTTGCAAAATCGCGCACAAATCGCCACGTTGTTGCAACGTTTACCTGCTGAGCGCCCGTGTCTGGTGTTATTACCGGAAAATTTTGCCTGTATGGGGGCGCCGCAAGATTATCAGCAGATTGCCGAACCCTTGGGTTCTGGTCGTGTGCAGCGCCAGTTGAGCGAGTGGGCGAAAGAGTTTGGCATCTGGCTGGTGGCGGGCTCATTACCGACCTTGTTACCCCAGCAAAACCGGGTGCATACCACGTCGCTGGTGTTTAACCCGCAAGGTGAACTGGCCGGTTTTTATCACAAATTACATCTGTTCGATGTTGATGTCGCTGATGCGCGGGGTCGTTACCGTGAATCGGATGCATTTATGGCCGGACATGAAACTTGCGTTGTCGCATCGCCGTTTGGTGGTTTAGGGCTCAGTATCTGTTATGACGTGCGCTTTCCTGCACTGTATCAGTTGTTACGCCAGCAGGGTGCTGATGTACTGCTGGTGCCTGCCGCCTTTACCAAAGTGACTGGACAGGCGCATTGGCTGCCATTGTTACAAGCCCGAGCGATTGAGAATCAATGTTATGTCGTGGCGGCGAATCAATGTGGTAGCCACGATGGCAACCGTGAAACATGGGGTCACTCGGTGATCATCGATCCTTGGGGTGAAGTTCTGGCCCAGCAAGGTCATCAACCCGGCCTGATCGCAGCATCGCTGGATCCGCAGAAAATCGAACATATCCGCAAAACAATGCCGGTGCAGCTGCATGCCAGACTGACGCCGGTCTGGAGAGAATAATTCAATGTTGTTACCGCAAGTCAGTGAACGATTGTTAGCAGCGAATGGTCTGGATCAGGATATTCTGGCGCAACAGTTACGCCAGTTGATGAGTCATCAGATTGATTTCGGCGATTTCTATTTCCAAAGTGGAGTCCATGAATCGTGGATGCTGGAAGACGGTATTGTTAAAGATGGCAGCTACAACATCGAACAAGGTGTCGGTGTGCGTGCCATCAGTGGCGAGAAAACCGGGTTTGCCTATTCCGATGAACTTAGTCTGAATGCCTTACAACAAGCCGTCATCGCGGCCCGTGGTGTGGCGAACAGTGGTGGTGAAGCTAAGGTTAAAATCTGGCAACCCACACAACCGCCAGCGCGTTATCTGGCGTTAGATCCACTACCGGGCTTGCCTCAGCAACATAAAATTACTTTGCTGGAAGAGCTGGATACCTTTGCCCGTTCGCTGGACTCGGCGGTTACGCAGGTGATGGCATCACTGTCTGGCGTGTATGAAGAGATCCTGATCGCAGCGACCGATGGTACGCTGGTGGCAGATATTCGCCCACTGGTGCGTCTCAGCATTACTGTATTGGCTGAGCGTAATGGCCGGCGTGAGCGCGGCAGCTGTGGTGGCGGTGGTCGTTGTGGTTACGATTATTTCTTCGAGCTGGAACATGGTGAAAGCCGTGCTCATGGGTATGCACGTGAAGCGGTCCGTCAGGCCTTGGTCAATCTGGAAGCCATCGATGCACCCGCAGGTATGATGCCGGTGGTGCTTGGCTCAGGCTGGCCGGGAGTGTTGCTGCATGAAGCTGTTGGGCATGGTCTGGAAGGCGATTTCAACCGTAAAGGCTCATCAGCGTTCAGCGGTAAGATCGGCCAACAAGTGGCGTCGAAGCATTGCACGATTGTCGATGACGGTACGCTGGCTGGGCGTCGTGGTTCATTGAGCATCGATGATGAAGGCACGCCAACGCAATACAACGTATTGATTGAAAACGGCATTCTGAAAGGTTATATGCAGGATAAGTTGAATGCTCGTCTGATGGGTGTTGCACCCACCGGAAATGGTCGTCGGGAATCTTACGCCGCATTACCGATGCCGCGCATGACCAATACCTACATGCTGGCCGGTGAACATGATCCGCAAGAGATCATCGCTTCTGTGAAGAAAGGCATCTATGCACCGAACTTCGGTGGTGGCCAAGTGGATATCACCTCCGGCAAGTTTGTATTTTCGGCCTCTGAAGCCTATTTGATCGAAAATGGCAAAATCACCGCACCACTCAAAGGGGCGACGCTGATTGGCAATGGCCCGGAAGCGATGAAACAAGTCTCGATGGTGGGTAACGATCTGGCGCTGGATAAGGGCGTCGGTGTGTGCGGCAAAGATGGTCAGAGTGTGCCAGTCGGGGTAGGGCAACCGACACTGAAACTGGACGAGCTGACCGTGGGTGGTACGCAATAACCCAAAAGAAAATGGCGTGAATATTCACGCCATTTTTTATCAGTTCAGAAAACCATTACAGCTGTTCTTCCATGTGTTCACGCAGATATTTGAACAGTTCACGAAATGCTGCTGGTGGATGGTTCGCGGCTTGTTCTTTCTTCACGCGACTCACCAATTGGCGCAGTTTCTGACGTTCCAGGGTATGACATTCCCCGATCACGGCATTGATCGCATCATCACCATCGGCAACCAATTTATCGCGCCACTGTTCCAGCTTATGTAAACGCGCATTGGTGCTGTTATTGCGGCTGTGGATTTGATCCAGCACGTTTTTAATTTCGGTAATATCACGATTACGCATCATTTTACCGACAAATTGCAGGTGGCGGCGCAGTGCTTCGTGTTTACCTTTCAGCTTATGCCCCATGGCAATAGCGTCGATAAGATCTTCGTCCAGTGGCACGCGTTCCAGCTCGGCAGGCTTTAAGTTGACCAGCTCTTCGCCCAATTTTTGCAACGCAGCAGCTTCACGTTTCAGACCTGTCTTACTAACGTAATCGTCATCCGACTCATCGTGGGTTGGTTTTTGATTATTCATGGTGTCACTCTTCCTTAATTCCTCCCTTATATGGTAACAGGTATCTGTGATAGCCTGTGAAAAAATGCAGCAGGGCTTGGCAGACATGAATTCTCAGGAACAAATTTTACAAGAGCAGCACAAACTCGAACGCGTCGTGAATGATGCGTTACAGATCGCCCAAGAATTGGGTGCCGATACCGCAGAAATTTCCATCAGTAAACAAACCGGTATCTCCATTAACACCCGTGGCGGTGAAGTCGAAAATATCGAATTTAATAAAGATGGCGCACTCGGCATCGCGATCTATCGTGATGGACGTAAAGGCTCGTCCTCTACCGCTGATTTAAGCGTCAGTGCCATTCGTCGTTGTATCGAAGCAGCATTGGAGATCTCGCGTTATACCGCCGTCGATCCATGTGCCGGGCTGGCCGACCGTGACCTGATGGCGTGGGACGCCCCCGATCTGGATCTGCTGTATCCGGTCGCACTGGAGCCACAATACGGCATCGAGCTGGCGCGTCGCTGTGAACAACATGCGTTGTCGTTAGATAAACGTATTAAGCAGTCGGATAACGGCAGCTTTTCCAGCCATCATGGCATCAAGGTGTACGGTAATACCCATGGCTTCGTGAAAGGTTATGCCGCCAGTCGTCATTCCCTGAGCTGCGTGCTGATCGGTGAGCAAGACGGCGATATGCAACGTGACTACAGCTACAGCACAGCGCGTGAATTGTGTGATCTGTGGACGCCGGAACGTATCGCCGAAGATGCGGTAAGCCGCACGGTATCGCATCTGGGTGGTCGTAAGATCGCGACTACCGAAGTGCCAGTGTTATTCCTGCCGGAAGCGGCGAACAGCCTGTTTGGTCATCTGGTGTCGGCGATCAGTGGCGGCAATTTATATCGTAAATCAACTTTCCTGTTGGATAGCCTTGGTCAGCAGTTATTCCCGGATTGGTTCCAGATCAACGAGTTTGCTCATCTGCCGAAAGGGCTGGCGAGTTCACCGTTTGATGGGGAAGGTGTGCGCACGCAAGATCGTTCCATCATCGAAAATGGCGTACTGCAAACCTATCTGCTAACCGCATATTCGGCACGGAAATTGGGTCTGCAATCGACCGGCCATGCGGGTGGTATCCATAACTGGCGCGTTGATGGGCAAGGAGAAAGTCTGGACACGCTGATGAAACAGATGGGCACAGGCTTGGTGGTCAGTGAACTGATGGGGCAGGGTGTGAACATTGTTACCGGTGATTATTCGCGTGGTGCGACTGGCTTCTGGGTGGAAAACGGGCAGATTGCTTATCCGGTGGAAGAGATCACTATCGCTGGCAATCTGAAAGATATGTTCCGTCAAATTGTGGCGGTAGGTAATGATATTGATCCGCGCTGCAGTTTACAGAGTGGTTCGGTGCTGATTGAACGCATGAAAATTGCGGGGAATTAAGCAGAAATGACAGACGGCCTATAGGCCGTCTGCGATGCAAAGCAATTACTCTGCAGAACCTTCTTTACGGAAGGTACGTGGGAAGTTACGCAGCTGTTTGCTGGCTTCACGACGTTGTTTTGACAGTTCAGCACCGACGATGGTCAGGTCATCCACGCGATCTTCATAATCACCTTTCATGTTGTGGATGATTTCCAGAATGTCGTCGTAGCTCATACCTGGTTTCAGGTATTCGGTCAGGTTAGCCAGCAGCGCAACACGTTTCTGATTGTCACGGATTTTGCGGGCATTGTCTTCGATTTCACGGGTCATCTTGTTCTTCAGACGAGCCACACGTACGAATTCCAGAATGTTATTCATTTCGTTGTTTTGCATTGTGTCATCCACCATTCTCAGCTTGTTGATTCTTCTCTGACCACTGGTTATTTGCTGTGGTTTGTTCTCATCCTGCCATGTTTAAGGCACAAGAGCCAGATCCTGATTTAGTAAATCGGCCAATTCAATAATATCCATACTCCGAGTCCGCCTTCCAGCAAATATTGCCAGTGGAACTCGCGACGCCACAGCCCGGCGAGAAAAAATCCGCCTGCCAGGGCGATTGCTGCTAGTGGGTAATAAATCAGTTCACCCATTTGATCAAACAGCGACAGCATCAGTAAACGCAGTGATGGCGGCAGCCAGATCCCCAGCCAGCCGAGCACGATAATCGCAGGAACGATACCTAAGGCAAGCGAACTGAGGCGTACTTTCGGGTTCAGCGGCATACGCCAACGTGACGATGACATGGACTTATCCTTTCTCTTTCAGCATGGCGCGTAGATTGGCGATCCCGGTTTTGCCTTTTTCTTGCCGTTGTTCGGCACTGGCGGGGTCTTTACGCAATTCCCACTGCAGATCATCTTGTGGCAGCTCCAGCAGGAAACGACTGGGCTCCGGGTTCATCGTGGAACCAAACTGGCGACGCTCTTTGCACAATACAAAACTGAGTTCAGTCTGTGCCCGGGTAATGCCGACGTAAGCCAACCGGCGTTCTTCGTCGATATTGTCTTCATCAATGCTGACCTGATGCGGCAATAGACCTTCTTCCATACCGATCATAAACACATACGGAAATTCCAGCCCTTTTGAGGCGTGCAAGGTCATCAACTGCACCTGATCCAGCTCTTCATCACCTTCGTTGCGCTCCAGCATGTCGCGCAATGTAAAGCGCGCGACGGCTTCGCTTAAGCTCAGCGCTGGTTCATCCTGCTGTGGATCGCCTGCCAGCATGTCGGTTAGCCAGCGATATAAGGTCGATACGTTTTGCATACGCATTTCCGCCGCTTTCGGGCTGGGCGATGTCTCGTATAACCAAGCTTCATAGTGAATGTCTTTGATGAGATCGCGCACGACTTCTTCACTGTTGCCGCGTTCAGCATTATCGCTCATGCGACATAACCATTCGCAAAAATGGCGCAGTGCTTGTAAGCCACGGCCATGCAGGTGTTGCTCTAAGCCAATTTCAAAACTGGCGGCATAGAGACTTTTACCACGCTGATTGGCGTACTGGCCGAGTTTTTCCAGCGTGGTGGGGCCAATTTCGCGCTTAGGCAAGTTCACCACACGCAGGAAGGCATT
>Ga0183099_1000844_pt1 | contig 19749 bp, 18 predicted proteins | sample Biomet1_FD_127788 | JGI IMG/M metagenome (GOLD analysis project Ga0183099, IMG submission 127788) | Microbial communities from bioreactor (seeded with anoxic lake sediment) at LBNL, California, USA - Biofuel metagenome 1 | ecosystem: Engineered > Bioreactor > Anaerobic > Unclassified ... | reverse complement strand
AGAACTACAGGATGCTGCGTCAGCATATCATGCATCATGGACATCATCATCGCTTTCATCTCGGGCATCTGCATCATTTCCTTCATCATGTTCAGGCGAATGGATTTCATTTCGGGAGATTGCATCATGTCTTTCATCATAGACATCATCATTGCTTTCATTTCTGGTGTTTGCATAAGGCACATCATTTTATTTTTTTCCATGGTTTGGGTTTGGGTGGTTGGCGTATCTGTTTTTGTTGCTGCGGTTGCAGCTGAGACTGGTGCCAGGGTGCTGCTGAGAACAAAAGCGAATACAGTACAAGCGAATACGAGTCTTGACCAAAAATTTTTCATGTACAATCGTCTCCTTTTTATTATTGAATATTCTAAATACTTCGACAGGGCAAGACTGAATTCCTCCCTTAAGGAAAAATTGTTTGAAGGCAGGGTGGACATTGGATTAAATTTCAAATAGAAAATGGAGCTTTGGCAGATGTTTTCCATTTGCCAAGAGCTCCATATATATGCCTATTCTATATTTTCAAGGATATCCATCAACAACTTTTGCGAAATGCCTTTGCTGAAGGAGAGGGAATAACTGAAACGATCATCGTTCCAGAGCGCTAAGTGGATGGTTTCGTCTTTCCCTTTGACTAGAATTTCTTTATCGCCAACGGCAATGGTTTGCTCTTTGTCGTAGTTTGTATAATCACCGCTGATATCAAGTCCTTCTTCTAAAACTGCCATGCGATAAACAATGTTTTGGTCATCATTGCTGTAAAAAATCTGAATTAAATTTTTGTTGCTCAGCATAGCCATATAGCGTTCGCGGCAGTTTGTTGGTAGCAGTTGTGGTGATTTTATAGCAAAGGGTGCTGCTACTTTTAAATCGGGAAGGGTTGAATAGGAAATAAATGGATTAGGCAGAGAAACAGCTGTCGATCTTGGATCGGCAACACGTGTTTCTGCTTGTGCTGTTGGCAATAGGGCACAAAGGATAGCCGCGCAGAGAAAACCGGTCAATAGATTCTTTTTCAATAGGAAAACCCCTCTCTTTAGATTAAATCTATCTAGAGTATAAGCTGTTTTTCAGGGACTGTCCACTTGTAAATGCCGTGCAGGACAGGAAAGAGAATTATAACCACTGTTTATTCTTAAAAAAACGAACCATGCCGATGACGATGAGTGCCATGCAAAGCAACAGAACCGGATAGCCGTATGGCCAATCCAATTCCGGCATAACCTTGAAATTCATGCCCTCGATGCCGGCTAAAAAAGTCAAGGGAATGAAGATGGTGGAGATAACGGTCAGTAGTTTCATGACTTCGTTCATGCGGTTGCTAATGCTCGACAGATAAATATCCATTAGGCCGTTGACGATTTCACGGTAGGTATCAATGGAGTCAAGGATTTGGACGACATGATCGTAGACATCGCGGATATAGAGATGCGTTTGCGGATCGATGAGTTCAGATGAACCGCGTTCGACAGTGCTCAGCATTTCGCGCAGCGGCCAAATGGCTTTGCGGAGGAATAACAGATCTGTCCGCAGTCGTTGGATATCCCTGATTTGGGCTGGATCAGCGCCGAGTAGAACATTCTCTTCCAAGGTGTCAAGTTCATCGCCAATGTGTTCCAAGGCGATGAAATAATTGTCGACAAGAATATCGAGCAGGGCATAGCCGAGATAATCCGGACCGATCTTATGGAGGTTCGTTTTGCCGGAACGAAGCCGATTGCGAACGCCTTCGAATACAGTGGCATTGTTTTCGGCAAAGGAAATGACATAATTTTTGCCGATGATGAGGGAGATTTGCTCAATGAAGAGTTCCCCTTCCTGTAGCTGGATGTTTTTCGTAATCAAGAATAAGTAATCATCGTAATCTTCGATTTTTGGCCGGTGGGCGGTATTGAGCATATCTTCTAAAACAAGTTTGTGGATGCCGAATAATTGGCTGACGCTGTCCAAAAATTCAATTTTGCTGGCGCCGACGATATCGATCCAGGTTGTGGTATCCTTCTGCTGAAAGGCGCGGAGCTCATCAATTGATAAAATATCCTTTTCATAAAAGGTGGTCTCGCTAAAATCGATCACGTGTACTTTGGTTTTGATATTCAGGTCGAACCCACTGCTTAGCAAAGTGCCAGGTGGCAAGCCAACTTTTTTCGTGGAATTATGACGCCGTCGTTTCATTGCACTTTCCTCCGTTTTTAAGCAAAATACTCTCTTATCAAGAGTATACACTAAAATAACATTTTCAGCAGCCAAGCGCAATGTGAATGAATGCGGTGTATGTTTTCCTTAGTCGAGGGTGACAATATTATGGGTAAGGCCGTAAATCAAGGCCTGCGTCCGATCCTTGACATTTATTTTATGGAAAATATGTGATAAATGGTTTTTGACGGTCTTTTCGCTTATGTATAATGTTGCTGCTATGTCGTGATTGCTGCATCCCTTGGCAATGCAGGCCAAAATATCTTTTTCTCGGAGTGTCAGCTCTGTAGCTTGGCAGCTTTGTGCGAGCTCACAAGCTTTTTTGACAGGATCAGCAGTATTTGTGATGGTGGACGTTCCCAGGAGTTTTTCTAATAGTCTGGGGGAAATGAAACTTTCACCAGCTTTGATGAGGTGAATGGCGTAAATCAACAGAGTCGGGATGATATCCTTTAAAATATAGCCGGAAACACCGCATTCCAGTGCTTCTAGAAGATAAGGTGTAGCATGGTTCATCGTCAGTATCATGATTTTTGTGGAACTTTTCGCTGCGGCCAATTGGCGGACAAGTATCAGTTGCTCACGCATCGGAATGGCGAGATCAAGCAGTAATATATCAGGTTGCAAGATCAAGGTGTGCGTGAGCGTTTCCTGTGGAGTGGCAATTTCGCCGATTATTTTAAGATTGTCTTCAGAGTTTATGATGTAGCGGATCCCTTGCCGAAATAAGGCCTGATCTGCTGCTAATAAGATGCTGGTTGTCATTTTTTTTTCCTCCTGTCGTTTGTCTTGTTAGGGAGGACCGCAACTTGGTGAAAGAAAAACTTTTTTCTGAGATAGAGGCGTTTGTGTTTTTAACGATATTTTACCAGTAGGTAACATAATTGCATTATGTTACCTGTTTTGGTATATTAAAAGAATAAGCAGAGTGCCTTTTTAAAGACTAGAGACACTAGATAGGATGCGGTGAACTTGAAATGTGTAGAACCAATTCGCAATAAACAACAGATTGATAAGATGAAAGATTTTTTAACCAAACACAATTTGCGGGATTGTCTTTTATTCGTCTTAGGCATCAACAGCGGCTTGCGGATTTCAGATCTATTACTGTTGAAAATAAGTGATGTAAAAGATAAGGAACGGATTAGTTTGCGGGAGAAAAAAACCGGCAAAACAAAGGATTTTCCGATAGCGGATACCTGTAAAAAGGTAATAAATGAATATCTTTCAGACGGGGATAAAAAAGATGATTGGCTCTTTAAAAGCAAACGGGGCCAGAAGCCAATTACCCGCATACAGGCCTATCGAATCATTAACCAGGCGGCTCGAGCCGTCGGGATAACGGATGCGATTGGAACACATACGTTGCGGAAAACCTTTGGTTATTGGGCTTATAAACAAGGAGCGGATGTGACGCGGATTCAAAAATTGCTGAACCATTCTGCCCCGAGCGTAACGCTGGCTTATATCGGAATTACAAAAGATGAATTAGATACGATTTATATAAAATTAAATCTATAATTTGCAAAAAAAGGAGGAAGATGGAACGATCATGTCGTAATATCGAATATAGGGATAGGTATATTCTTTACGTAACATAATGCAAATGTGTTACGTAAGGCATATACCTATTTTTTTGGAGGCGTGCGAAAGTTTTGCCAAATGAATGGGCAGGGGTTCAGATACATAGAGGAGTTGCGTCTGCTAAAGTGAGCCTTTTTCTGAAAATAAGGGTTCTGCTTGCTGTATAGAAATAAAATTCATTGTTACCGGACCGTATGAGCATTGTATTCTCTGGGCGGATATGGTACCGTAAAGAAATCATAGCGTTTGGTATCAGGTGAATGCGGAAAAACGGTGTCTGAATATAGGCCATAAATCCGATTTTATTGATGATAAATAGTCTGCGTCAGTAGGGAAACGTTTTCTGCTGAGTTTACAAAAATTCTAGTGATTTCATTAGAAAAAATGGAGGATATCATGGAAGGCGTAATATTAAATAAAAAAAGTGGATTTGGGGCACGGCCCGGGATTTGGCAGCAACATGCAACGCGGGCGCTGTTTTTTATTGCTGGATTTGGGGTTGCTGCCTGGGCACCGCTTGTCCCTTTTATCAAGGTGCGGTTTGGCCTGGAGGAAGATATATTGGGTTTGCTGTTGCTGTGTATTGGTCTGGGATCTGCGGTTACCATGCCGCTGGCTGGCATGGTTGTGGGGCGCTTTGGCTGCCGGGGGGTTCTGTGCGTGTCGGGAGTTGTCTATGCAGCAATTTTATTTTCGCTGAGCCTGATGACGAATATGGCCATGTTGATCGCCGCTTTATTGATGTTTGGTTCCGTTATGGGGATTTTGGATGTCGCCGTAAATATCCATGCGGTGCTTGTGGAAAAGGCAGCCGGTAAACGCATCATGTCGGGAATGCATGGGCTTTGGAGTGCTGGTGGTTTTGTGGGTGCTGCGGCTTTTAGTCTGCTGCGGCAGTTCGGCCTGTCACCGGCAGCAACGGTTTTTTGCATAGCGTTGGCTATGCTCCTTGTTCTGGTCATATTTGGGCCGCATCTGCTCCCCGCAGACCGACGCTCTAAGAGTTCTGGTACATTGGCGTTTCCCAAAGGAATCGTGGCACTGGTGGGCACGTTGTGCGCAGTTTCTTTTTTGGCAGAAGGGGCGGTTCTTGATTGGAGCGGAGTTTTTTTGACTTCCTCACGTGGGTTTGATCTTTCCTTAGCTGGTTTTGGCTATGCCTCATTTTCAGCAGCAATGTTGATCGGTCGGCTTGGCGGGGATCGAATTGTCCGGAAACTCGGAGATCAAATTACGGTAATTGGCGGCGCAATTTTTGCTGCCGTTGGTTTTTTTATTGTCGTGCTGGCAGCGCCAGCGGAATTGTCGCTTCTCGGCTTTTTCCTTGTCGGAATAGGATCAGCCAACATTGTACCAGTATTTTATTCATTATTGGGGAATCAGAAAATCATGCCGATAACTGCGGCCGTTTCTGCCGTTACGACTATGGGTTATTTGGGGATACTTATGGGGCCGGCAGTGATTGGTTTTATCGCACACAAGACGAGCCTGCTTGCAGCTTTTACGATGCTGGCGGTTCTATTATTGCTGCAGGCGGTTATGGCTAGGTTTGTCTACCGTCAAAACCAGTGATTTTATTGAAGTAGGTAGGCCATGGATTGTTCTTTTTTTATTGCAATTCGGTATTTTAACAATAGAGAGGTGGTGGTTGAAAGATGAAGTGTTTATCTCAGGCGAAATGGCTGGATCTGACACAGCGTATCGAAACCGATATGCCTGTTTATCCAGGAGATCCCGCTGTTTTACTTGAATCAGTGCTGACACACGAGCAAAACCAGTGTTGTGTAAAGCGCCTCTGTTTGGGAACGCATACGGGAACCCATATTGATGTGCCATTTCATTTTCTTGCGGATGGAAAAAAAATTACGGATTTTCCGGTAGATAAATTTTTAGGCACAGGAATTGTAATTGAGGCTGGCGAACGCAAGCCCAATGAGGCGATTGAACGGGGTGTATTTGAGCCGTATGAGCAGGTTCTCAGGCCGGGCAGTATTGTGCTTGTGCGAACAGGCTGGTCTCGTTACTTCGAGCAGGAAAAATATCAATATCATCCGTATCTTACGAAAAGTGCTGCAGAATATCTGGCTTCGCGCCAAATCTCGATTGTGGGGATTGATGCGTTCAGCGTGGATTCCTCGCTAAGTTCTCGCGGGGCAGCGCATCTTGTTTTTTTGTCGAGGGAAATATTAATTGTGGAAAACCTCACCAATCTTGCGGCGCTGGTGAGCGGACAAGAATATTTTTTCAGCTTCCTGCCATTGTTACTCCAAGAGGGCGATGCTTCGCCAATAAGGGCTGTCGCCCAAAAATGCAAACGATGAGGTAAAAAAACAGCTTTCCAAGACGAATTCTCTTGGGAAGCTGTTTTGCGGTCAGGTCCGTAAAATGAACTTGTTTTGCCGAAAAATTTAAAAAATCATTTTGGCAAAGGTGATTGAACAGATAATGGAGGCACCCATGGCAACAAGGCCGGGAATCAGATAACTATGGTTGAAGCCGAAACGCCCTATCTGTGTAGTGCCAGTTCGATCGAAGGCGACACAGCCGATTTGCGCTCCGCCAGGAATGATAAAGACTGCGCAGGTTGCGGGCAGCATCCCGATGAGAATCTCTGGAGATAATCCCAAAGAGACGCCGATGGGCATCAGTGCAACGGCAGTTGCTGCGGGGCTGTAAAGGATCATGGAAGCGATAAAGAGGGCGAGGCCAAAAAGGGCCGGTGACTGTAGGATGATATGCGCGGACATCTCCTTGATAAAGCCCAGATAAGCACTGAAAAAAGTGTCGGTCATCCAGGAAATTCCTAAGATGCCAACAACGCCGACGAGTCCGGCTTTAAATACGGATCCGGAGTCAAGCCGGTCCGGTGAAACCTTGCAGATGATCATAATAATGGCGCCAGTTGCCAGCATAACCACTTGTAATAATACGGGGATCGACATGACAGTTTCCTTGGCGCCGTTGCTCAGTTTAGGCAATAAGGCAGGAAAAGAACTGACCAAAATGATGCTGGCAATGCTGAGCAGAAATATGGCCAAGGATATCTTCGCCTGTTTAGACATATCTTTAAGGGCAACTTGCTTGCTGGCGATTTGATCCTGAAATTCGCCCGAAGCAATCCGGCGTTGAAATTCAGGATCTTGCTGCAGTTCAGCGCCTCTTTTATAAACAAAAAGACAGCCGGCCAAAACGCCTAAAAAACAAGCTGGAATTGTCACGAGTAGGATGGCGGCTGGCGTGACGCCGCTTGCAGCGGTAATTCCGATCATTGCCGCCGTCAGGGCACTGGTAGGACTGGCCGGGATTGCCATGTTAGAAGCAATGACGGACATGGACATCGCTCTCTCCGGTCTTATGCGCGCCGCGATAGCAATTTCGGCGATAACGGGGTACACGGAGAAAGCAACGTAGGAAGTGCCGCAAATTACTGTAAAAAAATAACAGACGAAAGGTCCCAAGAAGGTTATAGCGCTCGGTTTTTTTCGCAGTATTTTTTCAGCTATGCTTACGAGGAAGTCAAGCCCCCCGGCTCCTTGGAGGATAGAGACGCAAGTGATCACGGCGATAATGATGAAGATGACACTTGTAGGGGCTTCGCCCAGGGCCATGCCAAAGCCAATAGTCAAAATAGCCAAGCCAAGGCCGCCAGCCGCTCCAAGCCCGATGCCACTGAAACGCCCCCCGATAGCGATGCAACAGAGTATGATTGATAATTGTAACCAGAACATAATGAATAAATCCCATCCTTCTTGTGTAAATATAAGAGTGCAGCCTTTTTCTGACAGAATTCTTATACCTATTTGTACATAGTTATTCATTATAATGTCTGGCATAACAAAAAACAATAATTTTACAGGAATTTATTGGGATTCTATAGAGTGATGAAACAATGGTGCACCAGAAAAAGAATAATCGGTAGATCTGACGTATTATTCTAATTTTCTGATATATTTACAAAAATATCTTTTATTAACAAATAAAATGAGTTATAATCTAAGCAGCAGAATAAATGCGGTGGATGAACCGGTTTATGGTAGGCGCTTCTGGTTGCCGTTTATATTATAGGTCGAATGTGCTGCATTTTCAGAATGATCTGCCTTTTTATGAGATTTTGCTTTGCTCAATTTGAGCAGAGTAGGAGCTGTACCATAATAAAAATAATTTCAACAAACGAGAGGGGTTAATGTGTATGATGAACAAAAATGTTCAAATGGCAATGAATGGACAGATTCAGGTAGAACAAAATTCTTCCCATTTGTATTTGGCGATGTCTGCTTATTGTGAAGGAAAAAACCTGAAGGGCTTTGCCCACTGGTTGAAAATTCAATCGCAAGAAGAAACTGGCCATGCCATGAAATTATACCAGCATCTGCTTGATCGCGGTGGCAAGGTGGAACTCAAAAGTATTGCCGCACCAGGCAGCGATTTTGGCTCGCCAGTGGAATTGTTTGAAAAAGTTTTGGCACATGAAAGAGAAATTACGGCTAAAATCAATCAGCTATATGAGACTGCACTGCAGGAAAAAGATTATCCGGTACAGCTCCTTTTGCACTGGTTTATTGAAGAACAGGTGGAGGAAGAGAGCAGTGCCGAGGAAATTGTTGAAAAATTGCGGATGATTGGCGATAAAGGCAGTGCCATTGTTTATATGGATAAGGCTTTGGGAAAACGCACGGAATAAATTCATTGAAATGCTGCGGGGGGGTCTGGCAAAATTGCTGAAGATCAGTGGTGGTATTTTTTTAATCGCTGGATCAAGAGACGAGTTGCAGTGGCTGCCAGGGCTGTCTTCGTTCTGTTTCGAATTGGCCAATGGATGAGATGCTATTGGAATTGGGGTGGTAGTGGCTGGCAGCTGCCAGCCTTAATCACTGCGTTGTGTCAAGTCCTCGTCGTGATCGGTGGCATAGGAGGTTATTACCTGGTAGACGGTTTCTCCTCTGGTGCCGGGCAGAAAAGCTTGCCAATTGCAGATGCTGCCATGCCATGTTATTAAGGCTGTTCCGTCAGCGGTGTAAAAGGTAACATATTCTGGGTGAAATAATTGTTTTTCTACATCGAGCATCATATAGGCTATGGCGCAGGATAGGTTTTCCCAGGCTCCCTGACGATAACCATTGTTTTTCATTGTTTCAATGATTTTCTGAATGGCCATATCGCTGTATTCAACTTCCAGATAAAAGCGGATAATGTTTTTATCTATAGAGGAACCATGAAAGGTCTGATGCCGATCGTATTTTATGGTATCGGTGTCGAAAAACAAAGCCAATTCGTCCGTTGCCGTAATCCAGCGCCAGCGCTCAGCTTCTGCGGCAGATGCAAAGGGGAGTTGTGCAGACAAGAATCCTGTAAGCAGTATGACAATAAATATAATTTTCTTCATAAATATAATTCCTCCAATTAAAAATTAATCTCGCTAAAAAATACGATAAAGTGTTTTAAATTAAAAAAATCGAAAATTCTGATATATCATTTTAGATAGATTTCGACATTGGTATGTTATAACCTGCTGGTCTAGTAAAGAATGATGTTTTTGTCAAGTATGGCTATAGTCAGCCAAAAAAAGCCTGCTATTTTTTAGCAGACTTTCTGTTTTCAAGGTATTCTGTTATGAGTTCTTCGAGGATTTTGTTTACTCTGATGTTTTGTTTTGCCGCTTCTGCTTTTAACTGACGGATGAGTTCTGGATTAAGCGTTGCGGTAAATCTTTTTTCCGACATATAGAACCTCCAATAGTTTGTTTGTCTGTTTAAGTATAGTACATATGGACGCATTCGTATATAGGCAGAGCCATACGATGTGGGGGTTGTGTGGATTTTGCTAAAAATAGCGAAAGGATCTATAGATACTTTTGATGAAGGACACAAAATAATTCAGTGGGAAAGGGTGGATAGCCAATGGAGTGGGACGAGGCTGATTTCAACCAATACAATAAGGCTGGACTGTCGGAATACAGCATCACCGATAATGGGAAGGTTTATATTGTTCCTGAGAAAACCGGCAAGATAGGTTTGACGGAATACGGCATGTACAAATTGGTTAAAGACTGGATTTCGGAATCTTCGTTGCATGCGATTCCGGAGGAACAAAAAAAAGAATTGATTGCCTTGCTAAGTGAATAGCGGCATTTTCGGTGTAGCTTGTGCGATTGGAGCAATGGGACTCAAAACTTTTGTTGCTTTGGGAAAAATTCTGTGACGGAAAAGTGTCGTCAATGCATTCAAAATTATAATGATGGGAAATCCAGATCTTTTGGATTTGCGCTTACTGAAATGAACTGGCTACCCGGGTGGTGTTAGCCAGTTCATTTTATGATGAAAATATGGATTGGATGAGGCCATGGCGCTTTGGCAGAATATTTATTGAAAATTTTTATAAAAGTGCTACAATATAAATAATGAAATCTTGTTGATAATTACTATGAATAACGGAACGGGTGAAACGGGAGGATCGTGGCAATGAACATGAATTTAGATCCAGCTATTATTGTTTTATTTGGAGCCTCAGGTGACTTATCGGCACGAAAAGTTATTCCGGCTTTATACAATCTGTATCTTGATGGACTTTTACCGGAACGGTATGAGATTGTCGGCGTTGCCCGCAGCAATTTTTCGGATGAAGTCCTGCGCGAACGACTGCATGAAGGCGTGAATCGTTTTTCGCGGCGTGGCCCGGCGGAAGCTGCAGCATGGGTCGCGTTTGCCCGGCAGATTCATTATCTACAGGCAGAGTATGATGATTCCCGTCTTTACGAACGATTGCTTCAGAGGGGCGATCCCTCTGGGGAAAAGCAACCGAACATTATTTTTTACTTGGCTACACCGCCCAACCTGTTTTCAACCATTATTGAACAGCTGGGGAAAAGCCCTGCGTTGCGAGGTGATGAACGTTATCGCATCGTCATCGAAAAACCCTTTGGGCATGATTTGGAATCGGCGAAGGCTCTGAATCAAAAACTACTGCATGTTTTTGTTGAGCAGCAAATTTATCGTATCGATCATTATTTGGGCAAGGAAACCGTGCAAAACATTTTGGCTTTTCGTTTTGGCAATGCGATATGGGAGCCAATCTGGAACCGCAATTATATTGATCATGTGCAGATTACCGTGGCAGAAAAAATCGGCATTGGGCAGCGCGGCCGTTATTATGATTCGGCCGGAGCACTGCGGGACATGATCCAAAACCATTTGATGCAGCTGCTGTGCCTGATCGCTATGGAGGCGCCTTCATCCTTTGCTGCGGATGAAGTCCGCAATAAGAAAGTGGATGTCCTACAGGCCATTCGTTTGATCAGCAAAGAGAAGGTGCCGGAGCATGCGGTTCGGGGTCAATACGGGCAAGGCTGGGTAGACGGCAAGCCAGTGCAGGCTTATCGCCGGGAAAAAGATGTGTATGCTGTTTCCAACACAGAAACCTTCGCCGCGTTGAAATTGTTTATTGATAATTGGCGGTGGCAGGGAATTCCCTTTTACCTGCGCACGGGAAAGATGATGCCGGAACGAATTTCGGAAATTTCCCTGCAATTTCGGCCTGTACCACATCATCCTTTTGCACATTTAAATGCGCAAGTGTTTCAGCCTAACCGGCTGGTCATTCAAATTGAGCCGAATGAAGGCGTCGTTTTGCGAACGCAGGCCAAAGAACCGGGGCTGGGGATGCAGTTAAAACCCGTTGACATGATGTACTGTTATAAAGATGTTTTTCGTCGGCCGTCGCCGGATGCTTATGAGACCTTGCTGGTGGATATTATGAGGAATGACCCAGGGCTGTTTATGCGAGCAGATCAAGTCGAAGCAGCCTGGAATGTAATCCAGCCAGTGCTTGATGTTTGGGGAGAAACAGCAGAGCTGAATTTCCCCAATTATCAACCGGGACAATGGGGCCCGGCTGAAGCTGAAAGTTTAACGGCTCGTGACCGGAGAACCTGGCTGGTGCCGGTTTCTTTTGAACCTAAAAGGGAGGGCTGTTGATGAAAAAGATCTATCCGGATATGAATGAGTTTTGCTATGAAACAGCAGCCTGGTTTGTGATGGAAGCAATTAAAGCGATTGCAGCAAAGGGCCGATTTGTAGTTGCTCTTTCTGGCGGATCGACACCGCGTCAGCTTTTTGGTGAATTGGCAAAGGATAAGTGGCAAAAGCAGCTTGACTGGTCGAAAGTCTTGATTTTCTGGGGGGATGAACGTTTTGTTCCTGTCACCGATGCACAGAGCAATCAGAAAATGGCTCGCGAGGCGTTGCTGGATCATGTACCGATTCCCCAAAAAAACATCTTTCCCATACCATTTTTGGCGACGGCAGAATTGTCAGCGGCGCAATATGAAGCGGATTTAAAGCAGGTATTTGCCGGTTTGCCGCAATTTGATTTGGTTTTTTTGGGGTTGGGGGCAGATGGGCACACGGCATCCTTGTTTCCGGGTTCGGCGGCATTGCGGGAAAAACAGCGTTGGGTTTGTTCGTCGCAACCAAAAGTTTCTGGACCAGCACGGATTACCTTGACCTATCCGGTGCTAAATCATGCGTTGCTGATTTGTTTTCTTGTTACCGGTAGGGAAAAGGCCGAAATGGTGAGAACCATATTGAATGATTCTCCTGCGGGCGAAGGATTCCCAGCGCAACGCATCCGCCCGACTTCAGGAGAGCTTGTATGGGTGTTGGATCAGGCTGCAGCAAGTTTGATGGAAAAAGTATAAATGCCGGAAAATTATGGTGGGGGGAAGCAAATGGATGATTTATATGACATCGGTTTGATTGGTCTGGCGGTTATGGGACAAAACCTGGTTTTGAATATGCAGCGGCATGGTTTTCGCGTCGCTGTGTATAACCGAACAGCAAGTAAAACCCAAAAATTCCTGGCGGAGAAAGGAATTCGGGGGAATATCGGTTCTGCTGCTACGGTGGCGCAGTTTGTCCAGCTATTAAAAAGGCCCCGCAAGATCATGCTGATGGTTAAGGCAGGGGATGCGGTGGATATGATGATTGCCGAGCTTTTACCGTATTTATCGGAGCAGGATATCCTCATCGACGGCGGCAACTCATTTTTTCTCGATACGCGGCGGCGATGCGGGGAACTGGCAGCTAAAAATATCCGCTTTATCGGCATGGGGGTATCCGGGGGCGAAGCGGGCGCTTTATATGGCCCGAGCCTGATGCCCGGTGGAGATCTTTCAGCCTATAAGGAAGTAAAAACAATCTGTGAATGCATTGCGGCCAAAGTGGAAGATGGCATTTGCTGCAATTATATTGGTGAAGACGGTGCTGGGCATTATGTAAAAATGGTTCATAATGGCATTGAGTACGGAGATATGCAACTGATCAGCGAAGCTTATTACATCATGAAAATGGTGCTGGGATTGAATCCCGCGGAAATGCATGCTGCTTTTGCCGAATGGAATAACGGGGATCTCGATTCCTATTTGATGGAGATTACACGGGATATTCTGTTGAAAGTGGATGAGGCTACTGGTCAGCCATTGCTGGAGCTTGTTTTAGACAAGGCCGGACAGAAGGGGACGGGGAAATGGACAGCGCAAAATGCTCTGGATTTAGGTGTGCCCGTGCCGACGATTACAGAGGCTGTTTTTGCCCGCTGTATGTCAGCCTATAAAGAGCAGCGATTGGCAGCGTCAACAATACTTGCTGCGCCTCAGGGGTTTTATGAAGGTTCGGCTGCAGCGCTGGTCAGCGCAGTTCACGATGCATTATATGCCTCGAAGATTTGCTCGTACGCCCAGGGGTTTGCGCTTATGCAGGCAGCCGGGGCTGCATATGGCTGGAATCTGCATTACGGTGATATAGCGCTTTTATGGCGGGGCGGCTGCATCATCCGGGCGAAATTTTTGGGGCAGATTAAAGCTGCGTTTTTGGCAAGGCCGGATTTGCCGAATCTTATGCTGGATCCATTTTTCCGTGAGGCATTGGCTCGCATGCAGGAAAATTGGCGGATGGTTGTCGGTTTGGGCAAAAAGCTGGGAATTCCCTTGCCGGCCTTCAGCGCTTCACTCGACTATTATGACAGTTATCGGCAAGCTATCCTTTCGGCGAATATGCTGCAGGCACAGCGCGACTGTTTTGGGGCCCATACGTATGAGCGAATCGATAAGCCGGGCGTGTTCCATACGGATTGGCTTACCGTTAAATGAGTAAAATAGGGTGGAGGTGTATAAGGTTAATAAATTAAAATATTCTGAAAAGTATCTTTTGCTTGCAAAGGAAATGGGTTATAATTTACGCAATGAAATCAGGTAGTAGACAAAAATAATGGTGTAGCAAAGAGAGGACTGTCCTGTTTTTAACAAATGTGGCAGGAGCGGCAGGGAGAATGGTTATCATACGAAGGAGGAAGAGTTTATGAGTCACACAAAAATCAGTCAGGTCATTGGCAGGGAAATTATTGATTCACGCGGCAATCCAACGGTAGAAGCTGAAGTTTATCTGGAAAATTGCACAGTAGGCCGGGCGGCGTCGCCAAGCGGCGCATCAACTGGCCTTTATGAAGCTTTGGAATTGCGCGATGGTGATAAAGCAAGGTTTGGCGGTAAGGGTGTATTGCAAGCCGTGGAAAATATCAATACAGTGATTTCGCAGCAGCTGGCAGGGCTGAATGCTTCCGATATCTATGCAGTAGATCGAGCTATGATAAAGGCAGATGGAACTTCCGATAAATCAAAGCTGGGCGCCAATGCGATTCTTGCCGTATCTCTGGCCAGCGCCAAGGCGGCAGCAGGGGCAAAAGGGATGCCCCTGTACCGTTTCCTTGGCGGTATTGCCAATAATACGCTGCCGGTGCCCATGATGAACATTTTAAATGGCGGAGCTCATGCGGCGAACAATATTGATGTGCAGGAATTTATGATTATGCCGGTTGGGGCGAAGAGTTTTCGGGAAGGCCTCCGTTGGTGTACGGAAGTTTTTCATGGCTTGGCGGCGCTTTTAAAGGCGGACGGACTGGCTACATCGGTTGGCGATGAGGGTGGCTTTGCGCCGAATCTTGCCAGTGATGAAGCGGCTATACAGTATATTTTGCGGGCGGTTAAAAAAGCAGGCTATGAGCCGGGCCGGGACTTTGTCCTAGCGATCGACGCGGCAGCAAGCGAATGGAAGGGCGAAGGCAAAGGACAATATTTACTGCCGAAGGCGCAGAAAAAGTTTACGGCAGCAGAGCTTATTGCTTACTGGCAGACCCTTTGCGAAAAATATCCGATTCGCTCCATTGAAGATGCCCTTGACGAGGAGGATTGGGAAGGCTGGCAGCTCCTGACACAGACACTTGGTGACAAAGTACAGCTTGTAGGTGATGATTTATTTGTGACGAACACAGAACGCCTGCAAAAAGGGATTGAACTCGGCTGTGGCAATGCTATCTTGATAAAGCTCAACCAGATCGGTTCTTTGTCGGAAACACTGGCGGCGATTAAATTGGCGCATCAGGCCGGATATACGGCGATTGTGTCGCATCGCTCTGGCGAGACAGAAGATACGACGATTGCCGATTTATCTGTGGGCCTTGCTGTCGGCCAGATTAAGACGGGGGCGCCAAACCGTACGGAGCGAGTGGCGAAGTACAATCAGCTGCTGCGGATTGAAGAGGAATTAGGCGAGGCTGGCTCCTATCCAGGGGCACAAGTGTTTTTTTTCAAGTGAGTTTAGCAGACGGGGAAACCGGCGGCTCTCAGTGGATTTTCAAGAAAACAGCGTATTATAAAACAATGCTTATTAATAACTTATAATTCAAGGAGATGTTTACAGATGGGAAAAAAACTGAGATCTGTCCGATGGGGTATTTTGTTAGCGGTGCTGACAATTCTGCTGGGCTTTGCCATTGGCGCTGTCATGGGCGGAGCGGAAGCGCAGCTTAAGGCATACTGGCAAGCAACCGCGCAATCTGGATTGGCTACCGTATACCAAAATGATCCACAAAAAATTACAGCCATAGTGGAGCGATCCTGGAAAATGCTGCAGCGGGCTCATATGCATGCGGCAGCTATTGGCACCGCTGCATTGATTTTGATGACGGTTTTAGCCAGCTTGGATGTTCCGGCTCTGTATAAGAAGGTTCTGTCATTGTTTTTAGGGGCAGGGGGGTTAGGCTATTCGCTTTCTTGGCTTTATGTGGCTTTTGCAGCACCAACGATTGGCAGCATTCCTTTGGCGAAGGGATCTATACATTTGCTGGCGGCAGGTTCCATTGGCATGTTGCTGCTGGGCACAGGGCTGGTTTTGTTTTTAGGATTGCAGAAGGTTTTTACCAAAGAAATATAAGGAACAGTCCTGGTTGGCTTTTTTCTATATGCTTGGCAGGTGTTGCTTTCCCCATAGCGAAGTCTAAAGATAAAACAAGAATATGAGGTGGGCTGTTTATGGTGGATTTAGAAGCTCTGAAAAAGGAAATGGATTTATGGCCGGTGAGCGATATGGATCTTCTGCGGCAGATGAAAGACACACATATGAATGGAGCGCCAATAGAAACCTGGGTAATCGAGAAATTAAAGTATACGGATATTTTTTCGCCTGAAGGATTGGTCAATGAAAAGGGACATGCAGCATTGAAAATTTTGCGGGATGAACAAATATAATAAGCAGGGTAAAAATTGACAAGATGAATTTTTATGCTTTTCAAGTTGCAGTAACTTAACTAAAACGCCATAGGAAAAGGGGCAGGTTCCCACTTTTTCTATGGCGTTTAATTTTATTGGGTTCGCTTATTTTACGGTTGACATCCAGGAACCGGGAACATTGTTGATGTCTTTGATATCGTGGATAAATGCTTCTAAGGGCGTCAGATTAAAGGTTGCTGCTGAAAAAATGCTTGTTTCCACGATGGCATTTGTCGTTGTATCATAGATGGTTTGGCTTAAGGTGATGTAATATACATTGCGCTCCTGTTTTAATTTCGTAACACTGAGCTCGGGAATAATTAGCCAACGATACCCGGAATCTAGCGCTGTTTTTGGCTCGTTAGGCAGTACTCCTGTTACCAAAGTAAAGCTGGGCAATTTACCCTGGTATTCTTCCTGCATAGCAGCCTGCATATAGCGGAATTCTTTTGCTAGAGCTTCTGGCAGGGTGTTTTCTAATGGAGTGATATAGATGGAGGGCTTCTTTTGGCTTTTGTCGGCACGTTCAGTAGGCAATGGATTGGCTGCTGATTCTGTTTGTTGATGATCATAATAGTTTTTTACAGCACCATCAACATATTCTGTTATATCATGGCGTTGCTGAAGCTCTTTAGAACTTGACCAGAGAAGTTCCCGTCCAAATTGTGTATAGCCGCCGACAAAACTTTGCAGAAGTCCTGTTACCGGGTCACCAGCGATGACAATTCGGGTCAGGTCGAGACTCTTTTCGTATTTGGCGGCAAACGCAGCGTTGCCGACTGGCGGGGCACCGAAGGTGATTACCTTGATTTGGTCGGGATTTATGCCGAGGTTCAGCAGCCCGGTACCAGCTAATGTCGCAGCCGCCCCGCCCAGACTGTGTCCGACAAGGTATATTTTACTGCTTTTGTCGTTCAATAGGATGTCAGCAATAGGCAAACTATCGTCGGCTGTGGTTTTTGCGCGTAACCCCGTTTCGACAAAATCAAGAAAACCTTGATGTACTTTAGGCAACGTATTCGGTATCTCTTTTTTTTCGGCGTTTTCGGTAAATTCATCAAGGGTATTGCCGGAAAAATAGACTTTATCTATTTTTAGGTCGAAATTTAGGTCGCTAAAAGTTTCTGTGCCGACGAACGCTAGAATATAACGTGGCGGTTCATCTGCAAAAGCTTTTTTGGCTAGCAGAAAGCGGGCACCTTTATGCCCGGCAGTCTGTAAGTAACGGTCTATTTTCCAGCCATCTTGTTCTAGATAAGCATAGGCTATTTTGCCAATTCTATCGCTATAGGCAGCGGCGCAGGCTCCGGCTGCAATATAAATGTCATAGCCTGTTGCATCTTTCACGGCGGTAGATGCCGGGCAGATGTTTGCTCCCCACCATAATAGGGCCAGGCATAGTGTTATCCTCAATTGTTTCACAAAAAGTCACCTCCGTATTTTAAAACGATAGTGTTTTCGATTCATTTAGTTAGGCTGACTTACCTGGCTTTACTTTATACCAAGCGGCATACATAACCGGTAATACGAGAAGTGTCAATACTGTTGCGGCAAATAAACCGGCGCCGATGGCGACGGCCATGGGTCCCCAGAATATGTTCGAGACCAAGGGAATCATTGCTAAAATCGCTGCGGCAGCAGTTAACAAAATCGGCCGCAGGCGGGTCAGTGCCGCATGGATGATTGCCGACCACACATCTTCCCCGGCAGAAATATGCTGGTCGATTTGGTCAAGCAGGATGACGGAATTGCGCATGATAATTCCGGATAAGGCTAATATACCTAGCTGCACCGTGAATCCGACCGGCTTTCCTGTCAGCAGAAGACCGAAAGCTACGCCGATGATGCCTAGCGGTGCAGTCAGCAAGGTCAGTATCATTTTGGGGATGCTTTGCAACTGCAACATCAAAAGCACCATAATAGCAATGATCATAGCGGGTACCGGAGTTAGGAGCATTTTGCTCGCTTTGACGCTTTCTTCGGTAGCACCGTCATATTTTATGCTGTAGCCAGGAGGCAAACCGGCGCGTAATTCGCGTAAGTCTTCATATATTTTGCGGGTGACATCATCACCAGTCGCACCTGCTTTTGTTTCGGCCCGGACGGTGATGGTTGGCTTTAAGTCGCGACGATAAATCAAACCGTCTTCGGTGGCAAAACTGATGTTGGCGATTTGTTCAAGCGGTACATATTTGCCGTTGCCTATATGAATGGAGAGGTCTTTAATGACAGAAGGATCATTGCGGGAAGGGGCATCAAAGCGGAAAATCAACGGAATGGTTCTGTCCTTTTCCCGAAATTCGGTAATGCTTGTACCGGACAACTCAGTCTGGAGTGTTCCAGCTAAGGCTTCTGATGAGATGCCGAGCGAGCGGGCTTTATCCTGATCGATGGATAAGTGCATGATTTTGCTTTTTTCTTGCCAGTTCATGCTGACGTTTTGTGTCTGGGGATTGGCTCGCGTGATGGTCTGCACCTCTTTGGCAATTTCACGCACTTTATCGTGGTTAAAGCCTTCGACGCGGAGCATGACCGGGTAGTCAGCTGATGTTCCCGTACTGATTACTTTCGTATGAACCTGCACACTGGGAAAATTTTCTGCCAGTAATTTAGCGATGCTGACCTTCAGTTTGCTGCGGGCATCGATGTCTTTGGCGACGATGACAAATTCGGCAAAATTTGTTTTGTTGAACGTTGGATCAAACGTCAGAACAAAACGCGGCGCACCTTCGCCAACATGGTAGGTATAGTAGTCAATCAAGGGATCTCCCTGTAATTGCTGTGCTACCTGAGCGGCAATTTCTTCTGTGGCTTTAAGTGAGGCACCTTCCGGCAGTTTCAATTGAACGATGAGCTCATTGCGGGTGGAGGCTGGAAAAAATTCTTCTTTCAGCAAGCCGAATAAACCGACCGATGCAATGAATAAAAGCAGCGTAGTTACCAATACGGTTTTGCGATGTGTCAGGCAATAGATGAGCATTTGCTTAAATGAGCGATAAATTTTTGTGCTACCGTTGGCGGCATGCGGCGGCTTTTTCTCCGCCTTGATGAGCCGGTATCCGAGCAATGGGGTTACGGTTGAGGCTACAAGCCATGAAATGAGCAAGGCAATCGTTATAACTGAAAAAATAGAGGCACAGAATTCGGAAGCGCTGCCTTGGGCGAAACCGACAGGAATAAAGCCGGCGCAGGTAATCAATGTTCCCGTCAACATGGGGAAGGCTGTAACACTGTAAGCGTAGGCAGCCGATTGCAGCCTGCTCCAGCCATCCTCTAATTTTACCGCCATCATTTCGATGACAATGATGGCATCGTCGACGAGCAGACCCAAGGCGATGATCAGTGCGCCGCGCGAGATTCGCTGCAATTCAATA
>Ga0183099_1000843_pt1 | contig 19777 bp, 13 predicted proteins | sample Biomet1_FD_127788 | JGI IMG/M metagenome (GOLD analysis project Ga0183099, IMG submission 127788) | Microbial communities from bioreactor (seeded with anoxic lake sediment) at LBNL, California, USA - Biofuel metagenome 1 | ecosystem: Engineered > Bioreactor > Anaerobic > Unclassified ... | reverse complement strand
TGCTAAATGGACCAAATATTAATTTGCTCGGTATGCGGGAAAAGGAAATCTACGGGCAGGATGATTATGTTGCATTATGTCAATACATTAAGAGTACAGCACAGGAATTGCATGTAGAGGTAGAAATTAAACAGTCAAACAGCGAGGGAGAATTAGTAACTTTTATTCAAGATGCAGTAGATAATTTTGATGGAATTGTTATAAATCCCGCTGCGTATACACATTATAGTGTGGCAATATTAGATGCACTAAAGGCTGTTAATCTTCCTGCTGTAGAGGTTCATATGAGTAATATTCATAAAAGAGAAGAATTCAGGCATAACTCTGTAACTGTCGCTGGTTGTATAGGACAGATATGCGGTTTGGGGTTTGCCGGCTATAGCTTGGCTATGAGATATTTAACAATTACAATCGCCGCTGAATAAAATCATTTAGTCTAACTAATGGAAAAAACCATTTATCACGGTTAAGATAATAACGGTGATAAATGGTTTTTTATTGGTAAAAAATAAAGTTGGTTTAAGGAAGTTCACTGACCATTTTTTCAATGTATACACTGGTGCTTGGATAAGCTGGAGAGGTACCAACTTCTTCCAGAATGCCCATAATGTCAAAATTAACTTTCTCTTTAGCGTATGTATAAGCGTTAAAATCGGTAAGGTGTGAATAACAAATTATGCGTATATCTAAACTGCTGCTATTCATTTGATTAAATACTACAAGAATATCTTCATTGCAAATATCATCATTTTTTAAAAAGGCTAGTCTTTTACCTTTTCTACAATTTCTTGTAGTTGTTTTCGCGTAGTATTATAAACAACACCCAAGGTTATATCAATACGGCGTTTATTGCGTTTTGTGTAGTTAATAATTGGAGTGGTAGTAATTAAAGAATTAGGAATATATACCAAGGCTTGTTCAATAGTACGAATGCTGGTGCTGCGAAAAGATATTTGTTCGATGGAGCCTTCAATATTATTACAAATAACCCAGTCACCAACATTAAAAGGTTTATCAGCTAAAATTATCATGCCGGCAAAAATGTTGGACATAGTATCTTTGGCTGCTAGAGAAATGGCTAACCCACCTAAAGACAACCCAGCTATAAAGCCATTAATATCATAACCCCATTCACTAATTATCATGGCAGTGCCTAAAACAAGGAGGACTGTACGGAAAAAAGCGGATAGTATGTTAGAAATAGAATAATTAACTTTAAAACCTAAATGATTTAATAAATGTATAAATAAACCATTTGTAGATGTAGCCAAATTATATGCTATCCAAAAAATAGAGAATATAATGCAGGTGTGTACCCCTTTAATAACTAAAATATTTTCAGTTATAAAATATAGGGGTGAAAATTTAAACATAATATACAAGCCAAGAACAACAATAGATAAGCGAGCAGGATGGTCAAAAGCCTTGGCAATATCATTGTCTGTATTAATTGGCAATTTTCTTATGGTTAATCTTACTATATATAAAAACAACCAGTGAAATGAGCCGAATAGTAGCAAAAAAAACACGAAGATGAACAAGGGGTATACCCATTGCTCAAGGTTAGTAAAAATATTCACAGGGATCACTCCTTTACATAAGAGTATTTTAACATTGAAAAACACAAAGCACAAGAAAAGTATATTGAATACCTGGGCTAAAGTAGGGCTATTTGTCGCAAATTTCTGATAACGTGGTATAATATAAAAATATTCTAAGTTGTAATTAATTTTTGTATAGTTATTGGATAGCATATTTAACAAGGCAAGAACTGCCTTGTCTATAAAAAAGGAACCTTTTATCATGAATATTTTATGTTTACAGGCGGTTGAGAATATATCTCTAGATAATTTAATAAAAAGAATAAATACTAAGCATGTTTTTTCCCCACAAAAATCTGAAAAAATTGAGGGAAAAGGTAATGTGCTTATCTGTGGTGAAAAAACTAAAGTTAATCGAAGTTACTGTCGACAAGCATTGAAATTTAGAGGCGAAAACGAATTTATAAATGTATGGTTGGAAAATGGTGTTGCTGTTTTCAATGATACTATTATTTATCAAAGTGATATATATATAACTTACAATGCTAAGTCTATTGATAAAGCAGAAAAACTGGTAAAAGCACTTTTAGAAGTGGCACCGTTTATATTAGTGGAACCTGATATGTATGAACGCATTAAACAAATGCAGGGTTCTTTTGATCCTTTGGCTTTGCCGGCGTATAAGAATTCTAATATAAATAATGGGCTACTTTGTCATTTGTGCTGGCAGATTTATGCCGTTAGTGCTGCTTGGTCAAAATTTTTAGAAAATCCATTGGAACGAGTAGCTTTGCGTCAGTTACGTGTTAAAATAAGAAGATTGCGCTCTTGTTTATCTTTTTTCAAACCAGCTTTAAAAGTTGTTGAATGTATAGAGTGGCAAAGTAAATTGCGTGCGCAAGGTGAAGAGCTAAGTCGTTTGCGTGAATTAGACGTGGTATTTATGAGCTTGACCAGAATGGGAACTGTTGTCCACGAAGCAGCTAGAGACAGCAGTCATTTAGGAAAACTTTTTGCTAAAGCTAGAGATGAAGAAATGGTGCGGATTCGTACAGAATTATCATTAGCATCTATGAATTTTGAGCTGGTTCAGTTCGTTTTTTGGTTGCAAAACAGGCCGGCAACACATGAGTATAGTGCTAAATCGCTAAAAAAATTCCTTTATGATAGGGTTGAGCAGTGGAGCAATAATATTATGTCGCTTACTGAACGCTATCCGGAATTTTCAGATATGCAGGCAGCACACAAAATAAGAATAAAAGTAAAAAGGTTTCGTTATGCACTGATGTGCTTTCCGGAAGTGAATAAAGGTGCTGGAAATATGTTGCGCAAATTGAAGCGTTTGCAAGATATGTTAGGTTTTCTCCATGATGATTATGTCAATGGGCACTTGGCAGAGGCTATAATAAAAGAAGAAGAAGATGATGAGTTGCATTATGAGGCCGCGGTATTTACGGGCTGGGAAAGCGCAAAAGTAGAAGCGTCCATAAATGGGTTGGAATATTTATGGGAAGATTTCTGCGATGAGCTTAAAGTCTGGAAAAAATAACACTTTATTGAGGGGAAGGTAAAAGATGACAGATTTGAATGTTACATTGGTTGCAATTAGTGGTTTGGTGTGGGGGGTACCCCTATTGGTTTTATTGGTAGGAACAGGGATTTTTTTAACTGTTAAGTTGCGGTTATTGCAAGTGAGAAAATTGCTTACAGGCTTTAAGATTGCTTTTACACCTAGCGATTGTAAGGACAGCGAGGGAGATATTTCACAATTTCAGGCACTAATGACGGCACTGGCTGCTACTATAGGTACAGGTAATATTGTTGGCGTAGCTACAGCTGTTGTAGCTGGGGGCCCAGGTGCTATTTTCTGGATGTGGGCATCAGCCTTTTTTGGAATGGCAACTAAATATGCAGAGGCAATCTTGGCGGTACGTTTCCGGGAACGCAAAGCTAACGGTTCAATGGCTGGAGGACCTATGTACTACATTAAAAATGGTATGCAGTGCAAATGGTTGGCGGCAGTTTTTGCTTTTTTTGGTGCCTTTGCTGCTTTTGGTATTGGTAATATGGTGCAATCTAATGCGGTAGCACTAGTAGTTAAAGAGAATTTCGGCGTACCTGAAATTTACACTGGTGCCATTCTCACTGTGTTTACAGCTATGGTTATATTAGGCGGTATTAAGGGTATTGGTAAAGCTACAGGAATTATAGTCCCAGCCATGGCAACATTTTATTTAGTTGGTGGGCTAATTATTATTTTTATGAATCTAGACAAGATACCTGCAACCTTTGCTATAATTTTCGGAGATGCTTTTACCGGAGATGCGGTGGCGGGTGGGGCATTGGGCACGGTTATTCGCTTTGGCGTCTCTCGGGGAGTTTTTTCAAATGAGGCAGGACTTGGATCAGCACCTATTGCAGCGGCTGCTGCCAAAACTGATATGCCTGGCAGACAGGCCCTTGTATCAATGCTGGGGACATTTTTGGATACTATTATTGTATGTTCGGTAACTGGTCTGGTTGTTGTTATGAGTGGATTGTGGAAAAGTGATACTGCTAATGGTGCGTCTCTTACTAGTCAGGCTTTTAATAGTTTTCTACCAAATATAGGCAATAATATCGTGGCAATTGGGTTAATATTTTTTGCTTATTCTACTATTTTAGGCTGGTGTTATTACGGAGAAAAATGTTTTGAATATTTAGCAGGTGAGAAAATTGTTATGGGTTATCGTATAGTTTATACTCTGGCAGTTTTTGTTGGTTCAATAAGTAGCTTAAGTGTGGTCTGGAATTTGGCAGACATTTTTAATGGACTTATGGCTATTCCTAATTTAATTGCTATTGTTGCTTTGTCTGGAGTTGTATTTGAAGAAACAAGGGCTTTTGAAGCAAAATTGCAGGAAGAAAAAGAGAATAAGATAGCAATACACGAGCAAGAAGCTTAAATATAATAAAGGAAATGTGGCATAACCATTTGGTTATGCCACATTTCCTTTATTATAGGCTTGCAATATATTCAGTGATACCATTCACTACTTTTTTAGAGTCTTCAATAGCTAGAACTACTGTGCTGGGACCATTAACTACATCTCCACCGCTAAAGACTCCGGGGCGGGTAGTCATACCATAAGGTTGTTCCATGGTGATTACGAAGCCTTGTTCATCAATTCTAATCCCTTTGGTGGTGGAAAAGACGTGGGCAGCTGGGCGTTGTCCAATAGCTAGGATGATACAAGTACAGGGGATAACATCCTGACCGCCGCTATTTGTAAATTTACCGTTGGCATCTTTTTCCACATTTTGTAACATGATGCCGGCCACTTTGGTATTGTCTACAATATCTTGATGCCTGCGAGTGGCACCTAGAGTACGCATTTGTTTACTGTTTAGATATGCGGTTGGTTGACGTTGAAATTTAAACTGAATTCCTTCTTGAAGAGCCGCAGTATAAGCGACAGATAAACAAGACATTTCTGCAGGGCTTTTATGGTAAACTACGGTGACTAATTTAGCTCCCCGGGCAGCTGCAATCCTGGCTGCGTCAATTGCTACGTTACCGGCACCAATAATTACTACTTCGTCTTCACTGTTGAGGAGGGTTTCTTTATTGTCAAGCTTGCCACTGTTAGCAAGAATTACCATACGTAAAAAATAAGTAGCCGATAAAATTCCCGTCAAGTCATGTCCGGGGATATCTAGAGTCATAGGGAGAGCGCTGCCGATACCTATAAATACCGCTTGGTAACCATTAGCGAATAAATCATCCAAAGTTAAGTCTTTGCCAATTAGAGCCCCGGTAATATATTTAACACCATAGTTTACTAAATTATTTATTTCTTTATGTACAATATTCTTATCCAAACGAAATTCAGGAATTCCATATAACAATACGCCGCCTAGTTCATGTTGTCCCTCATAAATGGTTACAGCAAAATTCTTTTTTGCTAGTTCTCCTGCCACTGTAAGTCCCGTTGGACCAGAACCGATAACAGCAACTTTACCTGCAAAACCCGTAGATTTGCCAATGGGAGTTAAGCCGTGGTCGTAAGCAAATTCGGCTATGAAAGTTTCTAGAGCGCTGATATTAAGAGGGTTTCCATCTTTGGATAAAATACATTTTGGTTCGCACTGTTTCTCGTGGGCGCAAAGTCTGCCGCAAATAGCGGGTAAAGCGTTATCTTTGGCCAAAAAAGCGAAGGCATCACCCATATTTCCTAAACTCAGGGCATGCAAAAATTCAGGAATATTATTATCTATAGGACAACCTAATCGACATGAAGGAACGGCACAATTAAGACAACGTTTGGCCTCAACAATCGCTTCTTGTGAGGACATTTTTTTTCTCATGTTACCCCTTCCTCTCTGTGCAATCTTTGTTTAAAGCTTCTTTATTTTTAGCAATAATCATTTTTTCTAATCCCTTGAGACGATCATCAATAATTTTCATGTGACTGTCTAGGGCTGCTTCATATTCAGCAACTGGGTCAGGTAAAACGTTATGATTCAAATCAATTCCATCTTCGGGTTCATCAATGCGGCGACCATTTTGTGTTACTACACGTCCGGGTATGCCTACAACTACGGAGTTGGGAGGAACTTCGTTAAGAACTACCGAACCAGAGCCTATTTTAGAATTAGCTCCGACTAGGAACGAACCGAGAACTTTAGCTCCACTAGCTACAACTACATTATCACCAATTGTAGGATGTCGTTTCCCTTTTTCTTTGCCCGTACCACCAAGAGTTACTCCTTGATATAGGGTAACATTAATGCCTATTTCGCAAGTTTCACCTATAACAACCCCCATGCCATGGTCAATAAAAAGGCCGCGGCCAAGCTTTGCTCCGGGATGAATGTCAATGCCGGTTAAAAATCTAGAAAAAGTATTAATCAAGCGAGGAAAAAGTATCCAGCCATGTTTATACATACTATGAGCTATACGGTGCATCCAGATTGCATGCAGTCCTGGATAGCATAGTGCTACCTCGAGTTTTGTTTTTGCTGCGGGATCTCTTTGTAGTACGACTTCAATATCTTCTTTCAACTGCTTAAACATTAAGGGTAACTTCCTTTCACATCAAAAAAATATACATTATCATTTTATTTTAGCATATGTAATAATAACCTACAATACCACACAACTTTTATAAAAATTATTTGCAAGTTGGTTTAAACTACTATTTTAAACCATCAGCAAATTTTTTTACTATTTTTCAACTTGTGCAAAGAATATATACGTTATAATATATAATTATAAAATGGTGGGGGAGAGAAATATGGACAAAGTAAAATTGAAACAAAAAGTTTGTATTGCTATAGATTCGAATGTATCTAAAATTGCCGCCTATGCAACAGATGTTGCCAAGGAACCTGAACTTGGGTTTAAGGAAACAAAGACAGCGGCCAAAATGGCAGCTGTTTTTGATGAACTTGGTATTGAATACCGTGCAGGACTTGCTATAACAGGGGTTAAGGGGAGAGTGCATGGTGGGAAAAAGGGGCCAACCATAGCCGTTATTAGTGAATTGGATGCTATTGGGTGTGCGGATAGTTTGCAGGCAAATCCTTTAACAGGAGCCGCCCATGCTTGTGGGCATAATATCCAACAGGCTGCCATGATTGGAGCTGCATATGGTTTGGTTAAATCAGGAGTTTTAGCTGAATTAGCAGGAGACGTCGTTTTTTTTGGTGTTCCGGCAGAAGAATATGTAGAACTTGATTATCGCAAGCAGTTAATCGCAGAAGGAAAAATTCACTTTTTACATGGCAAGGGTGAACTTATTTATCTAGGAGAATTTGATGATATTGATATGGCGATGCAAATTCATTCTGATAAAAATATGCCCAAACCAACAGTATCCATTGGTCAATCCAGTAATGGTTTTGTTGGTAAGACGGTGCAATATATTGGTAAAACTGCTCATGCCGCCGATGCGCCTGATCAGGGAATTAACGCCCTCAATGCTGCTATGCTTGGACTTATGGGTATTAATGCTTTGCGCGAAACCTTTAGAGAAAAAGATGTTATTAGGGTGCATCCCATTATTACTAAGGGCGGAGATTTGGTTAATAGTGTGCCATCTGATGTAAGGATTGAAACTTATGTAAGGGCAAAGACCATGGAGGCTATGGAAGCAACTAATATAAAAATTGATGCTGCTTTAAGAGCTGGTGGTGCTGCTATTGGAGCCAAAGTTATTATTGACACCTTACCTGGGCAGTTACCTTTGATTTGTAACAATACACTTAATAATTTGTTTGTAGATAATGCAAAAATTGCCAATCCTAAAGTGGAAATTAAGGACTCTGGACATTTCAGTGCTTCTACTGACATGGGTGACGTTTCTCATCTCATGCCTGTTATTCATCCTTTTATTGGAGGAACTACAGGTCTCTTACATACTAAGGACTTTTGTGTGGTTGATTTTGATGCGGCTGCAATTTTACCGGCTAAAACCTTTGCCATGATGATTATAGATCTTTTAGCAGACGATGGCATGCAGGCGAAAGCAATTTTGGCAGAGCATAAACCGGTCCTTACCAAGGAAGAGTATGTGAAGAAGTTAGATGGGTATTTTAGTAAATATGATGAAAATCAGTATTTTTAAATTTCATGTATTTTATCAATTATAAAGGAGCAACCCATAAGGTTGCTCCTTTATAATTGATAAAATAAGCTAAATAAGGTAGAATAGAGACATATTCTGAAATTGGAGGTTATACAAATGCCTGATAATAAAATTATTACAACAACTGATTTTCCGAGCTTAATACATAACGCAGAGGTTTGCGGAGAAATAGTTAAATGGGGAAATAATAATGGGTATCCTTTGCAAAAGGCGAAATTAATTGCGAAATTGGAAGCTTATGTTGGTTTCGCTCCTGCATATATGATTGTAGCTAGAAGAAAACCGCCCATACCGGGAGGTTGGACGGTTACTGTTGAAAAGTATGAGCCGGAGACTCGTATTATTCCGGTGAATGTAAAAAAGGTAAAAAAAGCTGATGGTAATATTGATTATGAAATTAACAAGTTTGTTCTGAAAATGATGGATGAATATCGCAAGGAAGGCCTTACAATTGACATTAGCAATACACCTTCCGAGATTTATGGTTCTATGACTCGTGAAATTACTGCTACAGGTCATCCGATTTTAGTGGAATCTTTTGAAGAATTTATAGATAATATGCGCTAATTAAGACCAACGCTGCTATTTTTTAGCAGCGTTTTTCTTTTTTTCGGCGTCTAAATATTCCCCAACAATTTTCACAGCGCAATAATCACCACACATAGAGCAAGCTTCGTCATCACTTTTGTTTTTTGCATCACGGAAACGTTGAGCTTTTACAGGGTCTATAGCTAATTTGATTTGCTCAGGCCAGTTTAATTCTTTACGTGCTTTGGCCATTTTCAAATCCCATTCAATTGCTGCAGGAATTCCTTTTACAATATCAGCAGCATGTCCTGCAATGCGAGTTGCTATTACACCTTCACGTACATCGTCAATATCAGGTAACCCTAGATGTTCGGCAGGAGTAACATAACACAAGAAATCGGCACCGGCAGAGGCAGCAAGTGTACCGCCGATAGCGGAAGTAATGTGATCATAGCCTGGTGCGATGTCTGTTACTAAGGGCCCTAACACATAGAAGGGCGCACCTTTACAGAGACTTTTTTGTAATTGCATATTGGTTGCTATTTGGTTATAGGGTACATGGCCGGGGCCTTCTACCATAACTTGAACGCCACGTTCCCAGGCTCTTTGTGTTAATTCGCCTAAGTTAATTAGCTCTTGTATTTGAGCTCTATCGGTAGCATCAGCTAAGCAACCTGGACGCAGGCCATCTCCTAGGCTAATAGTTACATCATATTTTTCACAGATGTCTAAAATTTCATCGTAGTATTCATAAAAAGGATTTTCCTTTTCATTATGTAGCATCCAACCCGTAATAAAAGAGCCACCTCTGCTAACTACGTCCATAACCCGGCCTTCCGTGGTTAAGGCATGGATTACGTTCTTGTTGATACCGCAGTGCATGGTCATGAAATCAGCACCATCTTTAGCTTGTTCTTCAATAACTTGGAAAATATCTTCTTTGGTCATTTCTACAACGGCACCGTGAGCTTTTATAGCATTTACAGTAGCTTGATAAATAGGGACAGTACCGACCATAACAGTAGAGGCAGCTATAATAGAGCGCCTGGATTGATCAATATTATCTCCGGTGCTTAAATCCATCACAGCATCAGCGCCGGCATCAATGGCAGCTTTTAGCTTGGCTAGTTCAGGTTCGGGATCAGGATAAGATGAGGAAGTGCCAATATTGGCATTAACTTTTGTGGTCAATCCTTTTCCTACACCCCTGGGGACAAGGTTTTTGTGGTTAATATTTGCACATATGGCGATAGTGCCTTCTGCTACCCGTGCCCTAATAATTTCCACAGGAATATTCTCTTGTGTTGCTACAATTTTCATTTCTTCAGTAATAATGTTGTTACGAGCTTTTTGCATTTGTGTTTGCATAATGTGCCTCCCAAAATAAAATAGCCGCTTTCTTTTTAAAGAAAGCGGCGCCTTAAACATACCTAAAGGTACCACTTCCCTACGACGGTATTATCCGCAATCAGGTTCTAAGGGTCGACCATAGGTCTCTCAGCATTTAGCGCCCCCAGTGATAAAAAAACTATTGATTTATATGGTAAGTTTAACAAAAATATCAGGGAAATACAATGCTTTATTTATTGATAATATATAATGCTTACTACTTGTAAGTTGAAAAAACAATTTACATGGGTGAATTTTTATTGTACACTATTTGTGTGCAAGTATACATGATTTGTGTGCAAGTATACATGAACTGATGTAGGAAATTTTATGGGAAAGAGGTGTCTCACCAATGGCAAAAATGAAAACAATGGATGGTAACACTGCTGCCGCATATGTGTCTTATGCATTTACGGACGTAGCTGCTATTTATCCTATCACGCCGTCTTCACCTATGGCTGAAGTCAGTGATGAATGGGCAGCACAAGGCAAGAAAAACTTATTTGGTCAAACTCTAAAAGTAATGGAAATGCAGTCAGAAGCAGGGGCTTCGGGTGCGGTGCATGGATCTCTAGCAGCAGGGGCACTTACTACTACTTATACGGCTTCCCAAGGCTTATTACTTATGATTCCTAATATGTACAAAATCGCAGGAGAATTGCTCCCGGGAGTATTTCAAGTATCGGCTAGAGCTTTAGCTACCAGCTCTCTTTCTATTTTTGGCGATCACCAAGATGTTATGGCTGCTCGTCAAACCGGTTTTGCACTTTTGGCAGAAAGCAGCGTACAAGAAGTTATGGATCTTTCTGCCGTAGCACATTTGTCCGCTATACGGGGCCGGGTACCTTTCTTAAATTTCTTCGACGGGTTCCGAACTTCTCATGAAATTCAAAAAGTTGAACTTATCGATTATGCAGATTTAGATAAAATGCTTGATAAAGAGGCAGTAGCGGCTTTCCGGGCTCGCGGATTAAATCCGGATAAACCGGTTATTCGAGGCACAGCCCAAAATCCTGATATTTACTTCCAAACACGCGAAGCGGTAAACGAATATTATACGGCATTGCCGGCTATTGTTGAAGACTATATGAACCAAGTAAGTGCGGTAACAGGTCGCAAATATGGCCTATTTAATTATTATGGAGCAGAAGATGCTGAACGTGTAATAATTATTATGGGTTCAGGCGCAGAGACTGTACAAACGGTAGTAGAGGCTTTGAATGCCAAGGGTGTAAAAGTTGGTGTGTTGGTTGTGCATTTATACCGTCCGTTCTCTGCTAAGCATTTTCTTGCAGCTATGCCTAAGAGCGTTAAAAAGATTGCTGTTATGGATAGAACTAAAGAGCCGGGAGCTTTGGGAGAACCGCTGTATTTAGATGTCCGTGAAGTTTACTATAACAGTGATGAGCGTCCTGTTATTATTGGCGGCCGTTATGGTTTGGGTTCTAAAGACTTGTTCCCGGCTGATGTTTTGGCTGTATACGAAAACTTAAATGCAGATGAGCCTAAGAACGGTTTTACCGTTGGTATAGTGGACGACGTTACAGCCACTTCACTACCAATAAAAGAAGCTTTAAATACTACCCCTGCTGGTACAAAGAGCTGCAAGTTCTGGGGACTGGGCTCTGATGGTACTGTTGGTGCTAATAAGAGTGCAATTAAAATTATAGGCGACCATACCGACATGTATGCGCAAGGCTACTTCTCCTATGATTCCAAGAAATCAGGAGGAATTACGGTATCACATTTGCGCTTTGGTGATACACCTATTCGTGCACCTTACCTAATCAACTTTGCTGACTTTGTAGCGGTACATAACCAATCATATGTACACAAGTATGATGTTCTTGCGGGGCTTAAAGCAGGTGGGACTTTTCTACTGAATTGTCAATGGGGGCCTGAAGAGTTAGAGGTTAATCTACCTGGGCAGATGAAACGCTACATTGCTGAAAATAAAATCAAATTTTATACTATAGATGCAGTAAAAATTGCTAAAAGTATTGGTTTGGGCGGACGCATTAATATGATAATGCAATCGGCATTTTTCAAATTGGCAGACATCATTTCTGTTGCTGATGCTAGTAAGTATCTAAAAGAAGCAATTGATCATTCTTATGGCCTTAAAGGTCAAGATGTTTTGGATATGAACTATGCTGCTGTTGATCAGGGTGCTGAGGCCGTAGTAGAAGTAAAGGTTCCTGCTGCTTGGGCAAAAGCCAAAGACACCAGCGAGCTTGCAATAACTGAAAATGAATTTGCCAAGAATATTTTGGAGCCGATGAATAGGATGGAGGGCGACAAATTACCTGTTAGCAGTTTCCTTGATCATGCTGATGGATCTTTTCCTTCAGGAACTTCCGCTTTTGAGAAACGCGGAATAGCTATTAATGTTCCTGAATGGCAGATTGACAAATGTATTCAATGTAATCAGTGCGCTTTTGTATGTCCGCATGCTGTAATTCGTCCTGTTTTGCTAAACGACGAGGAAATGGCCGCTGCTCCTGCTGGGTTAACGGCTAAAGACGCTGTTGGAGCTAAGGACCTTAAATTCCGTATTGCAGTATCAGCAATGGATTGTGTGGGTTGCGGTAATTGCGTACAGGTTTGTCCGGCTAAGGAAAAAGCTCTAATTATGAAGCCTTTGGCAACGCAAATGAATCAAGTTGCCTTGTGGGACTATGTATCAAAAAAAGTGGCTCATAAAGCCAACCCTATGAATAAGAAAACTGTTAAAGGGGTTCAATTTGAAGAACCGTTGCTAGAGTTTTCCGGTGCTTGTGCCGGCTGCGGCGAAACCCCATACGCTAAACTGGTAACTCAATTAGTGGGTGATCGTATGATGATTGCTAATGCTACTGGTTGTACCTCTATCTGGGGTGCCAGCGCACCTTCTATGCCGTATACTAAAAATTGCAAAGGTCATGGACCAAGCTGGGCTAACTCATTGTTCGAGGATAATGCCGAGTATGGTTTGGGCATGTTACTAGGAGTTAAACAATCTCGTGAACGCCTTGCAGCTATGATAACTGCCGCTCTTGCACAAAATATCAGTGCAGAGCTCAAGGCCGCTATGGAAGACTGGCTGGCTAATGAAAACGTCGGAGATGGCACTCGTGCGCGTGCTGACGTGCTTGAAGCCTTAATAGTTAAAGAAAAAGACGGTAATGCTGTTTTAGAAGAAATTTACGCAAACAAAAATCTTTTTGTTAAACGTTCTCATTGGATTTTCGGTGGTGACGGCTGGGCATATGACATTGGATTTGGCGGAGTTGACCATGTATTGGCTTCCGGCGAAGACGTGAATATTATGGTTTTTGATACTGAAGTATACTCCAACACAGGTGGCCAATCTTCCAAATCTACACCAACTGCCGCTATTGCCAAGTTTGCTGCCAGTGGCAAAAAAACTAAGAAAAAAGATTTGGGTATGATAGCTATGACTTATGGCTATGTATATGTAGCACAAGTTGCGATGGGTGCTGATAAGAACCAAACCTTGAAGGCTATTGCTGAGGCAGAAGCTTATCCGGGACCATCGATTATCATTGCGTATTCTCCATGTATTAACCATGGTTTGAAATTGGGTATGGGATGTACGCAATTGGAAGAAAAACGTGCTGTTGAAGCAGGGTATTGGGCTAACTTCCGTTATAATCCAGCACTTAAGGCTGAAGGAAAACAATCTTTCTTCCTAGATTCCAAAGAGCCTACTGCAGATTTTAGAGAGTTTTTGTTGGGAGAAGTTCGTTATTCTTCCTTACTTAAGCAGTTCCCAGATACGGCTGAGGCACTTTTTGAAAAGACACACAAAGATGCAATGGAGCGTATTGCCGGGTATAAAAAATTAGCCGACGAAAAGCTATAATAATTATCAAAGTGGAACACATCGCATATAAATTATGCGATGTGTTCTTTTTTTATAGTATGCCAATGTCTTGTATGTTATAATATATGAAGTATTTATACGGAAGTATTAACAAGTTTTAATTTAAGGAGAATAAAATGCTATTATATTTTTTTGCTTTTCTTGGTGGTTTAGCACTTTTCCTCTATGGCATGCAGCTTATGGGAGATGGTCTGCAACAAGCTGCAGGTGCACGTTTGCAAAAAATACTGGAGGCATTAACAGGTGTTACTATTTTTGGTGTGGCGCTAGGTGCCGGAGTAACAGCTGTTTTACAGTCAAGTAGTGCGACTACTGTTATGACGGTAGGTTTGGTTAATGCAGGGCTGTTGACGTTGAAACAAGCATTTGGCATTGTTATGGGTGCTAATATAGGGACCACAGTTACGGCCCAATTAATTGCTTTTAAACTAACGGATTATATTACATTGATTTTAGCTATTGGTTTTGTTATGCAGGCTTTTTGTACTCGCCGCAAAGTAAAATATTTCGGACAAGTGTTACTTGGGTTTGGCATACTGATGCTGGGTATGAGTATGATGACTGACTCTGTCAGTCCATTACGCCAATATGCTGGGTTTATTTCTTTTATTCAGACTTTTGCAGTTCACCCAATTTTGGGTTTATGTGTTGGCGTGCTTATGACGGTAGTTATTCAATCAAGCAGTGCTACTATTGGTATTTTGATTGCCATGGCAAGTCAGGGCCTTATTCCTTTGGAAGGTGCTATTCCTGTTCTTCTTGGTGACAATATTGGTACTTGTATTACTGCCGTTATGGCTACTCTTAGAGCTAATATTAATGCTAAACGCGTAGCCCTGGCACATGTGCTCTTTAACGTTGTAGGCAGTTTGATTTTTTTGATATTTATGGATTATTTTATAAAATTTGTATTAACAGTTTCGCCTGAGAATAATATTGCTAGGCAAATTGCTAACGCCCATACCGCGTTTAATGTTTTAAATACATTATTATTTCTGCCTTTTGCCGGTAAATTCACTGATTTCATTCAAGTGCTTATGCCAGGTGATGACACATGTGTTTCGCGTAAACCAGAATTTCTCAATGATGACATGCTTTCTACTCCGGCTATTGCCATGAGCCTTGCTACAAAAGAGGTAGTACATATGGGCAATATGGCACGGGCAAATATAGAACAGGCTTTTATGGCCATTGATGCTTTTGACAGTCATAAAATAGCATATGTTTTAGAGCATGAACCGGCAATAGATGCTCTGGAAGAAGACATTACTTGTTATTTGACAAAAATGTCTGAGAAACAAATGGATAATGATATGTCCGCACGTCATACTGGCTTGTTACATGCTTGTAACGATATTGAGCGTATAGGCGATCACGCTGAAACCATTGCAAAAAAGGTGCGTAACATGCATGAAGACAGAGTGACTTTTTCGCCGGAAGCCCAACAAGAGCTAAGAGAGCTCAGCGGACTAGTATTAGAGACATGTACTAAGGCTCTGGCAGCACTGGAAAATGATGATAGAGAATTGGCCAAAGAAGCGCTTAATATATCACATCAAGTTAAACTTAACCAAAAAGAAATCCGCAAAAATCATGTGACAAGATTAAATGAAAAAATATGTACCCCTGCTAGTGGATTTGTAATGTTGGAACTTTTGATTAATATGAAAAGGGTGTCTGATCATAGCAAGAATATAAGTCAGTTGGTTCTTGGCGAATTTTAATAGCATATATGTAAGAGTTTGCATTTTTGCCTTGACAAAGACCCAGACCGTCCCTTATAATAGCAAATGTAACATTTTAACCGCGGAAATAGCTCAGTGGTAGAGCACCTCCTTGCCAAGGAGGGGGTCGCGAGTCCGAATCTCGTTTTCCGCTCCAATGCTTTTTTCAATGGCGAAAGGTTAACCTAGCGCCGCTGTTTTACATCTTCATAGGGCGACATAGCCAAGCGGTAAGGCAGAGGTCTGCAAAACCTTTATCCCCAGTTCGATTCTGGGTGTCGCCTCCACTTCATGCCGGGGTGGCGGAACTGGCAGACGCAAGGGACTTAAAATCCCTCGGAGAGTGATCTCCGTACCGGTTCGATTCCGGTCCTCGGCACCAGTATATTCTTAAATTTTTTTTAAAAGAGCGCCCGGCTTGGGGCGCTCTTTTGCGTATACCACATTTCTATAGAAAAGAGGGATTGTAATGACAAATGGTTTTGCTGGTCTTAAAGTATGTGCCAGGACAGTTGACCTTCTAAAAAAGGTAGGTATTACTAAACCAATGCCTGTGCAGGAACAGGTAATACCCGCAATTTTTGCAGGGAAGGACGTTATAGCCAGAGCTCAGACAGGAACAGGTAAGACTTTGGCATTTCTGGTTCCTTTAATGGAAAAAATTAACCCGGAAAAGAAATATGTGCAGGCTTTGATAATTGCACCTACCAGAGAATTAGCGATGCAAATTTCAATGGAAGCCAAGAAACTGGTTGGAGAAACAGGTATTAAGATCCTGCCTGTTTGTGGCGGTCGCGATCTGGAGCAACAAAAACATAAAAATGACAAAAATATAACGCATATTATGGTTGGCACGCCTGGACGCCTTCTTGATCATATTCGCCGAGGCAACACCAGTTTAGGCGGCGTTAATTATCTGGTCCTTGATGAAGTAGATGAAATGCTGGAACAAGGATTCATTGATGAAGCTGCCGAATTGATAGGTATGACAAGCAAGGAGAGACAAACTGTTCTTTGTTCCGCAACATTGTCGGAAGAAGTAAGAAAATTGGGCAAAAAAATCACCAGAAACTGCTCTGTAATTGATATTAACCCAGAACAGGCTACTGTAGCAGGAATTGAACAGATTTGTATAAAGACGACAGATGAATATAAGCAGAAGGCACTGGAAACACTGATACAGCGCTACAATCCTTATTTGATGATTGTTTTTTGTTTTAGCAAAGAACGGGCTATTGAGTTGGAAGAATGGCTGGCAACGAAGGAATATAATGTTGATGTTCTGCATGGCGAAATGTCGCAGGCTAAGAGAAAAACGGTGATGAAAGCTTTCCGTGATGCTAAGCTTCAAGTATTGGTAGCAACTGATTTAGCAGCACGTGGTCTGGATATTGAAGGCGTTACTCACGTCGTAAATTATGATATTCCCCATGACGTAGATTGGTACGTACACCGCATAGGACGTACTGGCAGAGCGGGCAGAGAAGGCGTAGCAGTAACTTTATATACCGCTGATGAAATTCGTTGGCTGAAACAAATTGAAGAAAAACTGAATGTGCAAATGGAAAGACAAAATTTATCAGGGGAAACCATTGCCAGAAGATTACCGCGTAAGGTTGTTGTTTCTGTAAAAACAAACAAACCGGCTTTTGTGGCTAAAGATGGCAAGAAAAGTGCAAAACCCGGCAGGAAAAGTGCAAAGCCCGGGCTGAAAAGCGCAAAATTTGACATAAAAGGCGCAAAACCCGGCATAAAAAGCGCAAAACTTGACATAAAAAGCGCAAAACCTGGCATAGAAAGTGCAAAACCTTACATAAAAAGCGCAAAACCTGGCATGGAAAGTGCAAAACCTGGCATGGAAAGTGCAAAACCAAGTAAGAAAAGCACGAAACCAGGTAAGGGTTGGGCTAAGGCAAAGGCTACTACAAAAGTTAAAAAGGTAGGTGGCAAAAATGAAAGAGGTAAATCAAGAAAGAGTAAATAGATTGATTGAAGGAATAGCGGGTTTTGGTAAATCGGAAAAGGGAATTACCCGATTAGCGTATTCCAAGGAAGATTTTGCTGCCCAGAAATGGCTTTTGGAGCAGATTGCTGATTTAAAACTTACTATTACTCAAGACACCATTGGAAATACTTTTTTACGCAGAGAAGGCAAGAACAGTGAGCTTGACCCAGTTGCCATGGGCTCCCACCTTGATACAGTTGCGCAAGGTGGAGCTTACGATGGCGTTTTAGGCATTGTTGGAGCTATCGAAGTCTTATATATGCTGCAGAATGAGGAGCTTGAACGTCCGATAGAGACAATAATTTTCAGGGCGGAGGAATCAACCAGATTTGGTTTTGCGACTATTGGCAGCAAAATTATGGCTGGTGTAGGATCTCCAAAAAAGTTTTCTTCAGCTGCCAAGAAAAATGAAGCTTCTTTTGAAGAGTGCCTGAAAGAAAATGGCTATAATCCGGAGGATTATGCTAAAGCTGTCAAGAAAGAGGGCTGCTTTAAATGTTTTCTTGAATTACATATTGAGCAGGGCAAAGTTCTTGACGAAACCGGTGAGCAGATTGGCATAGTGAAGAATATTGCAGCGCCGACACGCTTTAAAATTATTGTCGAAGGCATTGCTGATCATTCCGGAGCAACTCCTATGGAATTCAGACGAGATGCCCTTGTATCTGGCGCCAAACTAATTCTGGCGGTTCAAGAGGCTGCAAGTGAAGAGTCTGAGAATGGCACGGTTGCAACAGTTGGGATTGTCGAAACAGAACCTGGCTCTATCAATGTCATTCCTGGCAAAGTTACTTTGTGGGTTGATTTGCGCGGAGTAGACAGTGAAAGTATCCTGAGCGCGATGGAAAGTATAAATGAGGCTGTTAGCATTGTTGCCGAAGAAGACAGCGTGAGGATAACTGTTGATATGTTGACGTCTGACGAGCCTGTTCCTTTGTCAGAAACGCTGGCAGAAATGTTTGAAGAGATTTGTCAGGAAAAAGACCTTAAATATCGTGTTATGAACAGTGGAGCTGGGCATGACGCCATGCATATGGCAAAATTAGCGCCGACCAGCATGATTTTTATTCCCTGCAAGGAGGGAATAAGCCATAATCCAGCAGAATATGCAAATTCACAGGATATTTCGACTGGCATTGAGGTATTGGCAGCAGCTGTAAAACGTTTGGCAAAAGAATGAAATAATAACTGTTTTTAAACAAAAGTGCTATAATTAAACGGAATTATTCAATCAAAGCGAGGGAAAAGCATGGAAGAAGTTCGTGTCAGATTTGCCCCGAGCCCCACAGGTTATTTACATATTGGTGGAGCCAGGACAGCTTTGTTTAATTGGTTGTACGCCAAAAGTAACGGCGGGGAATTGATTCTGAGGATAGAGGATACTGATACCGATAGGTTAAAGGAAGACTCAGTCAGCCAGATTCTTACCAGTTTGAAATGGCTGGGCATAAATTGGGACGAAGGCCCTGAGGTTGGTGGAAATTACGGCCCTTACTTCCAATCAGAACGTAAGGAGCTTTATAAGCGTGAAGTGGAGAGGCTGCTAGCTGAGGGGAAAGCTTATTGCTGCTTCTGTACGCCGGAAGATCTGGAAGCTGAAAGAGAAAAACAGAGAAAAGCTAAGCTGCCATTCCGCTATGCTCGTACCTGCCGTGAATTATCGCCAGAAGAAGTAAAAGAACGTATTGCAGCCGGTGAAAGTTATTCCGTGCGAATTAAGATTCCCAAAGAAGGCGAAGTCGTTGTTCATGATATGATTCATGGCGATGTTAGTTTTGATCTTACTCAGCTTGATGACTTTGTCATCATGAAAAGCAACGGAATGCCTACGTATAATTTTGCTGTTGTCATAGATGACCACATGATGAAAATCAGCCATGTATTACGTGCGGAAGAGCATCTTTCAAATACTCCGAAACAAATTCTGCTTTATGAAGCATGCGGGTTTGAAACACCTAATTTTGGACATATGCCTATGATTCTTGCACCTGATCGCAGCAAATTAAGCAAACGTCATGGGGCAACTTCTGTAGAAGAGTTCAGAGAACAAGGGTATTACCACAGGCAATCATCAA
>Ga0183099_1000842_pt1 | contig 19797 bp, 20 predicted proteins | sample Biomet1_FD_127788 | JGI IMG/M metagenome (GOLD analysis project Ga0183099, IMG submission 127788) | Microbial communities from bioreactor (seeded with anoxic lake sediment) at LBNL, California, USA - Biofuel metagenome 1 | ecosystem: Engineered > Bioreactor > Anaerobic > Unclassified ... | reverse complement strand
CGCCGCTGACAATCATCGACTCCTGCACAGAGGTCATTGAACTGGAGCAGGGAGAGAGCAAATGGACCCAGGGAATTCGCGGTCAGGAGCGGGCCATCCGCCCTGTGGCAGAGAGCTATGACAAACAAAGGCAGTTTATCACCAATGCCAGCCATGAGATCAAAACGCCGCTGACAATCATCGACTCCTGCACAGAGGTCATTGAACTGGAGCAGGGAGAGAGCAAATGGACCCAGGGAATTCGCGGTCAGGTCAAACGTCTGACATCTTTGACGCAGAGCTTGGTGTCCCTGGCGCGGATGGATGAGGGGAATACAAACCTGACCATGACCGATTTTTCTCTCTCCGACGCGGTAACAGAAACACTGGAGCCCTTTGCGCTGCTGGCGGAAAATAAAGGACTGCGCTTCTTGCTGGATGTTCAGCCGGGCATTTCATACCCTGGAAACGAGCAGAACCTCCGGCAGCTTTGCTCCATTTTGGCGGACAATGCGGTAAAGTATGCCCTTTCGGGCAGCGAGATCCGCTTTTCCTTGAAGAAAAAGGGCAAAAAGCCCGTCCTCACCGGCGAGAACGCCGCGGAAGGTCTGAAGATGGGCGATCAGAGTATTCTTTTCGACCGTTTCTACCGGGGCGATGCGTCTCACAGCAGTGAAACAGGCGGATACGGCATCGGGCTATCCATGGCGCAGGCTATCGTGGCGGCCCATGGTGGGAAGATCAGCGCGAAAAGCGAAGACGGCACTTCTCTGACGATCACCGTTCAGCTGTAAACCCTGCCTGCTTTTTATAGATCCCCCTCTATCCGGCGGTGGAAGCCGGATAGAGGGGGATTTTCGGTTGTTTTGTAAAAATCCCGGTTGGTTTAAGTAAGCTTTAGGTTTCTCTTCTATGATGGTGCCATCAAACAGGGAGGACATCCTCATGGACAATTGCATTTTTGAACGGCATGAACTGAAATATCTGGTAAATGACCGGCAGCGCCGATCTCTGGAGCAGGCGCTTCAGGATCGGATGGTGCCGGACGCGCACGGCGAGAGTACCATCTGCAACATCTATTTTGATACGCCCGACTTTTATCTCATCAGGCGATCCCTGGAAAAACCGGTTTATAAGGAGAAGCTCCGCCTGCGCAGCTATGGCCCCGTCACGCCCGGTCAGCCCGTTTTTCTGGAACTGAAAAAGAAGTATCAGGGCATCGTCTATAAAAGGCGGATCTCCATTGAAGAACAGGCAGCCATGGATTTTCTGTGCGGAAGGGCTCCCCTTCCGGAGCAGAACCAAATCGGCTGCGAGATCGAATATTTCCTGAAATTTTACCGGAATCTTGGCCCCGCCGTTCACCTGAGTTATGACCGCACGGCATTTTTCTCCAAAGAAGACAAAGCTCTGCGGGTAACTTTTGATAAAAATATCTGCTGGCGCACTAAAGAATTGAGCCTTACCCGGCAGCCCGGCGGAACAAAAATCCTACAGCCCGGGCAGTCTCTGATGGAGATCAAGGCGGCCTCGGCACTTCCGCTGTGGCTGGTTCATCTGCTGAGCGGCAACCAGATTTATCAGATATCCTTCTCTAAGTACGGCAGTGCTTACTGCGCGATGCTTCGGGAGAACCCAGAGGAAACGAGAGGTGTCTTCTGTGCTTAATTCGCTTTTTTCCGGCCTGTATACCAGTTCGGCCGCTATCACCCTGCAGAGCTTCTGCTTGAGTATGCTCGCGTCCCTGCTTCTGGGCACGGTCCTCACGCTCATTTATACCTACAAAACCACTTTTACGAAAAGTTTTGTCGTAACGCTTGCGATGATGCCTGCGGTGGTGTGTATCGTTATTATGATGGTCAGCGGCAACCTGGGCGCGGGGGTGGCCGTGGCCGGAACCTTTTCTCTGGTCCGGTTCCGCTCCGCTCCCGGTACGGCAAAGGAGATCTGCGCCATCTTCCTGGCCATGGCCGTCGGTCTTGCCTGTGGGATGGGCTATCTTGGCTTTGCCGTCCTGTTTACCGTCATCATGTGCGCGGTGAGTTTTCTTTATACAAAGTTGGGATTCGGCGAGCAAAAGAACGCAGCGCTTTGCAGGGAACTGCGGATTACCGTGCCGGAGGACCTGGATTATAACGGCGCTTTCGACGATCTGTTCGCGTCATTCACTTCCGAGGCAAAGCTCGTCAAAGTCAAGACCAGCAATCTGGGCAGTTTGAATAAGCTTGTCTACCATATCGCTCTGAATAGCGCCGGCGTGGAAAAGCAGCTTATCGACCAGCTGCGCTGCCGGAACGGGAATCTGGAAATCAGCTCCTCCACCCAACTGACTCATTCTGTGGAGCTATAACGAAAAATGTTCGTCCCAACGGATCGTAAAAATAAAAGGAGAATTTTCATGAAAAAGAAACTAACTGCCTTGGCGATGGCGGTTGTACTATGCTTGGGGTGCGCCTCGTGTGGGACTTCCGGAACAGCTACCGCCTCGCCGGCAGCCACTGCATCGGCTTCCCCCAGCGCGGACGACATGTTTACCGACCAGGATTTTGAGATTGGATATTCCAATTATGTAACAATCACCCTGGCCGACAGCGGCTCCAGTGCCGACGGCAGCGGGGTCACGGTCAGCGGAAGTACCGTTACCATCACCCAGGAAGGCACGTATTTGCTGACCGGCTCCCTCAGCAGCGGCCAGGTCATCGTGGACACCGCCGACACGGCAAAGGTCCATCTGGTGCTGAACAATGTCTCGATCACCTGTCCGGACAGCGCGGCGATCACCATCAAGCAGGCCGATAAAGTCTTTCTCACCACGGCGGAAGGTTCCAAGAACACCCTGAGCGTCACCGGAGACTATGTCAAGACCGATGACGACAAAGTGGACGCGGCGATCTTCTCCAAATCGGACCTGACCATGAACGGCAGCGGAACGCTCACCATCAGCGCTTCCTATGGGCACGGCGTAGTGTCCAAGGACGACCTGAAAGTCACCAGCGGCACTTATGTCATCACGGCTGCCTCCAGCGGTCTTTCCGGCAAGGACAGCGTTCGCATTGCGGACGGCAATTTCACCATTACATCCGGCAAGGACGGAATCCATGCCGAGAACAGCGATGACATAACCAAGGGCTTTATTTTCATCTCCGGCGGCACCTTCAACATCACCGCAGGTAGCGACGGCATGGATGCGGCCACGGCACTGACCATTCAGGACGGTACCTTTACCATCACCGCCGGCGGCGGCAGTGCCAATGCCATCACAAAATCCTTCGGGCAATCCAACGATGGCCAAGGTCGGCAGTGGACGCAATTCGGCCCGGGAGGCAGCGGCGGCAACGCGCCGGCGCCCGATGCCGCGCAAAGCAGTTCCGCAGGAAGCACTCCGCCCTCTGGAAGCTTCCCAGCAGGAGGAAGCACGACGGGAGACAATACCACTGGCAGCAGCACTACAGGGAGCAGTTCTACTGGCAGCGCTACAGGAAGCAGTTCTACGGGGAACAGCACTGCGGTAAGCGATGCTGCAGGAAGTGACACAACAGAGTCAAGCTCTTCGGAAAAAGGTCTGAAGGCCGGCGAAACCCTTACGGTGAGCGGCGGGACATTCACGCTGGATTGCGCCGACGACACGATCCATACCAACGGCGACCTTACCGTTTCCGGCGGCACTTTCCAACTCAGTACCGGGGACGACGGCATGCACGCGGATGGAGCACTGTCCATCACCGGCGGAACCATTGACATCGCCAAGAGTTACGAGGGCATTGAGGGCGCCACGATCAGCATTTCCGACGGAACCATCTCGGTGGTTTCCTCCGACGACGGACTGAACGCCGCTGGCGGAAGCGATACTTCCAGCACGGACGCCAGCGCCAGTCAGAACGCATTTGCGGCGGATGCCGCGGACTCCATTCACATCTCCGGCGGTGAGCTGACCGTGAACGCCGATGGTGACGGAATCGACTCCAACGGCGATCTGACCGTTAGCGGCGGAACCATTTATGTCAGCGGAACCCACAGCTTCCGATAATGGCGCGCTGGATTACGGCGGCACAGGCACGATTACCGGCGGCGTCCTCATCGCCGCCGGTAGCACGGGCATGGCAGAAAACTTCGGCTCCGATTCCACCCAAGGGTCCATTCTGTATAACCTGTCCTCTGCGCAGGACGCCGGTACCTCCATTACGCTGACGGACAGCGCAGGCAATGTTCTGGTTAGTTATACGCCCGCAAAGCAGTTCCAGTCCGTTGTGGTGAGCGCGCCCGGCGTGAAAAGCGGCAGCACATATACGCTGGCCGTCGGCAGCCAGAATACAACGATCGAGATGACCGGCATCATTTACGGCAGCGGCTCCTCCGGCATGGGCGGCAACTCTGCCGGCGTGGGCAAGATGCCCGGAAACGGAGGCAGCCTGCCCTCCAATAACGGCGCAGACGCTAAAACCGGTGCAACGTCCACTGCGGACGGTACCACAACCTGATTCATCGGAAAAGTTATTTCGGCTGCCGGCAAAACGGCCGGCAGCCGAAATCTGTTCTGTAACAAATTCATTCTGGTGGCAGAATATCGGTCTAAGAGCACGGGCGGAAAGGAAATGGAAATGAAGAAGCAGAGAATCCTATGCCTTTTAACGGCTGCTATAATTTTTCTTAGCAGCTGCGGCACAGCGGTTCCGGAAGATAGTTCTTCCTCCAAAGGCTCGGAGAGCACGGCTGGTTCCGCCACGGTCGGGGCTTCCGAATCAACCGCTGGAATTCTGCACGTCTATTGTTTCGCCGCGGGAAAGGCGGATGCAATTCTGCTTTACACAGATAAGAGCGCGGTGCTAATCGACACTGGCGATAGCGGATTCGGCAAGAAGATTGTGGACGCTCTGGAACAGCGGGGAATCTCTTCTTTGGATTATCTGATCCTGACCCACTTCGACCAGGACCACGTGGGAGGAGCCGCGAAGGTTCTCAACTCTATTCGGGTCAAGCAAGTGCTCCAGAGCGACTGCCTCAAAGACAGCAGTGAGTACGAAAAAACTGTAGATGCGTTAAAGCAGGCAGGACTTACGCCGGTTACGGTGCGGGAAACGACGGCCTTTACATTGGACAGCGTCACCTATACTGTGGATCCGCCGAAACAAGAGACTTATTCTGTGCAGGCAAGCAACAATTCCTCCCTGATCATCTCTGCCGTATATGGAGAAAGGCGTTTTCTGTTTGCCGGCGACGCGGCCGATGCCCGTCTGCAGGAATTTGTGGCCGAGGACAATGGCTCCTATGACTTTTTAAAAGTCCCCTATCACGGAAGCTATCAGCAGACACTGCCGGCCTTTTTCACCGCCGTACGTCCCGCCTACGCGGTCATCACCTGCTCCAATGACGAGCCGGAAGACGATGCGACCATGAAGGCGCTTGCGGATACGGGCACGGAGGTATTCCTGACACGAATCGCACCGGTTCTGGCGGAAAGCGACGGCACCTCGCTGACCGTGCAGTATGCAGACTGAGGGGCTGGTCCATCGCCGGAATCTGTGTCGGCTTATCTCTGCGGACATTTGCACACGCCCGATCCAAACGATTCCATAGTACCGCCATAGAATCCGCCAGGTCATGTCCCGGAAAGACGATCCATACAACAACAGACCAGTGGCAAAAAGCAGGATTATGATTATCGGGCTTTTAAGTTGCGATAGCAAAAGAGCAAAGTCGCTGTGAATTTTCGGGGGCTTGATGGAATTAAGCCATAGACGAACATCCTTTTTTCTGCCTCACCGCTTGTTAAACCGCCAGCAAGGCGTTTCCGGCCGGCATTGACCAGAAGTTTTGTTCCAGCTCTTCCATTTTTGCATCACTTTTCTTTTGTAAATCTTTTTCCCGGATGTGTGGTTTATCGAACAGAGAATCGTTCTCTGTTCGATAAACCACGAGGTAAATTGATCGCTTGGTATTATTTCTTTTTGGTGTTTCTTGTCGTGACAGTTTCAGCCTCGGTTGTGGGCCGTGCAGTAACTTTCTCAACAATTTTCTTCTTCTTTTTCGGCTTGTTCGGATTTTTATCTCCCATTTAATATCACTTCTTCTTTTATCATTTTTTCTCTTTTGGCTTTATTGCCGGGGAATTCGAAATAACTCTTTTCCCCGTTTTCTTTTTCTTTTTTAATTTATCCGGGTTTTTAAATGACATTTTCCAATAAGCGCCTCTTTTCTTATCTAACTTTTTTTAGCATGATGCTGCAACAACTGCCGCACTCTTTATTTGTATGTTTATTGCATGTATATGGAAAACAGTGTCATATCGCCATCTATTGTGAACTCCCCGATATAGGCCGGAAAAAGCACGTTGCAATCAATTGCTTTTTTAAATCATCATCTACCGTTTCCAGTCATTTTATATAAATATATTATATGTCCATTTCATCATTGCCCTTTAATTCGTTTTTTGATCATGCTGCAAAAAATGTCTGACTATCAAAAGTCAGACATTTTTTTACGAATTATTTCTCTTTTTCTTTATTGTCATATTTCTTCATTTCCAGATAAGCGATCCAGAAGGATACAATACTTTCCGCACCCTGATTGAGGTTTAATCCATCCGATGTTATTCCGTCATAGCATCCGCCAGTCTCATCGTCGATAAGACTGAGGCCCTTTGAATTTCTACCGTGGTACCATAAATAACAGGTTCTAGCCCTGCTGAGAAAAGCTTTGTCACCGGAACATGTAAAAGCTTCAAGATACATAAGCTCCATTTCACAGGCCTCTACAGACTGTTCATCAAATTCGGCGGGCTCTTCTCCTTTATGGAACCATCCTTTACAGCCGATTGGTTTAAAATAACCCTTCGTGAAAGTCTTGCTCTCAAGAAATTTCAGGCTTTCGAAGCCAACCTGTCTATACCGGTCTACTTTAGTAGCACTGTGAGCTGCGAGCATTGCCCATGGCAATGTTGCACTGCAGTAGGTCAAGCTGTCCTCAAACCAGTGCCATCCGCCATCATTGTAATGTGCATAATGATCAGTAAGAGTATCGGCCAGCTTAGAAATATATTGATTGGTTTTCTCTTGATTCAGATATCTAAGCCCGATTATCGCATATGCCATTGCTCTGGGAGAAATCAACTTTTTGCAATTCGGCGTCGCTTTCTCAATCAAATCCCACGCGGCATTTTTTTCGTTCTGCGGAGTTAAGGGATCGGAAAAAGCATAACACAAAGCCCATAGGCAGCGACCGAAGCAATCATCAGATGATTCCTCTTTAGAAAACTCACGATTATAAGCCATGAAATTCTGGAAGGTCCCGTCGGGGTTTTGAGCATAGCACAAGAAGGAAAGATACTTTGTGATCAGTCTCTCAACACTTTTTTCCCGGTGCCGGTTATAAAGCTTAACAGCCATGATGAGTGCTCTGGCATTGTCATCGGACGTATACCCCTTTGAACGATCGGGAACGCCGTAAATAGAATGCTGGAGCATTCCCGTATCATCGGTCATACGAAAAATCTGATCTGTCTTTAAAAGTTTTATATTGTTGTCTTTTATCATGCGGTAACCGTCTCCTATTTTGTTTCAAAATGCTTGCATACAGAAGTTTGATATTTTTCTGCCACAAATATTTTTTAATATTTCAGCTACGTTCATTACCATTTTGACTATTTTTCCCCTCGTTTGACCGAGAATATTCAAAATGTGCTGCTGCTTGGCTTCCAGTGCTGGGAGGACGCTATGCAGCGTTATTATCTCTCGATTTACAGGCCTAACTGTTTTATGTTCCAGAAGGGACTTTCGCAGCATGCTTCTCAATCGGCAAGACTCCCGAAAGATCGCCGATCACGTTGATCAGCTCCGCGCCGGCCGGGACGACTATTTTCGCATTATTTTTCAGGGATGTCTCTGTTGCCTCTAATCTTCTCAGGAGCTGTGCATTGCCCACGAAATAGACTTCCGCTGCTTCGTTGACAAGTTTTATGGCCTGAGCTTCTCCCTCAGCTTCCAGAATTCTTGCCTGCTTTATGCCCTCGGCCTTCTTGATTTCCGCCCTTTTTACGCCGTCCGCATTCGTCTCGGCGGCCGTTGCAAAATCAATGGCCGCGATCTTTTCGTTCTCCGCTTTGACCACCTTGTTCATTGTCTCCTGAACGTCCTTCGGGGGGTCGATTTCTTTGAGTTCCGCACGGACAATCTCTATGCCCCATTTACCGGTTTCGTTTTCAAGAGTATGAAGAAGATCTGTGTTGATTCTTCCTCTTTCGCTGTTGGCGGAACGCAGCGACATGGTGCCGATGATATTCCTCAGAGTCGTCCTCGCGAGATTCACAATCTGATACTTATAATTCGCGGCGTTGTACTGTGAACTCTTGACACTCTCCTCATCCGGCCTAACCTTGAAGTATATCTGAGCGTCCACAGTAGCATTCAGGTTGTCATTTGTGATAATCTCCTGCGGCTCGGCATTGACCATTTGCTCGGTGATGTTGATCTGATAAAGTCTTTGTATCCCTGGAATAACCCAATGGAATCCAGGAAACGCAAATTTCGTATATTTTCCCAATGTCTCTGTCAAGCCGCGTTCCATCGGCCTTACAACCCGGACACCTGCAAGGAAAACAATACATGCAAGTATCAGAATAATGGCAACAATAATTGTATAGCTCATTATTTTTCTCCTTTATTTAATAATTTGTTTTGCACTTTCTTTCTCCGCTGGAATGCAAGAAGAACTCCTATTTTTGAGACCGAAGCAAGTGCGATATCAATACCGGCGGCGAGCCACTTAATCGTACTTTTAGACTTATTTTGTTGTCTGACGAATGATGCTGATCTCTCAAAATCATGATGAAGCCTTCCTTTTTTATTGAACAGCCCTATACATTTTCTATATAGAAAGATTGCCGGTGTTGATGATGTTGGATCATGATAATTAAAGGGCAGTAATGCTTAAAATGAGCATCCCACCCTAAAGATCTGAAAACGGTTTTGAATATAAATTGTACAATCAATTTCAATCGCTACGATTTATTCTAAATCATTTTTTAAGTGGCCAATAGAGTATTCTTTGCGGATTCCTTCTTTTGGTAACGACTCAATCACTTTTTTCATATCCTTATCTTCAAGACTTTCCATATACTCGATAAATGCTGAAAGCCTTTCATATTCAGTAACGGAGAATAAAACGGCATCCGGTTGGTTGTTTTTCAAAACAAAAATTTTACCGTAGCTTTCTGCTTTTTCCCGGCAGGTCTTATAATTTTTTATCATATCAGAATTTGAGACGATTGCCTTTGTAAAAATATTCATTGTAATTTTCACCAGCGTTTCTCTTGGACTTGAATATATTATACAACGCATACCGATAAAACGTCAACACAACATTCTAATAATTATTAGAATAAAATTTATAACAATATGTTGATATTTCCCAACGCTTACTCCGGGCATCTCCCAATTGCTTTTCCCTCTTCCAACTCCACGGTCCTTCTGCGGAATTCACTGAGCTCGTCTTTCTGCTGAGCCAGCTGCATTTTCTCGCCGTCCGGCATGTATTTCTTTCGCCAGCGATAGATCATGCTACTCGTGACCCCAAGACTCTCGGCCACAGCCGTAACCGGGCGTTCCCTGCTGTTGCTCATCCGAATCAAATGATTCTTGAATTCCTCATCGTATTTTTTACGAATATTGGACATCTTGATAAGCTCCTTTTCTTCGCTTGTATCTTATCATACTGTCCGATATTTTAACACCGACCCAATGCACAAAAGCCGTGCTTATCGGATAAATACCGATGGGCGCGGCTTTATACAGATCAGATCTGAATATTATCCTCTCCGCAGTAGTTCTTATGCTTTCTCCAAAGGCAGAGGCAGATTATCTTCTTTTTTTCACAATGGTTACTTCTGCTTCGTGACAATCCTAACCGAATTTCACTGTGAACCGTGCGACTATCACCGTCGACCGCCCGGCTTCGAGGCCTGTTCTACCGCCTGCGTTGGGATCAGCACCGTTCTTCCCAAGACGTCGATTTCGTTTATTTTAGCTTCGCCAAGTCTATGCCGAATGATTTTTATTGCAGCATCGAAATCTGATTTGCGGTCCGTTAAGTTGTGGCAGTCCGAACCCAAGAGGTGGACCTTCTCCGTTTTCAGATATTTTAGGGATTTCATGCGCGTAAGCGGGGACACCAAAAAACTGGTGTTCATTTGCATAAGCGCACCCGCGTCCAACAGCTGCGATACGTTTTCTTTACTGCTTATGTACTTGGCATATCGCTCTATATGGGCGATGATCGGCGTAATTCCTCGACTGGCCCTCAGACAGCATACTTCGTTTATCATGTGCTTTGACCATGGCTCAAAAGGCAGCTCCAGCAGCATGTAGCTTGTTCCATCGATACATAAATCAGAAACATTCTTATACCAACTCATACCGGGAAAGTATGCCGCCTCTGCGCCTAAATATATTTTGGGACCTTCGTACCCATGAATACAAGCCGTTTCAATTAACTCATATGCTTTCCGACGCCGATCTACAAAATCCTGAATGTTCTCTTTGCGTATAGAGAAATGCGGCGTAGCCACAATCGAATCTACACCCTGGGCAGCCGAAAGTCGAAGCATCCGCAGCGACTGTTCAACATTTCTGCTGCCATCATCCATGTCGGGTAAAAAGTGTGAGTGAAAATCTATCATCCGCAGTCAACCCAAGTCAAATTACTTTTTTATGTATTGACCATAGCCGTAATACTTATTGTTTCGCCTGCCGCTCCGTCTGGAATTACCGGCCGTCACGTCGTTGAGCACAAAGCCTAAAACATTCGCTCCCGCAAACTTCAGCTGAGAAACCGCGCTCATGATGTAATCACTCTTGGATAAGCCGGATCTTACAACCATTACGACCCCCGTCAACCTTTTTGCCAGAATGACGGCGTCTGAAACGATAACAGGCGGAGTATCGATAAAAATGTAGTCATACTGTGTCGCAAGTTTGTCGAGGATCCCCGCCATCCTGTCTGATCCCAAAAGTTCAGATGGGTTCGGGGGGATATCTCCCGACAGTATCACATCCAAATCCAGATTCTCTACATGCATTATGGCGTCATACAAACTGCTGATGCTGACCAGAACGTTACTGATGCCGGGAGCACTCGGTTGTCCGATGAGGCGCGCTATGCTGGGATTGCGCAAATCGCAATCCATTATCAACACTTTTGATTTTGCCTGCGCAAACGCTATGGCGAGGTTAAGGCAAGTCGTACTCTTTCCCGTATCTGCTTCCGCGCTTGTAATGCCGATGATTTTGCATTCGCATGATGGAATGGAGAATGTTATATTGGCCCGCAGCGCTTTATATTCCTCGATCGTAAAAAATGAGGATTTTGAATTAAGAACGTTCACGCGCACCTTCCAAATCCTTTCTGATGAATATCGATTCACTAAAACCTTGTTATCACGCCAAGAATCGGTAGATTCGACAGCCGCTCCAGATCAGCTTCTGTCCGGATGCGGGTGTCCAGAAGCGCACAGATCAAAATTGTCCCAATCGCGAATACACATCCAATCAGCGCCCCAATGATTGTATTGAGCATTAAATCCGGAGAGGACGCCTCCGTCGGGATTTTGGCTCTGTCAACGATTTTGACAGAACTTCCATTGACGATATTGGATATTTTATCCGGTGCGATATCGGCAATGGCATTTGCTATTTCGGCCGCTTCCACCGGGCTCCTGCTGCTGATGGAAACACTAAAAAGTTCCGTATTATTTACAGCGCCAGCAGACATCATCTCGCTGATATCTTCTATGCTGTACTCCAACCCCAATTCATCAATAACCCTGTCCAGTACCGCATCGCTTTGAATAATCGCAATGTATGTATCTACCAGTGAGTGAGAGGCTTCGATATCTCCCGAAGATATGTTGGTTGCATTCGCATCGGTAGTGTTATCCACATACAGCTTAATGCTTGCCGTATATTTCGGCTCGATGCAATATGTCGTTATCGCCCATGCTCCAGATCCGAAAAGTACTGTTGCAAGTACGATAAGCCAAGCCTTTTTCCACAAAGTCCTCAGGTATTGCCTGTAACTAAACTTCCCGTCACTCAACGGATCACCTTCCTTCATTGTACTCATTTACAGTTCCCAGCCGCGGCCTTTTCCTCTGAACACACCCAATAAGCCCTGAATACGTGATGCGCAAATCTCTGTTCTACCGGTGGAAGCTTTAAATAATCGCCATATTCTATTTTTAGGATCCGATCATAGTTTTCCGGAATATAGAATTGCGTATCCTCAAACGCCGACAGGACCGATTTATCAAATAGTTTTCTTTCAAACCTGCAGCATTTCCGTGCATAGCAATTAACATATCCGCCGGTTTCGAACGGGTACTTTTTACTTGTTTTATCCAGTCTCTCGGCTGCCTTCTTATAATTTATCATGCAGCCCAGGGCGACGGCTGCCCGTTTAAAAAGCGAGCGCGTGCTCATATAATCAAGTCTGTTAATGGAACAAATCAGCGCTTTAAACTGGATCGCCGCACGAATCATGTGCAGCGCACGCAAAATCCTGTTGTCAGGCAGTCCGTCCAGAGGCCAGATATCCACGAAAACGCCCAACGGCTCCTTATCCCTTAACTTTGTCTCTGTTAATACTGTTCGAGCGTCGCATACCTTTAAAAATGTTCGAGCAAAATAGTGCTCCGTCCGGTTTGACGCAATGAAAAGTCCGTTTTCACTCCCATATTCACGAAAGGTGCCCAGAAACTTTTCGTAATCCGGCCTTGGCATGAACATATCTATATCATCGTCCCAGGGAATAAATCCTTTGTGACGAACAGAACCTATTAGCGACCCGCAGGAAAGACAATACCGGATGTCATTTTGCTCGCAAAATGTATGTATTTTTTTAGCGATAGCAAGTTCAATATCTCTTAGTTCAGTAATATCCGTAATTTCATGCATCATATTGGCTTGTCCCTCTTTCGCTGTGTTGCCTATTGATGAGGCTGCGTACATGGCATTTCTTCCGATTTTCCCATAAAACAAACACTTTTCTTCTGGTTTCCCTGTCGCTGAATTGGACAGCCCTTGTCAGGAGCATTGAGCATACCACAGCGGGGAGCAGAGCAATAAGCGACGTTCATTCCGCATAAGACGACAATCCCGCATGTGAGCGCAGTCGGTATAATGCTCAGAATCAATACAAACGACAAGATATCGTCTCTTTTCTATGAATTTTTTCACCCGAGGTTTCCGATTCTTCCATCTCCAGATTTATTACAAATGCCAGCATGATCATTTCGGGAATACCACAGGCTGCCGACCATCTGAACCAGTTCATTATATAAAAGCAGATTGTGTAGAATTGAAGCGCACACTTTAACGGTCTGTTGTTTTCATAAGCCCGACCGATTCTTCGCATAATGGAGACTAAAATTAAAACCAAATTGACAAGTCCTATGACCCCCTGCGTACAAAGAATGTTCGCGAACAAATTGTGAAAGGTAGCCCCCGTTCCCTGGAGGTATTTATGATAAGCCCATGAATCCCCCATCACGCTGCCCACCGCGGCCCTATAGGAAAAATAAGCCGATTCGCTGCCGCCCAATCCGACCCCAAAAATCTTCACATGGTACGGAGCGTTCTTGAAGAAAAGTAAACACAGCCGGTTTTCTTGGCCGCGTATTCCCAACGACTCATTTGCCCTCAGAAGAGATGCCAATTTTTCAATGATCTCTGCATTAAAAACAAGAACGATCATAATCGCGGTTGCCGCAATCAATACGAACCATATAAAACGCTTTCGAACCGTTCCGTATTCCCGCCCGGAAGTGGTAAAAAAATAGTCGATATACAGCAAAGCCATCGGAACCGCAAACAAAATTATGTATCCCCGGGTTCCACTTAAAATTGTCCAAACAAAAAGGACAACGCAATATGTCAGCAGCCGTATCTGCATCCTCTCGTTTTCTTTTGAATAGAAGTAAAGCCAAATGATGATAGGCAAAATAGCGACGCTGATATTTCCGACAATCGGCTGTGAATTCATTACCAATCGCGGCAGCCCGCTGCTTGAATAGCTTGTACTGGTTAAAAGCAAATAGACTCCCAGCAATGATTCCAGGAAAACGGCGGCGCTTATGACTTTGATTAAGGTACCCGGTTTGCACTTCTGCTTGTATTCAGCCAACAGAAAAAAGACGAGAAACTGAAATATTTTTGCCAAGAAACTTACGAGTGTTTCAGTCTTATTTTGAGCAATGATCCCAATTAGCACATATAAGCCGTTATATAAAAACAAATACACCGTAAAGGGATCTTTTATTTTGACCTGTGGCAAGAGAGGCAAAACAGCAGCTAAAATATAGATGGGAAGCGTGTAATCCAATTGCTCGAGATATATTAAATGTACCAAAAAGATAGACAGCAATATGAATTGATAGGCAATCAAACTTTTTCTAAATAAGGAGAAAGCAATCAGATAGCCTGCAACGGCCAGCACCACACTAAACAAAATCAATTGGCCCCCTACCGCGCGCAATATTAGGGTTCTGCGAAAAGCTCCAAAAACCTGCTCCTGGCCAGCGCGGCGCTGTATTTCGCTTTTCCGAACTCATACGCCTGCCTTGACAGTGTCGTTTTTTGCTCTTCAGAAAATGCGTGAACCTCTTTGACTTTTTTTATAAACGCATCGTTATCCCCGTCGGGAATCAAAAAACCGCTGCAGCCGTTTTCGACTTGCGAAGAAATTGCTCCCACGTCAATGGCGATTACAGGGCGTGAGAGTTTATATGCGTCGACTATGACGCCGGACTGCGTTGCCGTCCTGTATGGCAAGACAACACATTCCGCCGCCGTAAAGAAGCGGTTCATTTCGCTGTCCATAACATAACCGGTCACCAGGTGAACATTGGGAAACTGTTTCAGGATCAAAATGCGATCTTTCATGCTGTCGTCGGCACGCCCCACAACGTCAAACTGAATTTCCGGACACGCCTTGACGATTTGTATTAGATTATCAATTCCCTTGTATGCGTTTATGCGGCCGAAAAACAGCATTCTTCCGTGGCTTTGCTCCGCATTGTAATCGGGCCAGCGGCGCCACAGTTCCAAAACCTTCACTTTGGATTCATCGATGTGATAACGGCTGCAAAAGACAGATTGATATTGATCGCTCCGAACAACAATTTTTGAAGCAAGCTTCGCAACGGCGGCATTCATGAGGTTTACGGATTTTTCCTGAGGATCGCCCGCGTGCGGTACGCAGTCATGGATGACTTGATAGGTTTTCGTGGACTTCGGCGCCGCTAGCATGACCGGCAGGTTCCAGCTGTGCAAGCTCTCAAAATAAATCGCATCAAATCTTTTACTTCTGACGAATCGTATAATTTGAAGTAGCGATTTTACATGAAAGGTTTGTTTGCATATTCCGGGGCGGGGAGGGCAGTCGGCCAAAATTAATTTTGGGTTCGCTTCATAATCAATTTTGGGAGCGTTGATCACCATGGCCCAAATATCGTGGCCGCGAACTAATTGCTCAAACATGCTCAGCAAAGTATTTTGGTGGTCGGCGTTATCGGAAAAAGTGACCATCAGTATTTTCATATATTTGGGCCCTCTATGAACTCATTTTCTTCTATCAAATCCCGGAAACTACGCTTATAGGAATGTCAGGATGCTGATACGGCCGATATTTCTATCTGCCTTTACCTCGCTCCATGATGGTTAAACACAATTTGCTCTGTTTTTAGAATCAGCCTGATATCGAGCCAGACAGAGCGTTTTTTCATATACTCAATGTCATACCAGATTTTTTCCTCAGGACGCAGATCATAACCGCCGTTGGCCTGAGCCAAGCCGGTAAGCCCCGGTTTGATCATGAGGCGCTGGCGAAAGCCATGGATGTATGTATCAAATATATCGTAGAATACCGCCCGCTCCGGGCGGGGACCCACAAAGCTCATCTGCCCGGCAATGATGTTGAGCAGCTGGGGCAGCTCATCTAACCTTGTTTTCCGCAGAGCCCTTCCTGCCCTCGTCACCCGGATGTCCGTTTTTTTCGCCCACTGCGGCCCATCTTTTTCAGCATCCATACACATAGAACGGAATTTAAACATTTTAAAGGGTTTTCCGTTCAAGCCGAGCCGTTCCTGCGTGTACAGCGCGGGACCTTTGGAATCAAGCCTGATCCAAATCGCTATGAACATCATCGGTACGAACAGCACGAAGAGCGCCGTCAGACCTGCCACAAGGTCAAACAGCCGCTTCACAAATCCGTACACGGGTTTGCGGGCAAGCTGCATGACCTTCTCGGTCTCAACAACACATATCTGCAATGGCTGCGTATCATCAAGCTCATCAATATGTATCGCCGTTTGTATGCGATAAAAAAGATCTTGATTTATAGTGGTATCATACATTCCGATTCGCCTCGCACATCATTCGGCTTGTTATCCCGAAGAACCGTTCCTCCAGCATGAGACACCAGCAGTGATATATGGGAAGATGTAATTCCTGGATCATATACGTCTCCGTCTCCGGCGCCTTCACTGCAACGTCAGAAATCTCAGCCAATTGTCCGCCCTGGATACCGGTCAGACCAATCACTTTCATTTTCTTTGCCTTTGCCACGATTGCAGCATTCACAATGTTTTTCGAGTTTCCGGAAGTGGAAATACCCAAAAATACATCGCCCTCGTTTCCGTATCCATAGACCTGCTGCGCATAGCAAAAGAGTCCGTCAACATCGTTTAAAAACGCGGTGTTTAAGGCCGCATGATTCTGCAGGGCGATCGCTGAAAGGCTGCCTTGCAGTTTTTCCGTTAATTCTTTGCCTCTGACCGCATCGACAGCAATCAGTTCTTTTGACAATTCTCTGTCGGGGATACGCGGCAGTCTGAAACTCTTCATCAGTTCTCCGACAATATGCTCCGCGTCGGCGGCACTGCCTCCGTTTCCGGCTATGAGCAGCTTGGCGTTTTTGGTATAGCACGCTTCCATAAGCAAATAAGCGTCAATGATATCGTCTTCAATCGGTTGAAGGATCGGATAGCGACGCATAAGCAGTTCAATATGCTGATATAATTGTGTGCTCAGCAATAAGGTTTTCATGGCCTTTCACGTATCCAGTATTTGCTTGACGCATTCCAGCAGGGACGGGTAACTTCTTGCATTTTCCACGACCTCCGTGCCGATATAGGCGACTTTACATCCGGCATTCAAACCTGTCTGTACATCGATCAGTCCATCGCCGACCACCCAGGATTGGGACAAATCTATGTTGTATTTTTCCGCTGCTTCATAAAGCATTCCGGGTTTTGGTTTTCTGCAGCTGCACTCGATCTTATATTCCGTTCTTTCCCCTGCGTACCCTTTCTGCGGATGATGGGGGCAGTAATAAATCGCGTCCAAAAAAGCGCCTTGCTGTCCCAAAAGCGTTTCCATTTTGTTGTGGATCTGCTGTAACTGCTCCTGCGTGACCTCGCCTCTTGCAATCACAGGTTGGTTGGTTACAACAATTGCCAGATATCCGCTTTCATTGATGAGGCGGATAGCCGCCGCTGCGCCATCAAGCAATTTGAAGTCTTCGATATTCTTCAGGAACCCGACATATTGATTGATGGTTCCATCCCTGTCCAAAAAAACTGCTCGCTGTTTATTGGACAAATTTCTGGACCTTACCCGACCGGCTTTCAGATCGGCAGCGGCAGAAGCGAGGCGATCCGGCGTACCGACATCCTTGACGTATTCCGGCGAATCATATGCGTATAACCGTCCTGTTCGGATCAGCGGTTCCAGAACGTCTCTGTCCAGATCCGCCTTTTTCGGTTCCGATAAACAGCCCAGGACTTCTGGCGAAATGATATGAAGTCCCGCGTTTACCCGATTGTGATAAAACGCCCGTTCATTCTCCTTGTGCAGCCAGCTTTCCACACAGCCATCGTTTTTTGTAACAAGAATGCCGCTGTCTTCGGGATGATTATTCGGGTGCGTAAATATTGTCGCCAAGGCCCCGCTGTCCCTGTGGAATCGATAGAATCGGTTTATATCGATGTCAAAGACAATATCCCCGTTGAGAAGCAGAAAAACGTCGTGCAATTGATTTTTCAAATGATACAATGCGCCTGCCGTTCCCAACGACTCCGTCTCAACAAAATAGGAAATGTGAACGCCGAACGGTTTACCGGTTGCCGGTGAAACACCTTCCCCGTCTGCAAAATAATTCTGTATCACATGGCCAAGATGCCCGATTACCAATGTAATATCTCGGATTCCCTGCTCCCGCAGCCGTTCTATCTGGTATTCCAAGATTGGCTGATTCAAAATATGTATCATTGGTTTTGGCGTCTGAGAATTTAGAGAAGCGATTCTTGTGCCTTTTCCCCCCGCCATGATTACCGCTTTCATATTCGTTCTCCAAAATCATTCAGCTGCCTGACTGTAATGGATGACCCTCATTCCCTCGCTTTCAAAAGAAAACGGAACAAACAGTAGGTCCTCCAGAGCTTTTTTTACCGCCGCCTGTTTTTCTGGCTCAACATAAAACAACAAAAAGCCGCCGCCGCCCGCTCCCAGCAACTTTCCTCCGATCGCTCCGGCACGCAGCGCTTTGTCATAAATTGCATCAATGAAACTTGAGGAAATCTTGTCTGTGATTCCTCTTTTAAGCTTCCACGCATAATCCAGCAGCCTTCCGAAATCCGACAGATCACAGTTCCTGTCTGTCAATATTTTTTCAGCGTCGTCCACCAGCCTGAGGATTTCCAATAATGTTTCGGTTTTGTTGAGTATTTCTTTTCTTGTGGATAACTGAATATCAGATGATAACCGAGAAAAGCCTGTAAAAAAAAGAAGCAAACTGTCATTGAGCTGTCGTTTTCTTTCCGGTGCGATGATGATGGGATTGACGGTAAAACCGTCGGCGCTGAAGTTTATTCGGTTAAGTCCGCCAAAGGCGGCGGATATCTGATCCTGTTCGCCTCCCACTTCCTTGCAAAGCACTCTTTCCAGATAAATAGCATCGGTGGCCAGCTTTCGTTTATCTACATAAATGCCTTTTAAGGCATAAAACGCGCTGAGCATACCGACGGCGAAGGAACTGCTCGTACCAAGACCTGAGCGTGCGGGAAGATCGGCCTCATAAGTAAGCCGTAATTCATCCATATCAAGATACTTCATTGCTTCTCTGATAGACGGATGGCGGATGCTATCTATGGAGGTAACACGTTCTATGCACGAATAGGACAATTCTGTTGAATAATCAAAAAACCTTGGCAGGTGCCTGACCGTGACATAGCAGAATTTATCGATCGTTGTGGAAATTACCGCTCCTCCATACTTCTGGTAGAATTCCTTAAAATCCGTACCTCCGCCGAAGAAAGACATTCGAAACGGTGTTTGCGTGATGACCATCGTCATGGACTTCCTTATGTATTCTTCTATTGCTGCTATACTCCGTACCGCGTTCGACATCAGCGAATCAATTATAGAAAATACGGGTCGGCTATTTCGTCGAAAATGATTAGCGAAACCCAATAACTTTCGACAGAAATGGGTTCACACATATTTATAATGCCGAAAAACGCCACCCTCGTGACAACGCAACAATGCAGTCCATGCCCGCAAGCGCTAAAAAAAGCTTGTTCAGAATGCCCCTCGGGGCAATTCCAAACAAGCTTTTTTTAATACATTTTTCTTGACTGACGACTCAGCGCGGGGAAAAATTTGACGAACCGCCCGGCGCAGAAGCTGCCAACGCAACAATGCAGTCCATGCCCGCAAGCGCTAAAAAAAGCTTGTTCAGAATGCCCCTCGGGGCAATTCCAAACAAGCTTTTTTT
>Ga0183099_1000840_pt1 | contig 19854 bp, 22 predicted proteins | sample Biomet1_FD_127788 | JGI IMG/M metagenome (GOLD analysis project Ga0183099, IMG submission 127788) | Microbial communities from bioreactor (seeded with anoxic lake sediment) at LBNL, California, USA - Biofuel metagenome 1 | ecosystem: Engineered > Bioreactor > Anaerobic > Unclassified ... | reverse complement strand
CTTTGTCTTTTATAACGCCCTCCAGATGAAAGGTCGGATTTTTCATCTGGCAATCTTCCCTGTGAGGCTGAAGGTAAACTCCGAAATACGAAAACAATTTATCATAGACCCATCCGGTGGCCGCTGACAGTGGGGCTGTCAGAACACCTGAAATGCATCACGACATTTTAGCTGCTCCAAGCTAGTCATCAGAAGTTCCAGCTCGGAGACCTCTTCCGTGCCGGCCAATAGCGTCCGGGTCTTGATGTACATCAGATAGGAGGCCATCTGTACGAACTCGCTGGCAATCTCAAGATCCATCTGCTGCATCTTATCCATGTACGCAAGGTATTGGTCGAGTATCTCAGAAATTTTAATGTCGCGGACTTCGATTTTGTTCTTGGAAAGGAGCATCAAAATGAGGTTCAGCGGACCTTCGAAATCCTGCATCTCCTCTTTGTCTTTTATAACGCCCTCCAGATGAAAGGTCGGATTTTTCATCTGGCAATCTTCCCTGTGAGGCTGAAGGTAAACTCCGAAATCGAAAACAATTTATCATAGACCCATCCGGTGGCCGCTGACAGTGGGGCTGTCAGAACACCCGTCGTCACAAGCGCGATGAGGATAAGGAAACCAAAACGTTCATAGCGCATAAGCCAGGCATAGCGGCGGTTGTCCAGACACGCGAAAAGCACTTTGGAGCCGTCTAGCGGCGGAATAGGGATGATATTGAATACGGCAAGAGCGGTAGAGAGGTAGGCAGTAATCCCGATGCCCTGCAAAAAGTAGCCGCCGACGGCGGTGCCGTAGAGAGGCGCATAAACGAACCCGTACAGCGCTAGGGCAACACACGCGATCAAAAGATTTGAAACGGGCCCAGCCAGAGCCGTTACCGCCATGCCTTTCTTGGGATTCTTGAATCGGTACATGTTGATGGGCACGGGCTTTGCCCAGCCGAACTGGAATATCACCATCATCAGAAGTCCCCACCAATCGATGTGCTTGATGGGGTTCAAAGTCAGCCGCCCCGCATCTTTGGCCGTGGTATCCCCCATCCAGTAAGCCACGAGACCATGGCTAATTTCGTGGAGAGTAATGCAGATGAGCGCCGGGACGACATTCAAGAAAATGCCGGTCAGCCGCGCCCAGTCGAGACCGCGCCAGATGTTGATGATCGGGTTCATCTCACACTCCCGCCGAGATGGCCGACAAAAGTTCCGCCTTGCCCGTTCCCTTTTCCGCCGAATAGGCGATGAGGCGGATTTCCTCCGGCAGGTCAAGCGTTTCGCGGATAAGCGCGAGGTTCGGTTCCATCTCGGATTTCTTGAGCTTGTCCCACTTATTGGCGGCGACGACCATCGGGCACCCGCATCTGCGGAAAAGCCCCCTCATCAGAACGTCCAACTCCGTCGGCTTATGCCGTCCGTCCACGATCTGTACGCCCACGGCGATACGATTGCTGGCGAAGAAATCCTCCACCAGCAGGCCCCAGCGCTCCTGCTCCGCTTGGGATACCTTGGCGTAGCCGTAACCGGGCAGATCGACAAACCAGATAGAATTGTCCACAAGGTAATAATTGATATTGGTCGTCTTTCCGGGCGCAGATCCCACGCGGGCCAGTTTTTTCCGGTTCAACAGGCTGTTGATGACCGACGATTTGCCGACGTTCGATTTGCCGGCAAACGCCACACAGGGGCGGCCGTCGTGGATAAAGTCCTTCTTGCTTGCGGCAGTTTTTACAAATTCGGCTGGTTCTGTTTTCATACTGTTACCTTCGGAGCATATCCGTCGTTCGTCGGTTCGCGGAGCATGACCGTCTCCAGCACGGTGTCGGCCGTTTTGACGGTAATAAAGTTCAGCGCCGCGCGGACAGTCTGGTCAATTTCTTCCAGGTCCGGTTCGTTCTGCGCGGGGATGATCACGGTGTGAATACCGGCGCGCAGCGCCGCCATGGTCTTTTCCCGCAGCCCGCCGATGGGCAAAATCCGCCCTCGGAGCGTGATCTCTCCCGTCATAGCAATGTCCTGCCGGACAGGCAGGCCCGTCAGTGCGGACACGACCGCAGTGCAGATGGTCACGCCGGCGCTCGGTCCGTCCTTGGGCACGGCGCCTTCCGGGAAATGAAGGTGAATATCCTTGCTTTTATAAAAATCCGGGTCAACGCCCAGTTCGGGCGCACGGCTGCGGATGTAGGAGATGGCCGCGTGGGCGGATTCCTTCATCACGTCACCAAGGTTGCCGGTGAGCTCCACCTTACCCGACCCGTCCATGACGTTGCACTCCACATCGAGAATCTCGCCGCCGGCACTTGTCCAGGCAAGGCCGTGTACAAGGCCTACCGCCTGCGTATCGTCGCTCTTGAGGTCCTTGAATTTCGCAGGACCAAGAAGCGCCTCCAAATCGTTTGCCTTCACATAACGGCTTTTCCACTTGCCGGACACGATGCTCGAAGCCGTCTTGCGGCAGACGGCGGCGATCTGACGCTCTAGGATTCGCACGCCTGCCTCACGGGTGTAGCTCGCGATCATTTCGCGGATGGCCGCGTCCGACAGGCGGAGTTGGTTACCGTTCAGGCCGTGCTTTTTGCGCTGCTTTGGCAGCAGGTGCTCCTTTGCGATGGAAAGCTTTTCTTCGTCCGTATAGCCGGGGAGTTCGATCACTTCCATCCGGTCCAGCAGGGCGGGAGGAATGGTATCGGTGGTATTGGCCGTGGTAATAAAGAACACGTCCGATAAATCGAAGGGAAATTCGATAAAGTTGTCGCGGAAAGAGGAGTTCTGCTCGGGGTCCAGAGCCTCCAGCAGGGCTGCGGAAGGGTCGCCGCGGTAGTCCGATCCAAGCTTGTCGATTTCGTCCAGCACCATGACGGGGTTTTTGCTTCCCGCCTGCCGGATTCCCTCAATGATGCGGCCGGGCATGGCGCCCACATAGGTTTTGCGGTGGCCGCGGATCTCCGCCTCGTCGTGGATGCCGCCCAGCGAAATGCGCACAAGTTTGCGGTCCATTGCGTGGGCGATGGAGATTGCAACGCTGGTCTTGCCGGTGCCCGGAGAGCCGACAAAGCAAAGGATATCGCCCTTCGCATCCGGCGCAAGCTTCCGAACGGCAAGGTACTCCAAAATGCGTTCCTTGACCTTCTCCATCCCGAAGTGGTCGGCGTCGAGCGTTTTGCGGACTTTGTCCACATCCAGCACGTCATGAGTTTCCTTCGCCCACGGAAGTTCCAGGCAAATATCCAGATAACTGCGGATGACGGCGGTCTCAGCGCTACCGAAAGGCTGTTTCGCCATGTGCGAAACTTCCTTGAGAAGTTTCGCCTCTACCTCCTTCGGCAGGGACGCGGTGCTGATAGCGGTGCGGTATTCCTCCGAGTCCTCCGGGACGTCGCCGTTCTCGCCGAGTTCCGCCTGAATGGCCTTGAGCTGCTCGCGCAGAAACATTTCCCGCTGCGAACGGTTGATCTGCTCGGTGGTGGTGTCGTGGATGGTCTGCTCGATATTCAGAATATCGATTTCCCGCCGTAGCATGCGGTTAACGAGGGCAATGCGCCGGATGGGCCGCAGTTCCTCCAGCACCATCTGCTTATTGGCATGGCGCATATAGATGTTTTGGGCTATCGTATCGGCAATATAGCCGGGGTCGTCGGAATCAAGAATTTTTTTAGGGTGTCCTTGGCCTCCACTCCCGCCGCGCTTGCATACTCCTCGAAGAGAGCATAGCACTGGCGGATAAGCGCCTCGGACTTGACAAGCGTACGTTTATCGGCGGCGGTCTCAACAACCTCCACCTGTGCACGGAAAAATGGCTTTGTCTCCGTCGTGCGTACGAGGAAAGCGCGGTCAACGCCCTCTACCATAACCTTCGCGCCGCTCTCGTCGCCAGATACGCGGAGCAGTTGCACGACACGGCTGACTGTGCCCGTTTTATAAAGACCTTCTTCGGCCGGCTCCTCCTCGGAGACGTCGCGCTGGGCTACTAAAAAAACCATCTGGTCTGCGGCCATTGCCTCATCCAGCGCTTTCAGGGACAGCTCGCGCTCCACATCGAAGGTCAAAATCATCCCCGGGAATACGGAGACGCCCCGTAAAGGGATCAAAGGCAAAATCATTGTTCGGGATGTTACGATCGTTTCAGTATCCATTGTCCTCTAGACTCCATGGGCCGCACGCAGTGGTGCGGCCCGTGTTGTTTTATGATGCATTTTCTTTTTTTCGGTATACGATGGGCTGAGAGCCGTTTTTCACGCACTCTGCTGTAACGACGACTTTTTCAATGGTGCCGTCGGACGGCGCCTCATACATAATGTCCGTCATGATGTCTTCCATGATGCTGCGCAGGCCTCGCGCGCCGATGTCCATCCGGATGGCCTTGTCGGCGATGGCCTCCATGGCGGCCGGTTCGAATTCCAACTCCACCCCGTCGTAGCCCAGCATCGTTTGATATTGCTTGACGAGCGCGTTCTTCGGCTCCGTAAGGATACGCACCAGATCTTCGCGCTTGAGGCTCTGCAGCGTCGTGATGACGGGAAGTCGGCCTACGAGCTCCGGGATAATTCCGAATTTCAGCAGGTCGTGGCTCTGGACATGGGATAGGATTTCTCCCACGTCCTTGTCTTTCTTGGAGGAGATTTCCGCGCCGAAACCCATGCTCTTGCGGTCGAGGCGGTTCTCAATAATTTTGTCAAGTCCGTCGAACGCACCGCCGCAAATGAACAGGATGTTCGTTGTGTCCACATGGATGAACTCCTGATGCGGATGCTTTCGCCCGCCCTGAGGCGGGACCGCGGCGATGGTGCCCTCCAGGATTTTCAGCAGCGCCTGCTGAACGCCTTCGCCGGACACGTCGCGTGTGATGGAGGTGTTCTCGCTCTTGCGGCTGATCTTATCGATCTCGTCGATGTAGATGATGCCGTGCTCGGCCCGCTCCACGTCGAAATCCGCCGCCTGCAGCAAGCGTAGGAGGATATTCTCCACATCCTCGCCTACATAGCCGGCCTCTGTCAGCGTGGTGGCGTCCGCGATGGCAAAAGGAACATCCAGCATCCTCGCCATGGTCTGGGCAAAAAGCGTCTTGCCGCTGCCTGTGGGCCCAACCATGAGAATGTTGGACTTTTGCAGTTCCACGTCGTTCGTGCCACCGTGGAGCACGCGCTTATAATGGTTATAAACAGCCACGGACAAGGTGACTTTCGCCTTGACCTGCCCGATGATGTAGTCGTCAAGGACCTTGCGGATCTCCTCCGGTTTTGGAAGTTTCTCTGCGGAAAGCGTACCGCCGGACTGCGCCGGAATCACCTTTTTATCGGGCGAATATTCTTCGTCGATGATGGACATGCACAGCTGGACGCACTCGTCGCAGATGTAGGCCCCGTTTCCGGCGATCAGCCTGTCAACCTGACTTTGCGGTTTGCCGCAGAAGCTGCAGCGTATGGTTTTTTTTTCGTCCCCCTTGGGCATAGATGGTTACCTCTTAAAGATGACTTTATCGATCAGACCGTACTCCTTAGCCTCATCTGCGCTCATGAAGTGGTCGCGCTCGCAGTCGTGCTCTATCTGCTCGACAGGCTTACCTGTCTCGCGGGCAAAGATTTCATTGATATGACGCTTCATTCGCAGAATATGCTCGGCCTGTATCTGAATATCCGACGCCTGGCCCTGGCTTCCGCCGGACGGCTGATGGATCATAATCTCTGCGTTGGGCAGAGCGATTCGTTTGCCAGGAGCACCTGCCGCGAGCAGAAACGCGCCCATAGAGGCCGCCATGCCGATGCAGATGGTGGACACGTCGCACTTGATGTACTGCATCGTGTCGTAGATGGCAAAACCCGAGGTGATGACGCCGCCGGGAGAGTTGATGTAGAACTGAATGTCCTTGTCAGGGTCCTGGGCTTCCAGATACAACAGCTGGGCCACGATCAGAGAGGCTGTTGTGTCGTTGACCTCCTCCGACAGCATTACGATGCGGTCGTTCAGCAGGCGGGAAAAAATGTCGTAGGAACGCTCTCCGCGGGAGGTTTGTTCCACAACGTACGGTACTAAGCTCATAGATATCGCTCCTTTCAGAAAGAAAGCCTATCCAATTTCCACCAAGGTTATTCCGCTTTGGGTTCCTCGGCGGCGGGTTCGGTTTTTTCGGCAGACTTAACTGCTTTGGCGGCGGACTTCTTAGCGGGCTTTTCGGGTTCCGCGTTCTCGGCCTCATCTTTCGGCTCTTCCTTCACGGGTTCGGTGGCGATGCCGGCTTCATAGATGATCTCGGCGGCACGGCGAACGCGCATATCGTCGGTAATGGCATCCGCAGACACAGCCTTTTTGACGTTTTCGAGTTCCGTGGAATATTCCTCGGCAATCCGCTTATATTCCTCCTCAATCTCCTCATCGGGGATCTTGATATCTTCCGTCTCGGCGATCTTGTCGAGCAATACCTGGACGAGGCAGCGGCGGGTCGCGTTGCCGCGGCTCTGCTCGCGGAAGGCCTTTGCATCCATGTTCAGATATTTCAAGTACAGTTCGAGGCTCAGGCCCTGCATTTTCAGGTTCTGCTCGAACTCCTTCATCATGCGGTCGAGCTGTTCCTCGATCATGCCGTCGGGCAGCTCAACATCCATGTTGTCGACGGCTTTTTCCAGCAGCGCGGAATGGAACTCATCATCCGCGGTCTTGTTGGCGGCGTCAGTCAGATTCTTTCTGATGCTGGCACAGTAATCGGCCAGTGTGTCGAACTCAGAAATGTCCTTGGCAAATTCATCATCCAGATCGGGCAGCTGCTTTTCCTTGACCTCGGTGCACTTGACATGGAAAACAGCGGGTTTGCCCTTCAAGGAGGCTTCCTGATAATCTTCGGGGAAGGTGATGTTGATGTCCTTTTCTGCGCCGGCGGACATTCCGACGACCTGATCCTCAAAACCGGGGATGAAAGTACCACTGCCCAGTTCGAGGCTGTGGCCCTCGGCGGAGCCGCCTTCAAACGCTACGCCGTCCACGGTGCCCTTATAATCAATAACGGCGGTGTCGCCCTCTTTGGCCGGGCGGTCGACAGTCACAATGCGGGCGTTACGGTTGCGGGTGCGCTCGACTTCTTTGTCCACCTGTTCGTCGGTGACCTCCGCCGCAGGACGCGGGGCTTCCAAGCCCTTGTACTGGCCCAGCGTGACCTCAGGCCATACGCCGGTGACAAACGTCAGAGTTAGTACCTTGTCGTTGGATACGTCCATATTTTTCAGCGCGGGCATACCCACAGGGCGGAGCTTTTCTTCACCAACAGCGTACTCAAACGCGGCGGGGCCGATCTCATCGACAGCGTCCTCGTAAAAGAATTCCTTGCCATACATGCCTTCGATGATCATGCGGGGGGCTTTGCCCTTGCGGAAGCCCTGAACAAAAATCTTGGGTTTCTTTTTCAGGTAGGCTGCCTGAAGGGCCTTTTCAAACTCGTCGGCGTCACAGACGACTTCAAAGGAAACGGTGCTCTTTTCTTTCTTTCCTACGTTCTTGACTAACATGTGGGTACTCCTTACATCAAATTTACACTAATTTTATAATACCAAATTTTATAGGATTTTACAAGGCTTGAATGAAACGGCATCCGCAGAAACGCATTTGTGTTCCGTCCCGTCCAGCATGCCGTTATATGCGAGCCGGAGGCTTTCAGCGTGGAGGTGGCCGGAACAGCACACTTTTGCGCCGTATGCCTTCAAAAGCGTCAAAATTTCCGGGCAAGCATAGTCGCCGTACTTCGGCGGATAATGGAGAAAGACATACTTTTCGCGTTCCCCCGCCGCTTTGAGCGAGATTTCCAGCCGCAGGCATTCCCGGTCAATAAGTTTTTTATCGTGCGCACCGCCTTTTTCCGGTTCATAGAACCATCCTCGCGTTCCGCAGATGGCTGCATGCTCACCGTAAGGATAAGCATTGTTCTGCAGAATGGAAATAGTATTAATTCCGTTTTTTTCAAAAAAAGCAGTGGTTTTTGCAGAGGTGCTCCACCAATAGTCATGGTTTCCCTTCAGGATGATTTTCCGGCCCGGCAGCGCGTCGATGAACCGAAAGTCCTCCGCCGCGTCTTCCAAGCCCTCAGCCCAGCTGATATCGCCGCAGAGCACGCACACGTCTTCCGGCTCCAGAACGGAAAAACCGGCCTGGATTCTTTCCACATAATGGTCCCACCCGCTAAATACGTCCATGGGCTTTTTCGCGGAAAACGACAGATGAAGATCTCCTATGGCATAAAGTGACATCGAATAATATCCTTTCGGGCGCAGATACTATCCGCGAGGTGATAGTGATGGGCATAAATGATAATCCGGGATGCATCAGCGAAGTTACCTGCGCGGTGGACACCTGTAAATACCACGGCCAGAACAACAGCTGTATCGCAGCACACATCGACGTCAAGAGCGAGAACGCCACGCAAATGGACGATACCTTCTGCGGAACGTTTACGCCTATGGACACCTGGAACTGCGTATAAGCAAGGAATATCAGTCCTTGCTAAGCCTCAGGGGGCGGCAGTTTCTGCCGCCTTCTACATAGTTTATCGAAGAAATTCATCCACGGCAAGCTCCATATCCCTGACAGCAACGCAACGGTTAAAGCGTACGGATTTTCTGGATAGATTTACAAGAGGCTTCGGCGCGGCGATTGAAGTGAACGCGGACAACTCGCCGATGAGCGCGGGGCCGGTTTTGTCCGTTCGGACGCCCAACGCCTCCAGAACCGCGGCGCAAAACTTAAAGGGACTGGCCGTTGAAACGACCGCCGTGGGAAAGCGCTTCCCTTCCCGGCCGCGCAGATCCGACAGTACCGTTAATGCAACGGCGGTGTGGGTGTCGGCAAGATATCTTTTTTCGCGCCACAGCCGGCCAATGCAAGCCGCTGTGTCCGCATCCGCGCAGAACCCGCCTGCAAATTCGCGCTGCACCGCCTCGCGCACCTCCGCACCTGCGTCGTAGCGCCCGGTTTCGCCGAGCTTTTTCATATAACCCGCGACTCTTGGCGCGTCCCCGGTGAGGCAGTACAAAAGCCTCTCAAGGTTCGAGGACACAAGGATGTCCATAGACGGCGAGGTCGTTAACGTGAACGGACGGTTTTTGTCATAAACGCCGGTCCGGATGAAATCCGTCAGAACGTTATTTGCATTGGACGCGCAGACAAAGCGCCGCACAGGCAGGCCCATCTGCTTTGCAAACCAGCCGGCTAGGATGTTTCCGAAATTGCCGGTCGGAACGCAGAAGTCCATTGCCTCGCCCATCCGGATGGCACCCGCTGCGGCAAAATCGCAGTAGGCGGAAAAATAGTAGGCGATCTGCGGTACGAGACGTCCCCAGTTGATGGAGTTTGCGCTAGACAGGAGGAATCCTCTCCCATTCAGCGCTTCGGCAAACATCTTATCGCCGAAAATTTTCTTCACGCCGGTCTGGGCATCATCGAAATTGCCGTCCACCGCCATGACGCTGACGTTCTGTCCCTCCTGCGTGGCCATTTGCAGCTTCTGCACCTCGGATACGCCGTCACGTGGGTAAAAAACCATGATGCGCGTACCAGGCACATCCCGGAAACCCTCCAGCGCCGCCTTGCCGGTGTCGCCCGAGGTAGCCACGAGGATGCTGGCCGTGCGTTCCTCGTCGTTTTTGCGCAGCGACGCAGTCAGAAGCCGTGGCATGATTTGCAGCGCCATATCCTTGAAAGCGCAGGTAGGGCCGTGCCAGAGTTCCAGCGACGCCGTATCCGTGTCCAGCATGCGCAAGGGCGCGACGGCTGGGTCGTCGAAATTGCGGGCGTAGGACGCCGCAGCAATGTCGGAAAGTTCCGAATCGGAAAACTCGTCCAGAAAAAGGCTCAGCACCTTAACGGCGCGGCCTTTGTAGTCCAGCGCTGACAGCGACCGGATCCAATCCGGGCTAACGCGCGGGATGGACTCAGGAATATACAGTCCCCCGTCCGGAGCAAGGCCACGTATGATGGCCTGCGAGGCGGTGACACAGTCTATTCCGTTTCTCGTGCTAACATATTTCATGTCTGGAACGCATCCTCAATGTGATGAATTTTGGGCTCTTTTGTCAATATTCCCTCGGGCGCGTAGACCTCGACGACATCGAACCGCGGCTGAAGCGCCGTTTCGTTCTGCGTCAGCCACAATTGCGCAGTCGCGATGACGCGCCGCTGCTTTTCGACCGTCACAAACTCCATGGCGGAGGCAAAGCGGTCGTCTTTCCGCATCTTGACTTCCACAAAAACGACATACTTTCGGTTTTCGGTGATGATGTCAATCTCAAGCCGAAGCGGCAGCCGTAGTTGCGTCCAATGACCCGATAACCATGTTTTTTCAGGTACTCTCCGGCGATATCCTCGCCCCAGCGGCCCAATAGTTTCTTATCGGTTTTCATAGAATTTCTTCAAGAACGAAGGCCGGTGGATGGGCGACGGACCGAATTGCTCCAGCGCCGCGTAATGCTCCTGAGTCCCGTAGCCCTTATGCTTTTCAAAGCCGTACTGCGGGTATATTTTCGCCATCTCGACCATGAGCCGGTCACGGGTGACCTTGGCCAGGATGGACGCCGCCGCAACGGACGCGCACTTTGCGTCGCCGCCGACGACGGCCCGCGCAGCGATTTGGATATTTCGGGTCGTGTTACCGTCAATCAGCGCGAGCTCCGGCGTCGGGCGGAGCTGTGCGATAGCGCGGTTCATAGCCAATAGCGCAGCGTTCAGAATGTTAATCCGTTCGATTTCCTCCACGGTAGCGAACGCGATCCCGAAGGAGATCGCCTCATTCTCGATTTGGTCAAACAGCAGCTCCCGCTTTTTGGCGGTGAGCTGTTTGGAGTCGTTCAGGCCGTCTATGACAAGTTTCTGCGGCAGGATGACCGCCGCCGCACACACCGGGCCGGCCAAAGGCCCTCGTCCCGCCTCGTCCACTCCGGCCAGCAAGTCAACGCCCTCGACGTAAATTTCATTTTCCAGCGTCCAGAGGTCAACAGGGCTTTTCAAGGCTGATCCTCCCCAGCTTGCCGCCGCGAAATTCGTCCAACAGTACGACCGCCATGCGCGAAGTGTCCACTTCGCCGCCGGAGATAAGAAAACCGCGTTTGCGGGCAGCCGTCTCCAGCAGTTTCCAGCCTGGTTTGTCCGGTTCGGGGATAAATTTATATCGCTCCGTAATCGCTCCCGGATAACTGCGGCAAAGGGTTTCCAAAAGCTTTGCCGACAAAGTCTCCATGTCCAAAACTTCGTCTTTCACGGCGCCAGTGAAAGCGAGTCTCTCCCCCACCGCCTGATCGTCGAACCGGGGCCACAGGATGCCCGGCGTATCCAGAAGTTCCAGCTGGCTGTCGACCGTGATCCACTGCTTTCCGCGCGTGACGCCCGGCCGGTCGGAGGTCTCGGCGGACTTTCGGCCGGATAATTTATTGATAAAAGTAGATTTTCCGACGTTTGGCACACCCGCAACCATGGCGCGCAGGGGGCCTGTTTTGTCGGTGACGGCGCGGAGCTTTTTAGAAAAGTCCTTCATGCCGCGACCGGAACGGGCGTCGCATTCCAGAAATGCGATGCCGTTTTTCTGATAATAGTCGCGCCACAGCGCCGTCACCGCGGGGTCAGCCTGGTCGGCGCGGTTGAGGATCAGAAGCCTTGGCTTGCGACCGGCGATGATCTTATCCAGATCAGGGTTGCGGCTGGAATAGGGGATGCGGGCGTCGACAATCTCGCAGACGGCGTTCACAAGCTTCAGGTTCTCCTCCATCATCCGCTCGGCCTTTTTCATATGGCCGGGATACCATTGTACGTTCTCCATATCAGCCCGCGTAAATCGCGCCGATTCGCGACAGAGGCAGAATGCGGAAAACGACCTTTCCGAGGATGTACCGAGTGTCCACGCATCCAATTCGGTCGTCGCGGCTATCCGTGGAATTGTTGCGGTTGTCGCCCATGACGAACACGCAGCCCGCAGGCACCGTGACCGGTCCCTTGAAGTCCAGGCTCTTGTAGGTTGGTTCGTTCACATAGTCTTCCTGCAGCGCTTTGCCGTCCACATAGACAATGCCGGTATCAAAGTCAATATTTATGGTCTGTCCCGCAACGGCGATAATTCGCTTGACGATGGGTTCCTCGCGGAAGGTATCTTTGCGAAGGACAACGATATCTCCCTGTTTATAGTCCCCGGCCAGACGGGTAATAACGATCTTATCCCCATTTTCCAGCGTCGGCACCATGGAGTCGCCGATGACGTCGATGACGCGCGCAATAAACACAAATACCAGCACGCACGCGATAAGCGCGATGACGACGCACTGCATCCACTCGTAAATTTCCTGGCGTATATTGAAGTCGTTTGCGGGCACGGGTTTTACCGTCTTTTTTTCGTTTTCGTTCATTGCAAATCTCCCAACAGTAATTGACCAAGAAATTAACTATTTATTATATACTAAAAATCATGGGAATGGAAATAAAAAAAGAGGCCGAAGCCTCTTTTTCGTCTTCTTAAAGCTTTTCTTTGATCTTGGCGGACTTGCCCACGCGGTTGCGCAGGTAGTAGAGCTTTGCCCGGCGTACCTTGCCCCTGCGGATCGTCTCCACGGAGGCGATGGTGGGAGAATGGACCGGGAAAACCTTCTCGCATCCGACGCCGTATGAAATGCGGCGAACGGTGATGCTTTCGTTGATGCCGCCGTGCTTTTTGGCAATGATGGTGCCTTCAAAGGCCTGGTTGCGTTCACGGGCGCCTTCCTTGATGCGGACGGTGACACGGACGGTGTCGCCCACGTTCATCTCCGGCAGCTCAGGCTTCATGTATTTCTCGGTCAGAGCGTTGATGAGATCCATATGATTCCTTCCTTATATTAAGACGTTCATACCGTGGTTAGCGCACCGGCAGCGGACCGCCTAATCAGCACGTCCATAACATGCTTTGTGATATTAGCATAAAAATTGAGCTTTTGCAAGCATTTTCTAACGAAATATCGTCATATTTTCCCGATAGACCTGCGTTCGCATAAATCGATGATAGCCGGGGCCGCTGTCCCCCAGCGCGGCGATAAGGAGCTCCGGGCTGATGCTGGGCTCCTGAGCGCTCACAATCAGGTCACAGGTAACCCCGTCGGCCGTATCCGCAAATGCAGCGCGTCGGATGTACGGCACGATGTTTTCCTCCGCGGTGCCGCGCTTGGTGCGGCGGGTTACAACTATATTGTCGGCAGTAAAAAAGTCGTTATAAAACGCCGCGTCATGCCGGCAGTCCGCAAAAATCCCCTCGACGCGGACCCACTTGAGCAGCGCGCCCTTTTCTTCCGCCGGATAAGCCTCCAGCGCCTCCATGCCTTCCGGCATGACACGGTTCAGCCGTTCCGGCAGGCGGGATAAATCCGTTTCTTCCGTCAGGGAAAAGTCCAGAAACTCGCATTGGCTCGCCATGCCGACACTCAGCGGCAGAACGATGGAAATCTTTGCGTGGGGGTTGAAGCCCTCGCTGTATTTGAGACCGGCATCGGCGCGGGAAAAAACGCGCTGCATGGTACGCATCAGGTCGAGGTGGGAGATATAGACTGCCCGTCCGGTCTTGGAAAAGCGTAGGCGCAGTTTATCCATCGCACTTCCCCCCTTTCAGCAGCGCCGCGGCCCCGCAACCGGTGCAGGAAATCCGGCAGTCGGGCGTAAGAATCGCTTGACGGCTCCGCGCGCGCTCGCGCAGCAGATGGGCTTTGGAAACTCCCACGTCCATGTGCTCCCAGGGCAGGAGTTCGTCTTCTCCCCGCTCGCGGGTCGCGAAAAAGTCGATGTTCAGACCGCAGGACGCAAAGGCATTCAGCCAGCGATCCAGGCTGAAATACTCGCTCCAGGATTCCAATTTTCCTCCGTCGCACCAGACCTTTTCGATCACCGCGCCCATGCGCCGGTCCCCGCGGGCCAGCGCCGCTTCGACTTGGCTGACCTCCGCGTCGTGCCAGTTGTAGGTGACCGCCTTCGTTCTTTTGAGCGCGTCGGCGAGCAAGTGGACGCGCCGCAGATATTCTTCGCAGCTGATCTGTGACTCCCATTGAAACGGCGTGTGAGGTTTCGGGATAAATTCGGACGTACTGACAGTTATGCGCACACCGCGGGCTTTGTTCGCGGCGTTTTCCCGCCAGACGCGCAAAACCTTAGCCGCCAAATCCGCGATACCTAAGACATCCTCGTCCGTCTCCGTGGGCAGGCCGAGCATGAAATAGAGCTTGACCGTGTTCCAGCCGCCGGAAAACGCGACGCGGCAGGACTCCAACAGATCCTCTTCCGTAACATTTTTGTTGATGGCGTCGCGCAGGCGCTGGGTCCCGGCCTCAGGGGCAAAGGTCAGGCCGGATTTTCGTACTTTCTGGACGCGGCGCATGATGTCCATGGAAAAGTTATCGGCTCGCAGGCTCGGCAGTGAAAGGCTGATGTCCCGCGGCTCGCAGTATGTCAGAAGACCATCGCACAGCGCGGACAGTGGTCGGTAGTCACTGGTGGAAAGGCTCGACAGGTTCAACTCCTGATACCCGGTATCCTCCAGCGCTGCTTTCCCCAGCTCCAGAAGCTCTTCCGGGCTCCTGGAACGGACGGGACGATAGGTATAGCCCGCCTGGCAGAAGCGGCAGCCGCGTATGCAACCCCGGAAAAGTTCCAGTGACACACGGTCATGGACGATTTCCGTAGACGGGACAACGGGTTTCGTGGGATAGTAGCTGTGTTCGAAATCCTTGACGATGCGCTTGACGACGCGTGCCGGCGCGCCTTCGCACGGCGTGAAAGCCGCAAGCGTTCCTTCCTCGCTGTAAGTTACGTCGTACAGCGACGGTACGTAGACACCGCCGATGCGCGCGGCCCTTTTGAGAAATTGGGTTTTGGTCCAGTTTTCCTTTTTGGCCGTCCGGTACAGCTCGATTAGTTCGGAGTCGACTTCCTCGCCCTCGCCCAGAAAGCACAGGTCGAAGAAGTCTGCCATAGGCTCGATGTTGCACACACAGGTGCCGCCCGCAACGACAAGGTTTTTGAGACCTGTCCTGTCCGCCGCGCGCAGGGGAATCTTCCCCAGGTCAAGCATATCCAATACGGTCGTATAGGCCATCTCGTAACCGAGGGAGAAACCGATGATGTCGAAATCGGACAGCTTGTCCCCGCTTTCCAGCGCCCACAGCGGAAGATTTGCCGCGCGAAGCTCGTCCGCCATATCGCCCCAGGGGGCGTAAACGCGCTCGCACCACACGCCGGGCATCGCATTGAAAACGCCATAGAGTATCTTCGTGCCCAGATTGGACATGCCGATCTCATAGGTGTCCGGGAAACACAGGGCAAAGCGGACGTCCGTCTCGTTCCTGTTTTTGAGAACCTGATTGTATTCGCCGCCGGTATAGCGGGCAGGATGCTGTACCCGCCGCAGCAGGGCATCCGTTTTTTCATTCATATCCATGGTTTGCATTTTAACGCAAACGGGGGACATTGACAAGTACCGCGAGCCAAATCCCCATCGCCGCCGCTGCGATCGAATGCATGCAAACGCCGGTCACCGTCACCCCCAAGGCGCAGAAATTCCCAGCGATGCATATTATTATGTTAACGGTTTTATCCGGCAGCATTTCCTCTAGGACCGACTTCATCAGCCGCCCACCGTCCAGCGGCAGCGCCGGCAGCATATTGAACGCCGTCGCGAACATCGACACCACGCCGGTATACAGGAAAAACGGTTTATCCGCAAGGATGCATAAAACCGCAAAAACGAGCCCCGCGAGGGGGCCCGCGGCAACGACCACCTGCTGCTCCTGCACGGTAAGCGGAGCGTTGTATTCAATAACCGGCCCGCCGGCCTGCAGGCGAAGGACATGAACGTGCCCGCCCAGCACATAGAGCGCCGCCAGATGCCCCAGTTCGTGTGCCACAACTGCCGCCGCCAGCGCCAGCAGCGCGCCCGCTCCCCCTGCGAAATACAGAGCCGCCGCCAGCAGCACAAAACTCGGGCACAGACTTACGCGGGGGCCGATCATGACGAGACCTGCTCCCACAAATTTTCCGCGAAGGAAATGCAGGCCGATAAATCATCCCCTCCTACGGCAAAGGAGTTCGTCTGCGCGACGGATTCCACCGTCTGACGTATGACCGGCACGGCATTCGGCTGGGAAAACTTAACGTACGTCGCCGTATAAAAAATCAGAACCGCCGCGATTACTCTCCATAAGGACATGCGATCCCCTCCCGGCTCAATGTATGTCCAAATGTATGTCCATTTGAAGAAAATAATACTTGCTTTCCCCAAACTGTGATGGTATAATTTCATCCGCTCGCAGGTGGTTATATTTCATCCGCTTGCAGGTGTAGTTCAATGGCAGAACACCAGCTTCCCAAGCTGGATACGAGGGTTCGATTCCCTTCACCTGCTCCAGAACACAAAATAATTTAATATTACTTCGGGGTGTAGCGCAGTTGGTAGCGCGCCTGGTTCGGGACCAGGAGGCCGCTGGTTCAAATCCAGTCACTCCGACCAAGAAAAAATCCGAACCCTATCGCTTGCGATGGGTTCGGATTTATTTTTTCCCCACTTTATACAAATCCAATGGTGACAATTTTGGAGGCAGAATCATGAATATACGGTCCTATGCGAGTCTCGATACAACACGACCGCAAGTTCTTGACTTATGGCGCGGGACGGTGAATTTGCATGGTTGATATGAACAGTTTTACCTTGACAAAGCACGACGACGAATTGTTGGCTATCATAAAACCGGTTAAACAGAATTCGGAAGAGCATAAGTTGCTGGCTCTGTGGGCCATTGACTGCCTGAGCCGGGTTTTGCCGTTGTTCGAATCTAAATACCCGAATGAAACGACATTGAAAACAGCCGTCGCCACCTTGCAAAGGTGGATGCATGGCGAGATAAAAATGTGGGACGCAAGGCAATATACCTATAAAGTTCTGGCATTGGCAAAGGCGATGGAATCGGAAGATAGACCCTATTGCCAGATCGTGAGAGCAGCATCGCATTGTCTGGCTACCTGCCATGTTCCGACCCATGCCGAGGGAACAGCTATGTACGTGGTTTCCGCGATTCAGTTGATATACAAAGACTGCGACGACGTGATTGCTCGTATGCAGGACGAAAGAGCATGGCAGATTCATCATCTCCGTGCGCTCATGCGGCACTAATCACCTCATATTACTGAAATAAAATCGCGTAATTCGTAAAAAAAGTACCGGATTCCGGCTGACTAGACGAAATCCGGTGTTCTTTCTTTTAATATGGCTTATACAGCCAAAGGTTCTTTATACCGACATTTACACACTACGATCTCACCGGACCGTACAAGTTCCGCGAAAACGTGCGCAAGGTTTGGGTCAAACTGTGTTCCGGCGTTTTTCTCGATCTGGTCGGCCGCATATTCCACCGGAAGGCCTTTACGGTAAGGCCGGTCGGTCGTCATGGCATCGAAGGCGTCGGCCACCGCCAAGCAGCGCGCGGATATCGGGATGTCCTCTCCGGCAATGCCGCGCGGATAGCCCTTGCCGTCCCAGCGCTCATGATGGCCGATCGCCGCAGGAATAACGTAATCCATTGACGGGAGATGGCGGATCATTTCGATGGCGTTGTTCACATGCTCCTTCATCTGATCGAATTCATCGCCGGTCAGCTTATCGGTCTTGTTGAGGATTCGTTCCGGTATGCTGATCTTCCCGATGTCATGCATCAGCGCCGCTTCATATATGATCTGCACCTGCTCATCGTTCAAACCGGCCGCCGTGGCAAGAATTGTGGAATAGCGGGCGACGTTGCGGCTGTGGTTTCCCGTGTAGTTGTCTTTTGCGTCGATCGCGGCAGTCAGTGCGTGAATCGTCGCGGAAGAAGCTTTATAAGAAGAGTTGGCATCGTTCTCCGCGCGTTCAAGTATATCCATGGCCCGTTCTACAATCTGATGGGACACCGGCAATGCGCCCTTGAAGATCACTGTGGTGTTCTTTCCTGCATTCTTTGCGTTGTAAACCGCCATATCCGCGTTCTCCATCAGTTCTTTCGCACTGGCGGCCGCGAAAGGATATACGCAGATGCCCCCGCTGATGGTAAGCTGCTTATAGCAATGCCGGTTCGGTTCGCTGTTGAGCTGCCCGACGCGGCGCCGGATCTCTTCCGCCAAAAGCAGCGCCCGCCGGCCGTCGTAACGGGGCAGCAGCACCGCAAAGACCTTTCCGCTGACGCGGAACACCGTTCCATTTTTCCCGGTGACAAGCGTGATAATCTGCGCTACGCTGCATAGAACGGTATCGCCTTCGTCGTTTCCGTAAAGCTGGTTGTATAGCTTGAAATCGTCGATATCCAGATAAACCAACGCCAGCGAATCGTCGCGGCACGCATTGAAGTCCGCGTCGATGCGCTCCATAAAGTACTTGTAGTTATAAACGCCCGTCAAGGTGTCCGTCCGCGATTCATAATAGACGCGTTCGTAAAGGCAGGCGTTTTTGACCGCAATCGAGGTAATCGTACTCACTGTTCCGAGGAATGAAAGTTCCCCGTAGGTATAGGACGCCCCGCGCTCCTTGCCCGAGAGCAGCAGGAGACCGACGATGTCCTCCCCGTCTCCGAGCCCGACGACACAGGCGACATCCATCTCTTTGAATATCTTTTTTTCTCCCTGCCACATGGAGAGATAATATGGGCTGCTGCGGAATTCTTCGACGGTAAAACACATATCCTCACTTTTCAGGTATGTGACCAGAGGGCTGTCCGCCGAGATGGAAAACTTCTGCGCGTCGAGAGGATTGGAGCTGTAGCGCGCCACATAGGCGCCGTCCTCCGGCAGGCAAACAAACACACCGCAGACCGGGATCTCGTCGGTAATCACACCGATCAGTTCGCTCATCACCTCGTCCGTGTTCAGTGTCCGCGAAACTCTGTTGGAAAAGTCCTTGAGAATCCGGTTTTGCTGTTCTTCCCGGGTAAACAGCGCGTCCATCAGCTTCTTCAGCAGGAAATAGACTACAACAAGCAGGATGGAAAACAGCACCACGACAATGCAGGTTGCCGAATTATCCGATATCCCGAAGCCGGAAACAAGAGCATTTTTGATTGCGGGAACGAAGTAGGCGGACCCAAGTATGCACAGCAAGCAAGAGGTCAAAAGAACGACATTTTTTGATACGAGCAGCGTCAGGCGGAACATACGCTTCTTGTACAGCGCATACATCAGGGACACCGCAAAGGCAACGCCGGTGAGTGTATCCCAAGGAAATGTGTTTCCGGGTATGATCTCTACCATGTTGCCGAGCGCAATGATAAGACATCCAAAAATAATCGCCTGTAGACCCGGCGTGCGGATGCCTTTTTCGCGAATCAGGTTCCGGACGACAAAGAAAATGGACACGACGATGCACATGAAAAACGCCAGAGGGATCACGATTTTCCATTCCATGGTATAGGTGAATACCACGCCGCCGTCCGGCAGCTTCTCAGGGGAAGGCGCGGCAAGGAACACCCCGAAGGCTTCGAGAACCAGGATGCCAAGCGTTCCAATTCCCCAAAGCACCTTCAGCAGAAAGCCACGCACACGCGCAAAGCTGCATACGAATAGGTATGCGAGAAATGCAAAAGAAAACAGCGCGAGGATAGAAACCGTATACCAGAACCGGATGCCGGGGTATATCTGCAAACGCATCAGCACCGATCCGCCGGTCCAAAGCAAAGCATCAAATATGAGCAGAATGAACGAACGTGTCTCCGGTGTTTTCTTCGCGGCAAGGAAGGCTGCCAGAATGATGCCGTAGCAGCACAGGGCGGAGATATTGATGTACAGGAAAGGAACGGAATTCATACCGCCCTCACTCCCCGCCCGGAGACGCAGGGTACCTTCTCCTGCAGCTTCAGGAGTGCGCTGATATCCAATG
>Ga0183099_1000839_pt1 | contig 19855 bp, 19 predicted proteins | sample Biomet1_FD_127788 | JGI IMG/M metagenome (GOLD analysis project Ga0183099, IMG submission 127788) | Microbial communities from bioreactor (seeded with anoxic lake sediment) at LBNL, California, USA - Biofuel metagenome 1 | ecosystem: Engineered > Bioreactor > Anaerobic > Unclassified ... | reverse complement strand
TGCGGTCATTTCCTCCGAACGCAAGGAATTGGAGCACACCAACTCGCCCAGGCGATCCGTCTCGTGCGCCGGGGAGGATTTGTCCGGACGCATCTCATAGAGTGTTACCTCCACGCCGCGCCGAGCCAAAGCCAGAGCGCACTCGCACCCCGCCAACCCGCCGCCCACAACGGCGACTGTCTTTCCCTCCGCACGCAACTCTTTCTCCGCAGCTTGAGACTCGTTGTGATCCGCCATGAATTCCGGTATCCTTTCTGAAGGCTTGTCCACAGCACCAAAAGGCGCGGGAGCATGAACGATACAAGACAAAAACCCCATGAGCCGGTTCTTGAGATACGCGGCCTGACAACAGCTTTTGCGCGGCAATCGCGCGCCCTGTTCGGCGGTCCGGACTCGGGGGACGACGACAACTCCATCGCCAGAGCAGTGGATACCGTGACCCTGACCGTTCGGCAAGGCGAAACACTGGCCGTGGTGGGCGAGAGCGGCTGCGGTAAAACCGTGCTTGCCCTCTCCGTGCTCGGCCTTATTCCCGACCCGCCGGGCCGCGTGGTGGCCGGGCAGGCGCTGTTTCACGGTCAGGACCTAACGGCAATGACCGAAGAAGAACTGCGTAGCGTGCGCGGTAATCATATCGCCATGATTTTTCAGGAACCGATGACATCGCTGAACCCCGTGTTCCGCGTGGGTGAGCAAATCGCCGAAGCCGTGCGCTTGCACAAAGGCGCCACTCGCAAACAAGCCATGGAACGCGCCATCGAAATGCTCGGCCTAGTGGGCATTCCCAACCCAGCGGAGCGCAGCCGCTGTTATCCGCACGAACTTTCCGGTGGCATGCGTCAGCGTGTCATTATCGCCCTTGCGCTTTCCTGCGACCCGGAACTTGTCATCGCCGACGAGCCCACCACAGCCCTCGACGTGACCATCCAGGCGCAGATTTTGGACCTGATGCGCACCCTGCAACGCGAAAAAGGTTCCGGCATCCTGCTTATTACCCACGACTTGGGCGTAGTGGCCGAGATGGCCCAACAGGTGGCAGTAATGTATGCTGGGCAGGTGGTGGAGCAGGCAAACGTGCAGGATATTTACGCAGCTCCGGGCCACCCGTACACCCAGGGACTACTGGCCAGCGTGCCACGTTTGGGCGTGCGCCGTGTTTTGACGCCAATTCCCGGCATGGTACCCGGCATTTTCGAACTCCCCTATGGCTGCCGGTTTCGGCCACGCTGCGCTAAAGCCTTCGACCGTTGCGCGGCCTGTCCGCCATTGTACGAGATCGGTCCCGGCCATACGGCCCGCTGCTGGTTGTACGATGGTTCGCCCCTGGCTGAAGAAATCCACGCAAACTGCGCGGTGCGGTCATGAGCGCGCTGCTGGAGTTGACGGACCTGACCCGGCACTACCATGTGCGCGGTGGATTGCTCGGCTTGCACCAGAGTGTGGTGCGCGCGGTGGATGGCGTCAGCCTGACCGTGCGCCAAGGGGAAAGCCTGGGACTGGTGGGAGAAAGCGGCTGCGGAAAATCCACCCTGGCCCGCTGCGTGTTGGGATTGGAACCGCCCACGACCGGAACGGTGCGCTTTCAGGGCCGAGAGCTGGCTGACTGGCCAGAAAAGGACCTGCGCAGGCAGATCCAGATGATTTTCCAAGACCCGTATTCATCGCTCAACCCCCGCATGCGCGTGGGGTCCATCGTGGCAGAGCCACTGATCATTCACGGCATTGGCACCGCGAACGAGCGTGAGGAAAAAACCGCGCACTTGCTGGCCACTGTTGGCTTGGGCGCGGCCCTGGCCGACCGCTATCCGCACCAGCTTTCCGGCGGGCAGCGGCAACGCGTGGCTGTTGCGCGAGCTTTGGCGCTCAATCCTGCGCTGGTGGTGTGCGATGAACCTGTTTCCGCCCTGGATGTTTCCATTCAGGCACAGGTGCTGCTGCTGTTGCAGGACCTGCGCGAACGCTTGGGCCTCACTTATCTTTTCATCTCTCACGATCTGGCCGTTGTTGGCCAGGTGTGCGACCGCATCGCCGTCATGTACCTGGGCAAAATTATCGAGACAGCAGCCTCGGCGGAACTCATCGCCACGCCAGCGCACCCGTATACTCGTGCCCTGCTCTCTGCTGTGCCGGTGCCGGATCCTACCCCATCACAGCGACCGCCAGCACCTCATCGGCGAACTGCCCAGCCCGCTGAGTCCGCCCTCCGGCTGCCCGTTCCACCCGCGCTGCCCGCAGGTCATGGACCGCTGCCGCGCCCAATTCCCGCCCGCTTTCACCACCGGAACCGAGCGCATGGCCCACTGCTGGCTCCACGCGCCCGATCAAACATAAGAGAAGGAGCGCCTGACCATGCTCAACCGCGACGAAGCCTATGCTCTGCTGACCAAACACGTTCCCGATGCTGCCCTTATTGCCCACAGCGAGGAATCCGAGGCTGTGCTGCGCGCCCTTGCCGTCCGCCTGGGCGCGGATGCCGAACTCTGGGCCTTGACCGGCCTGCTGCATGACCTGGACTACGCCACCACTAAGGATAACCCCGCACGGCACGGGCTGGACAGCGCCGAGCTTTTGGCCGGCCTGCTGCCAGAGGAAGCCGTTACGGCCATCCGCGCCCACAATATGGAACACACCGGTTGCCCGGCAACAACGCCCTTCGATTTTGCCTTGCGCTGCGGGGAAACCATAACCGGGATCATCCATGCTGGTGCGCTGGTGCGGCCCACACGCCTGGAAGGTATGGATGCAAAAAGCCTCAAGAAGAAATTGAAGGATAAAGCCTTCGCCGCCAGCGTCAGCCGGGAGACCATCGGCGAATGCCAAAAGCTGGGTTTGGAGCCCACGGAATTTTACACTTTAGCCATTGGCGCGGTGGCAGGTGTGGCAGAGCGCGTCGGTTTGGCATAAGCTGACGTAAGACTCTCGGCATTGCATTCCACAGGTCAATGACGCATAATTCAGCACAGATATACAACCCAAGTACAGGGGGAACACACATGAAACGCACATCCGCAGTTATAGCGGGCCTGGTCTGCGCATTGCTCACCACTGCGCCCGCACTTGCGCTCGACAAGCTCTTCGTCGCCAGCGAGGGCGCCAAACTCAAGGCGGACAAGACGGCTTCGTCCGACACCGTTGCCGATCTGCCTGTAGGCACGGAACTGAAAGTGGCCGGCCAAGAGGACAGCTGGTACCGGGTCAAGGCCGGCAGCCGTGAAGGTTGGATTTATCGCGGCAAAGTCTCCGAAACCGCGCCGGAACCTTCCAAACAAGGGGGAGACAACCTCTTTGGCGGCATGGGGCAAAGCAGCATCATGGTCAGCGAAGCCGACAGCGCCCGCAGCATACGCGGTTTGAACGAAAGCGAACAGGATGCCGCCAAGGCCGCAGGACGCCCTGCGCGCCCACTTGCCGAATATAAGCAGGCGTTGGACAAGGTACTGGCCACCAGTGTGAGCAAAAAGGAACTGGAAAATTTTCTTAAGGCCGGTCACATCGGCGAGTACGCCAAATAGGAGGCCGACATGAATCTGAAACGTATTCTCACATCCGTTGCGCTGTGCGGCTTTCTGGCTCTGCCTGCCCTCGCCTCCGCGGCAAGTTTTCTGGATTTTCTCGACCCGAACACCAAAGAGGGCAAACTGCTTACTGGCGCTACCGCCGTTTTGGGCAGCACCCAGCAGATGGACTACAAGAGCGAACGCGCCATTGGTGAGCGCCTGGCTGTGGAAGGCTTGCGCCGCTATGGCATGCCTGTGCAGAACCAAATGCTCCAGCATTACGTGACCCTTGTGGGCACATCCGTGGCCATGAACTCGCCCCGGCCAGACATTCCCTACCGTTTTGTGGTGCTGGAAAGCCCGCTAGAGAACGCCTTTGCTTGTCCCGGCGGTATCATCTTCGTCACCTCTACCCTTGTCAAAACCATGCACTCCGAGGCCCAACTCGCCGGCATTCTGGCCCACGAGGTTGGTCATGTGGCCCTGCGCCATGCGTTGAAGAGCATCCAGCGCGCGCAGTTCTTCTCCGGCGTTGGGCAAATCACGGCATCTACTATGAAGGGTGACAAAGGCGCACAGTTCGAGAGCATGATCGGCGACCTGCAAAACGTGCTGTTCGACAAAGGTTTGGACCAAAACATGGAATACGAGGCTGACGCCAGCGCCATGGAAACCGCCTACCGGACCGGCTACAACCCGGCGGGCCTGATGGAAACCCTGCAAACCTTGAAGCAAATCGAGGCCAGCACTCCGAACAAGAAGGGATCGTGGTTCTCCACCCACCCGCCGCTTTCCTCGCGCATCGCCAAGAACCAGGCCCAAATGAAGAAGTACAAGGACGCCGCTTCGTTGGCTGTCTTGGCTGACAGGTTCAAGGCCAACACAAAGTAACTGCCGTTCCACAGGCATTCCGCAAGGGCGGGGGGTTGGATTGACCCCTCGCTCTTTTTTTGCTCTGCCCGCCCACTCAGCATCACCGCAATGTTCGCCCTAAAGATGCCGCCAGCCGTGCCGATAAGTGTTGTGACAATGCTTGATAGCAACACGGAGGTTGCCATGTCGAAGAAACTGCTTCACGCCACCGGATTCGGGCGGCTGCATCAGCTCATTACGGAAAATCGGCCCGACGAAGCGCGGGAACTACTCAAAGCCCTTCAGGATGAATATTTATCGTTACTTGAGGAAAATGAAGCACTCAAGCGCCAGCTTATCGAGGTCGCCCAGGTTCTGGATATGGCCGAGTGCATGGAATTTGACGGGCAAAAATACTGGCTGACGGATGAACTGCGCCACAAGGGACCGTACTGCCAACTGTGCTACGACCGCGACGGTCTGCTGATGCGCTTGCAGAAGCAACAGCGCTACTGGAAGTGCCACTGCTGCGGCAATGTTTTCCTGGATGCCAAGGCCATGCAGGACCAAAGCAGCAAGCGAACCTTCCCGGTTGGGCTGCCCAAGGCACCCATTCCACTCTTTGTAAAATAGCCCACACACCATCACCCGCAAAGCGGCCGGAGCACATCGCCCCGGCCGCTTTTTTCTTTCCTTGCTCAACGGTGAGCACAGCACCCCCATATCCATGTATGCTCATGGTGTTGCGCGAAAGCCGCTCCTGGGGTAGAACCGCGCCGACCTATTCCGCAGGGGGACCGCCATGGGATTTTTTACTTCGATCAAAAAACTCTGGGGTGGCAATACCGCACCCGATGCTCAAAACGACGCGCAGCTGCCCAGTGAAGCAGCGCCCAACACTCCCGCGCCGGAAGCACAGCTTGCAACGGACGAAACGGCATCAGCCCCCGGCACCAACAGCACCCTCGCACGTCATTGAACCACAGCAGGATTCCGCTTTGGCGCGAGGAGCTGACGGCTTCCTTTTGCCGCTGGACGACCTAAAATTTCCGAGTGGTTGGGTATTCTGCTCTCCGGCATCGATGGACCCGGTGAGCCCCTGTGGGAACGTCTGCGTTTCTTGTTCGATAAGCTGGACGCACCCGCAGCAGAGGCCGAAACGTTCATTTCAGAGTTTGATGCCTGGGCTGCGGCCATGAATCTCAAAACCCCTGAGGACTTCCGCTCCGAGCTGCGCTACCGCCTCATCCTGGCGCTGGATTTGGAGCAAGAGCAGGAAGAGCGCACGAATCTTTTCAAAAAGTTGACCGTAGGCCTGGCAAAAACCAAGGAACGTTTTTCTCAGGGGCTGGGTGCTCTTTTTGGGCGCAAGGGCGGCTTGGATGAAGCCTTTTGGGAAGAGTTGGAAGAAATCCTCATCATGGCCGATGTGGGCTCCGAGGCCACAGGCACGCTTCTGTCAAACCTCAAGAAACGCGCCCGTACCATGGGCGTGACCGAGGCCAGCCGCTTCCGCGAGGTTCTGGGGCAGGAGTTGGAGGAGCTGTTCCCCCTGCCCAAAAAACCAAGAATAGCCACCTCACCCGAGGTCGTTATGATGATCGGCGTAAACGGCGTGGGCAAAACCACGACCATAGCCAAGCTGGCCTACCGCGCCAAACTCCAGGGCCGTAAGGTGCTCATCGCAGCGGGCGATACCTTCCGCGCCGCCGCCATTGGGCAGTTGCAGGTTTGGGCCGGGCGCGTGGGCGTGGGTATCTTTGCCAAAAATGAAGGCGCGGACCCCGCCGCTGTGGCCTTTGAGGCCGTGGACCTGGCCCAGCGCGAAGGCTACGATTTGGTGTTGCTGGATACCGCTGGTCGGCTGCACACCAAAACCAACCTTATGGAAGAGCTGCGCAAGATCAAGCGTGTGCTGGAAAAGAAGCACCCCGGCGCACCACACAGGAGCATACTCGTCATCGATGCCACCACGGGCCAGAATGCCCTATCGCAAACCAAGCTGTTCCACGAGGCCATTGGTGTAGACGAGCTGGTGCTGACCAAGCTTGACGGCACGGCCAAGGGCGGCGTCATGGTGGCCGTGGCCATCACGCACAAGCTGCCCATCAGCTTTGTTGGGCTGGGCGAAAAGATGGAAGACCTGCGTCCCTTTGTGGGCGAGGATTTCGCCAAGGTACTGCTGGCGGAGTAGCCTATTCCTTAATGGCTATCCCCTGGCTGATGAACGACACGCCAAGGCTATTGGTGGAGCTGATCATAACAGCCTCCACCAACGGGGCGTTCATCACCACATTCGAGCGCCAGCGCACCAAAAAACTCGCCGCGGACCCGCCCGAGGCATCGGCCTGCTCCACCAGGAATTCCCGCACCGCTAACGGACCAATAACAATAGGCTTGTCCAAGTACCGGCGAACCAGCTTGCCGTCAGTCCGGTGGTAATCCACGGAATTGATGGTGAGGGAGCGCTTTAGGTCCAGATTGCGCACCATGAGCGTGATGGTGAGGTCCAGCGGGCGATTTTTGGGACCGTGATACGTGGTGTTGGAACACGGCACGTACAAGGTCTGTCCGGTGGAGGTCTCCGCGCTCGCGCTCGCGGCCCAGCTGAACACCAGACTGGCGCACACCAGCGTGGCGACGGCCACTCGGCTTAGCAAACGGCTCGACGCAATCCCCAGCGGGCGATTCAACAGGTGTCTCATCATTCCTCCACAGCGGTGTCGGCGGCTAGTGCCTGAGCCAAGGTTTCAGGTTTCGGCCAATCCACAGGCGCATCCGCCCGGAAGCCAGGGAAATCCAGCAGGGTGTGATGCAGGTACATTCTCGGCGCGCCGTCCTCGGCATCTCCGTAGAGTGGATCTCCCAAGATGGGCAACCCGGCGAAGGCCAAGTGCGCGCGAATCTGGTGCCGTGCCCCCTCGGTGATGTTCACGCGAAGCAACGTCAGGCCACCGGCCAGTGATTTTATTGGTCGCACACGGGTAAAATCGCGCGGGTCTTGGAGCATCTTCGGCACCACGCGGGTGCGCTTGCGGTCATCCGTATCCAGCTGGAAGCGCAGCATTAATTCCTCATGTAATTCACCATGAACAACGGCCAGGTATTCCTTGCGCACCAGCTTGGAATCCAGAGCGGCAAAGGCTCGGGCGGCCTTGTCGTTCATGGCCACCAACACCAGGCCAGAGGTGAGCGCATCCAATCTGTTGAGCAGGCGCGCGGAAGTGCCGGGAAATAGCGTAGGCAGCATGGCCTGCACCGAAGGCCCAGGCACACCGGCAATGGCTGCGCTGTGCAGCCCGGCGGGCTTGAGCACAGCGGCATAAGCCGGGGTCTGCTTCACTATGACCAGCTTCTGGACGGGCACATCACTGGTGGGCACTTCCAGCGGCTCCGCAGTCAGGGTCTGGTCCTCAAAAACCTTTTGCCCTGCGCCAATGGGCCGCCCGTTCACCCGCACGGTGTGAGTTTGGAACAACCGCCGCCTACGCCGCAAGCTGGCCCCCGGCAGCAGCAACTGCACGGCCTTGTCGGCGCGTTCGCCATGGTTCGCCGCGTCTACCGTGGCCGTCAAAGTGCCCGTAAAATCGTCAACATCAGCAGAAGTATCTTTCATATCCTTTTTCTATCCGTTTCCACGCACTCCCGCAACAATCATGCGTGCAAACACTTTTGACGCCAAGGCCGAAACAGCCTAAAAGATGTCGTTTCCCTTATCTTTAAATATTACGAGGAGCACACCATGCCCGCTACCTTGCCCGCCACTTTCGACGTGCTTTGGCTTTCCCGTGCGGATATCGACACCCTCGGCATCACCATGGCCGAGATTATGGATGAAGTGGAGGCCGGATTTGCCGCCATGGGGCGTGGCGAGGTCGAAATGCCCGCGAAAATCGGCATCCACACGCGCAAGGATTGCTTCATCCACGCCATGCCCTGCTACGTGGGCGGCGCGCACGATATGGCCGGCATGAAATGCGTTTCCGGCTATCCGCCCAATCAAAAAAAGGCTTGCCCTACATCACCGGCATCTGGGCGCTCATCGACCCAGAAACAGGGCTGGTGCGTTCGGTTATGGATGCAGCCTGGATAACCGCTTGGCGCACGGGTGCGGCCTCCGGCGTGTATGCCCGCCACTTTGGCGACCCGGAAAGCCGTGTGGTGTCCATCCTGGGCCTCGGCGTTCAGGGCCACATGAACCTGCGCGCCATGATCGAAGTGTTCCCCAAACTCGAGCAAGTGCGCATCTATGACCCCTTCGCTGGGCAGGCAGCGCGCTTCACCGCCGACATGCAGCCCCTGCTGCCCGGCGCGGAGTTTGTGGATTGCGCCACGCCCAAAGATTGCGTCAGCGGGGCCGATGTCGTCATCACCTGCTCCCCCATTGTTGAAAAGCCGCAGCGCTTTGTGGAGGCCAGTTGGCTGAAGCCAAACGTACTGACCATCGCCGTGGACTATGACTCCGCCTTTGACGCCGAGACCATGGCCGGAGCGATCAGCTTTACCACCGACAGTGCCGACCAGTACCTGTGGACCCAAGAACACGGCACCTACTTCCAAAATGGCTACCCCGGCAAAGCAGGGCTGCACTCCGACATGGGCGACATCTGCGCGGGTAAAAAAGCTGGCGTGCGCACTGGCCGCCGCGCCGCGGTGCTTATGGGCATTGCGCTCGACGATGTCATGACCGGCTATCTCATCTACGAAAAGGCCCTGGAGCACAAAGTCGGCACCTGGGTTCAGATGTAGAGCAGCCGAATGCACCTGAAAGGTTACCTCTACGTCCTGTGCGCCGCCGCCTTGTGGGCGCTCATAGGACCACTGTCAAAACAGGCCATTGCCTTCGGCGTTACCCCGCTGGAGGCTGCGTTCTGGCGTTCGGCCATCGGCTGGTCATGCTTCGCGGTTCATGCCCTTGTGGCCGGCTGCTGGCGCATCAAATTACGCGATGCTCCGGCCCTGGCAGGGTTTGGTCTCATCGGCGTGTCCGTCTTATTCGGAGCCTACGTGCTCTCCATCAGCATGGTGGGCGCCGCGCTTGCTTCGGTGCTGCTGTATACCGCCCCGGCCTGGGTAGCGGTGCTGGCCTGTTTGATGTTGGGCGAACGCATGACCCCCCACAAGCTGGCCGCCCTGGTCATGACCCTCGCCGGTGTGGCCTGCGTCAGCCTTGGGCCGGCCCTGACAAGCGGGCAAGGACTGGGCGCGATCAACCTCACCGGCATCGCCTTGGGGCTGCTCTCCGGCTTCAGTTACGCCACGTATTATATTTTCGGTAAGCTGTATCTGGGCCGCTACGCCACCCCCACCCTTTTCCTGTACGCCTTGCCTGTAGGCTGCCTGGGGTTGTTTCCCTTCGTACACTTTGGGCCGAAAAGCCCGCAGGCTTGGGCCGTGCTGGCTGCCTTGGCCGTCAGCACCACCTATGGAGCGTACAGCGTGTACTACGCGGCCCTGCGCCGTCTGGAAGCCACCCGAGTGGCCATTGTGGCCACCCTGGAACCTGTGCTTGCCGCTACCCTGGCCTATGTGTGGTGGGACGAGCGCTTTGACGCCCTGGGCTACCTGGGCAGTGCGCTTATCCTTGCAGCAGTGCTGTGCACCATTCTGGGCGGGTTGGGTGGCTTGCGCAAATCGCGCAACCAAACGCCGCCAGTACAGCAGGCACAGGTATGATAAATCAGCAAGAGGACAGCAGCGTTCCCTTCCGGCAGGTGAAGGCCTCCGCCGGTTCCGGTAAAACATACGCCCTCACCCTGCGTTTTTTGGAGCTGCTGGCCGGTACGGCGGAATGCGGGGTAGACGATGACGCTGAAGACGTCAGCGGTCGCATCGCCTGCGCTGGAGCCTTGGGGCTTTCCGCCCACGCCACCTGGCCGGAAATCCTCGCCGTCACCTTTACCAATAAGGCCGCCAGCGAGATGCAAGAACGCGTCATCGCGGCCCTCAAAAAGCGCGCCTTAGGCACGTTCAACCAGCCCGAGCAACCCGGCCACGGCCTGACACGCGCCCGCGCGGAAAGCCTGCTGCTGGACATTTTACGCCACGTGAACAAGCTTGGCATCCGCACCATCGACAGCCTGCTCAACCTGCTGGTGCGTCAATTTGCGCTCGATTACGGCATTCGGCCAGACTTCGAGACTGTTTTTGAGCAGGGCGACGCGCTGGAAGAACTGTACACCCGCTTTTTTGCACGCTGCGAGGCAGGCGGCCCAGAGGAGGCCCTTTTCGAGCAAGCCGTGCGCACCATTGTGGAACACGAGAGCAAGGACGGCTTCTGGTTGCAGGAGGCCCTGCGCAAACGCCTGGAGGAAATCACCACCCTGCTGGCCACTACAGGCGGCGTGTTCACCACCAGCCAAACCCAAATTGCCGAACTGCTGGCCGTGACCTTTGCCGAGGTGCAGAGCACGCGCGGCACCTTGCGCGACCACATCGACGACGAAGGCCTGGTCACAGACAAACGCTTCGCCACCTTTCTGGATAAATGCGAAGCGCTGCAACTTTTTTCCGATCCACCCAAGTCCACGTACATTGAAAAGGATAGTCTGGACGACTGCTTACTCAAGGCCAGTAAAGGGCTGCGATCAGAACTTGCCGAGCGTGCTTTTGCCCGGTTCTGTTCCGCCTGTGCGGAGCACCGCCTGGCCTACGCCATCCTTGGCCCGGCATACGCCCTGGCCCCTTGCGTGGAAATCGGCCAACTGCTGCTGCGCGAGCTGAACGCCCTGCAAAAGGAAAAGGGATTCCTGTTCGGCTCGCAAATGGCCGGCATTGTGGGCGAGCTTTTGGAAAACGGCGATGGCGTGCCCGATGCCTTTTGCCGGCTGGGGGAGCGCATGCACCACCTGCTGGTGGATGAATTTCAGGATACCAGCCGCGACCAATGGCACGCGGCCCTGCCCCTGGCGCTGGAATGCCTGTCCAAGGGCGGCAGTCTGTTCTACGTGGGGGATGTGAAACAGGCCATTTACGGCTGGCGCGGCGGCGATGCCCGGCTTTTTGACGAGGTCGCGGGCGATGAGGAGCTGCTTGCCGTTTCCGGCGGGCTGCTGCGTGAGAACCTGCCCTGCAACTGGCGCAGCGCCCCGGCCATTATTGGCTTCAACAACGAATTATTCGGTCGACTCTCCGATGCCGACATTGCCCACGATTTGGCTCTAACCCTGCTGCCGGATGCCCCGGCCCAGGTGTGCGGAGACTTTGCCCGCGCCCTGACCAACACCTTTGCCGGTTGTGAGCAGGAAACCCCGCCCGCCGCCACAGCATCCGATTCGAAATCAAAGCCGCCTAGGCTCCGCGCCGAGGGTCTAGTGCGGGTTCGTCTGCTGCCCGGTGGCAAAAGCGGCGAGGTGCTGGACCAATCCCTCGACGCCCTGGTGGACACGCTGCTCAATGATATCCGCCCGCGCCGCCGTCTGGGCGATGTGGCCGTGCTGGTGCGCACCAATACCCACGCCGACGCGGTGTGCGAACGACTGGTGCGCGAGGGCATTCCCATCATTACCGAAAATAGCCTGCAACTGGCCCGCCACCCGCTGGTGCGGCAGTTGGTGGCGCTGCTGCGCGTGCTGCCTCCCCGCCGGACGATGTTTCCTTTTTCGAGTTCATCAGTGGCCGTGAGCTGTTCCTGCCCGAAAGCGGGCTGACCCACGCCGAGCTGTACGACTGGGCAGCGCGCGAACGCCAAGGTCCACGGGGCAGTTTGGTGGGTCGCTTCCGCGAGGACTTCCCCGAGGTCCACAACCGTTTGCTGCGGCCTTTTCTGGTGCAATCCGGCCTCATGCGCCCCTACGATTTGGTTCAGGCCGCGCTAGACAGCTTCCAAACCGCTGCCCGCCACCCGGAGGCGGCCCTGTACGTGCGGCGCTTCCTGGAGGTCGTCCACTTGGCCGAATCTCAGGGAGCTGGCTCCGTGGCGCGCTTTTTGGAATTTTGGGACCAAGCCGGGGCCGAGGAAAAGGTACCCCTGCCCGAGGCTGCGGACGCCGTGCGCATTCTGACCGTGCATAAGTCGAAGGGCTTGCAGTTTCCCGTGGTCATTGTACCTTTCCACAACTGGGCGGCGGGCAAAAGCGCCGAATATCGCCCCTACACCATCCACGGCCACACGGTGCTTACCCGGCTGACCAAAGACCTGGGCGAGCCCTACCACCGCCGCATGGCCGAGCTGGCCCTGGAACAGATCAACCTGCTGTATGTGGCCTGGACGCGCGCCGAAGAGGAACTGCACGCCTTTGTACCGGACTGCCAAGGCAAGCTGGGCCTCGGCCCCATGCCGCTCATCCTGGGCGAGATTCTGCACGCCCCAGCCGAGGCGGCAGAAATAGTGCGCGGCAGTGCGCCTGTGTGCCAAGCCCAAGGCCAAAACGCCTCCACTTGCCCGGTGGAAACAAAACTCAGCACTGCAACGGCCCAAGATATTGCCCCCCTGGATGCCCCGCCGCAATTCCTGGGTTGGTTGCCGCGTCTGCGCGTGTACCGCCACACCTTGGAGGATGCGGGATTCGACGAACGCACACGCGGTAAACTGGCGCACAAGGCTGTGGAGTTATTACAGCCCCCAACGGCAGCCACAAATGACGCAGCCAGCGCCAAACGCGCCACCACCCTGGCCATGGCGGAATTTCCTGAACTACGCGCCCTGCCCAAACAAGAACGCGAAGCCTTGGCCGAGCAGGTTCAGGCCATGCTGCTGTGGCTGATGTCACAACCCGAGACGCGGCCCTGTTTGGGCGCGGGCCAGGGCGAGCTGACCATTATGGATGAGGATGGGGCATTTCTAAGGCCCGACCTGCTCTCCTTCCACGAGGGCGGCGCCACTGTGCTGGAGTTCAAAACCGGTGCCGCCAGCCCGGACCATGCCAAGCAACTGCGCAACTATCTGCGGCTGGTCCAGGCCATCACCCCAATAGGCTCCATGGTTTCCGGCGCACTGGTGTACCTGGACCGCAGGGTCATTGAGCCTATTTCGCTTGTCACAGCCGGAGGCCGTCCGTGACCCTCTCCCGAATCGCCGTACGCATCATCCCCTGGACCAGCGACTTCATCGCCGCCCTGGCCTTGCGCCTTACGACCGAGGCAGGTGGCGACCCACTGGCCTTGGCAAACACCACGGTCATTTTTCCTCACAACCGCCCGGCCCGGCACCTCAAGGCCGCACTGGCGCAAGCCACGGCCCTGCCCAAACCCTGCGCCATGCCGCGTATGCAGTCCCTGGATGAATTCCTGCGCCAATTGCGGCAGGATCTTTCAGCCCAGCCCCTCACCCGCGCCGGAACGCTGGACCGCATTGGCCTACTGCACCGCGTTATTACCGGTGTAGAGGGGGGGCTTCAAGGCGGCTTCAACATGACAAGCGGCCCGCTTGCAACCTTGAACGCCTCGGCACGCGAATTCTTCCCTTGGGGCGCACGGTTGGCCTCCTTGTTAGAAGAACTGGCCCGCCACGGCGTTACCCCGGCGGATCTGCACCACCTGGAAGGCGAGGTACTCCCCTGGGCCTCGGCTCTGTTGGGCCAACTGGGCGGCATAGACGCAGCGTACAAACAGGCCATGGCAGGGCGCGGCTGGACCACTCCCGGTCTCGATGCCCTCTGGCTGGCCAGCCACTTGGACGAGGTAGAAGCTTGCCTGGAAGGTCGCCGTCTCATCCTGGCCGGGTTCTATGCCTTGGCCGGGACTGAGGAAACGCTGTTCCGCATGTTTTCCGAGCGGCTGGACGCCCTCAACCTGTGGCACAGCGACCCGGCCCTGGCCACGGGCGGCACCTGCGACTGGGCTGTTCGCGAGCATAAAGCCCTGCTGCGCCGCTGGAATGTCCGCGCGGAGCTGGAAGTTGAGCCGGAAGCAGGTAAGGTTCAGCACCGCCGCTTGTACGAGGGCTTCGACCTGCACTCACAGCTCTTCGCCCTCAAGCAGGAGCTGGCCAATCTCCCAGACTCCGAGGCCACGGCCATCGTATTGCCCGATCCTGGTGCGCTGGTTCCGGTTATGCACCACCTGCCTCACCGCGATATCAACATCAGCATGGGCTACCCCCTGGCGCGTTCATCCTTGGCACAGTTGGTGGAATGTGTTCTGAAACTGCATGAAAATGCCGAGGGCACAGGCACAGGCGCGCGCTACGCCTGGCGCGACCTGGTCGCCCTGGTACGCCAACCCACCCTGCGCATGCTGCAAGCCGGGGAGGAAGGGCAAACACCACTCAAGGGTGCCTTTCAGGCCTGGGAAAAGCACATCCGCTCCTCCGGGGCCTTGCAGTCGGCGTACAGCTGGGTGCCGGTGTATGATCCCGAAGCGTGCCCTGTGTCCGAGCAAGATTTTCGCACCCTGCTGGGCGAGGTGCAACACGCCTGCCTGGACGCCTTTAGCGGCTTGACCACTTTGGCGGGCCTGGGCGAGGCGCTGGAGAATCTATGCGCCCTACTGAAACGACGCGGCGGCGACATCTGGCACACCTTCCTCATTGATGCGGAATGCCTGCTGCGCCTGTGGCAGTCTGTTGTGCCAGAGCTCACCGGCAGCATTCTTGCGCAGGAAACCTACGACCAGTCGCTGCTGTTTATGATTTTGCGCCACCTGCTGGACGGCGAGCGCGTCAGCTTTGAGCCGGAGCCCTTGGCCGGAATGCAGGTGCTGGGCATGCTCGAAACACGCCTGCTGCACTTCAAGCGTCTGTTCGTGCTCGATGCCACCGAGGACAAACTGCCCGGCGTCAGCCCCCCGGACCCCCTCCTGCCCGACCCGCTGCGCCTAGCCCTAGGGCTCCCCGGCTCCCGCACGCGTGATAATGTCGCCGCACACAATTTCTTCCGCCTGCTGCGCGGAGCCGGCGAGGTTTGCGTGCTGTACCAAACAGGCACCCGGCCCGGCGCACTGGACGGCAAAAGTGTTCGCAGCCGCTACGTGGAACAGTTGCTGTGGGACGAGGAAAAACGCACGGGCGAGTTGGTTCGCCCCCAACCCATGACCGAAACAAGCGCCATCCTACGGGCAGTGTCTTTCCCGGTCACGGCGCTTTTGCCCAATCGCCCACCAGTCACCGTCAGCGCGGATATTCGCCAGCGACTCACCAGCCACCTGCTGACCAAGGGCATAACGCCCTCGGCTGTGGAGGACTACCTGGCTTGCCCCAAGCTGTTCCTATTCCGCCGGGTACTGGGCCTGCGCACCATGGACGAAGTGGCAGAAGACGGCGATCGCGCCTTATTCGGTGAAATTGTCCACCGCGTGCTGCGCGCGTATTTTGAGCCGCACCTTGGCCATGTGATTACCGGCGCGGATTGCGACGCCGACGACCTTGTGGCCGCCCTGGAGCAGGACATGACCGCCTGCGCCTACTCGCTGCAACTGCCCTACGATACCCAAGTGGCCCTGCTGGCTGCGGCGCGGGAGCGGCTCTCCCGCTTTTTGGCCAACATGCCCCGCACCACCGTCATCAAGCTGGAGCACAGCCTGACCACGGAAATAAGCTTTCGCCAACCAGGTGCAGCAAACGACACAGTGCTGACATTGACGGGAAAAATCGACCGCGTGGATGAGCGGCTGGACGGCCACACCGTGCTGGATTACAAGACAGGGAGCGTGAAGGCAAAAGGTGGTGCGCCCTGGCTGGATACTGAGCTTTTCACGCGCTTATCCCAGGCAACCCCAGGCGCACCCGATGCCGAGGCCTTGCTGGCTGAACTTTCCGAATCCGGCATCGACGCCCAACTGCCCCTGTACCTGCACCTGCTGGACAGACAGGGCGGTTACATTCCGCACAACGCAGCCTGGGTGGAATTAAAGAGCAAGGGTGAGGAAAAGCCCCTGTTCGGACCGGATGTGGACGTCATCGAACGAAACCAGGTGATTCGCGAACGTGTGCCGCAGCTCCTACGGTTTCTTTTAGAACATATGCTGGCCGCGCCAGAGCTGCCCGCACGCTTTGGCAAGCGGTGCCAATGGTGCGACTACAAAGGACCCTGCATCGGCTAGTACGACGCAGCGGGAGGAAGAGATGAAGAGTGCTGAAGGAACCCTGGGCCGCGTTTTTGTGCTGCGGCTGGAGGATGGCGACCAAGTGCCGGACTGCGTGGAACGTTTCGCAGCCGAAAAAGGAATTGCCCGGGCCTACTGTGCCCTGGTGGGTGGCGTCGGCTCTGGCCGTATTGTCGTAGGGCCGGAGGACACCGTGACCATGCCCCCTGTGCCGGTGCTGACAGACCTTATCGGCGCGCACGAGGCCGCCTGCGTGGGCACGCTGTTTCCCGACGCGGAAGGCAAGCCCAAGCTGCACATGCACGGCGTGTTTGGCCGGGGCCAAAATGTTCTTGCCGGGTGCATCCGCCCAGGCATCAACACCTGGACCATTGGCGAATTCGTGCTTATTGAATTGGTAGGACTGGCTCTCACGCGTCGGCGCGACCCAGCCACAGGCTTTGAACTGCTCTCCGAAAGCTAACAGGCGGACCATGCTCACAGCGAACATTCTCATCTGCGGCGCGGGTGTCGTGGGCCTTACACTGGCTCGCGATTTGGTCCGTGCCGGGTACAAAGATATTCTCATTATCGACAAAGAGCTTGAGGTGGGCAAACACGCCTCCGGTCGCAACAGCGGCGTGCTGCACGCCGGCATCTACTATGCCCCTGGCACCCTGCGCGCGGAGTCCTGCCTCAAGGGCAACCAGCGCATGAAAGAGTACTGCCGCGAGCACGACTTGCCTATGATCGAAACCGGCAAGGTCATTGTGGCACGCGATGAATCCGAACTGCCAACCCTGCGCGAGCTGTTTACCCGTGCCAGCCAAAACGGGGCCAAGGTTGAGCTCATTGACGATCAGCAGTTGAACGAGATTGAGCCCAATGCCAAGAGTGCCGGGCAAGCCCTGCTTTCGCACTATACAGCCGTGGTGGATCCCAAAATCATCATCAAGAATTTTCAAAAGGAACTGGAGAACAGCGGTAAAGTTCGTATGCTCTTTGGAGCGCGCTTTACGGGCCTCACTTCCGAGACCGCCAGCGGGCTGGTTGTACGCACTACTGCGGGGGTAATCGCCTGCTCCTTCTTCATCAACGCGGCTGGTGCCTACGGCGATGTCGTTGCTCATGCCTTCGGCCTGGGGCGCAACTACCAGCTCATCCCGTTCAAGGGAATTTACAAAAAGCTGAAGAAGCACAAGGCGCACACCATTCGCGGCAGCATCTACCCGGTGCCGAACATCAAAAATCCGTTTTTGGGTGTACACTTCACCCGTGGCGTGCATGGCGATGTGTACCTCGGCCCCACGGCCATTCCGGCGCTTGGGCGCGAGAACTACGGCATCCTCTCCGGCATCGACTCCGAAGCCTTGTCCATTTTGATTCGTGACGCAGTGCTTTTTTGCCGCAACAAAAAGTTTCGCGAGGTAGCACTTGAGGAACCGCGCAAGTACAACTTCAACTATTTCTTTAACGATGCGCGCAAGTTGGTGAAGGAACTGTCCCCGGACGATATTGAATCCTGCCCCAAAGCGGGTATTCGCCCCCAGCTTGTGGATGTAACGAAGAACGAATTGGTCATGGATTTCGTGATCGAAGGCACAGAGCGCAGCGTGCATGTGCTGAACTCCATTTCACCGGCGTTCACCAGTTCTTTGTTCTTCTCAGAGATGTTGTTCACCCGCTATGTGGAGCCAAGGCTGGCAAAGCTTTAGCACGTTGGTTTCCCGGCCTCCTTGACAAGATGATTAAAACAAGAAACAAGGCCGACAAATAACCTGTGAGGTCCCTCGATGAATCTTCCCGAACTGCGATTTGGTGACCGTATCGCTCAGCTGCCCATTATTCAGGGTGGCATGGGCGTTGGCATCTCGCTCTCCGGCCTGGCCACAGCCGTAGCTAATGAAGGCGGCGTGGGCGTCATCGCCGCGGCTATGATTGGCATGAGCGAACCCGACATAGGCTCCAACAGCACAGAGGCCAATATCCGCGCCCTGCGCAATGAAATTCGTAAGGCCAAGGAGCGCATGACCCAGGGTCTGCTCGGCGTCAACATCATGGTGGCGCTGACAAACTTTGCCGACCTGGTCAAAACATCCATGCGCGAAGGTGCCGATGTCATCTTCTCCGGCGCTGGCCTGCCGCTTGACCTGCCCAAGTACCTGCGCGAGGAATTCCCCGGCGAACTGGCTGCCAAGGCGCGCACCAAGCTGGTGCCCATTGTTTCCTCCGGCCGCGCTGCTGGCGTACTGTGCAAAAAATGGCTGTCCAAATACGACTACTTGCCCGACGGCTTCGTGGTCGAAGGTCCCAAAGCTGGCGGTCACCTCGGCTTCCATGCCGATGAGCTGGACAAGCCTGAGTTCCAGTTGGAGCACATTTTGCCCGATGTGGTGGAAGCCGTGAAACCCTTTGAAGCGTCAAGCGGTCGCCGTATTCCGGTCATCGCTGCTGGCGGCATTTACACCGGCGCGGACATAGCCAAGTTCTTGGATATGGGAGCCTCCGGGGTGCAGATGGGAACCCGCTTTGTGGCAACGGATGAGTGCGATGCCGACCAAGCCTTCAAGGAAGCCTTTGTCCAAGCCCGGCGCGAGGACATCACCGTCATCAAAAGCCCGGTGGGCATGCCCGGCCGAGCCATTTTCAATGACTTTTTGCTGGCCGTGCGTGAGGGCCGCAAAAAACCCTTTAAATGCCCGTTCCATTGCATCAAGTCCTGCGATATAGCCAGCACGCCGTATTGTATTTCCCAGGCTCTGGTGAGCGCCAAAAAAGGCATTTTGAAAAATGGCTTTGCCTTCTGCGGTGAAAATGCCTGGCGCGTGGACAAGATCATCAGCGTGAAAGAGCTCATCGGCTCTCTCAAGCAGGAGTTCGACGAGTTTGTGGCCATGAAAAAAGCCCAATTCGCCGCCAAATAAGCAACCAATTCGGGCTACGGCTCGTTATTTTAAGGAGTAAACATGGCCAATCCCAATGTGTTGATCGAAACGCCCATGGGCGACATGCTTGTGGAACTGTACCCCGACATGGCCCCGGACACCGTGGCTAATTTCCTGTCCTACGTGGACGAGGAATTCTACGATGGGCTCATCTTCCACCGCGTGATTAAAAACTTCATGGTCCAGGGCGGCGGCATGGACATGATGATGCGCGAAAAGAAGAACAAGGCGCCTGTGAAAAACGAAGCCCGCGCCGATCTGCCCAATGACAAGTACACCCTGGCCATGGCCCGCACCATGGACCCGCACAGCGCCACCAGCCAGTTCTTCATCAACGTGAACGACAACGCCTTCCTGAACTTTACCGCGCCCAGCCCACAGGGCTATGGCTACGCCGTGTTCGGCAAGGTGATTGAGGGCATGGAAGTGGCGGACAAGATCTCCACCGTGCGCACCAAAAATCACATGGGCCACGGCGACGTGCCCGCCGACCCCATCTCCATCATCTCCATCCGCCGCTTCGAAGTCTAAGCGATCGGATTCCAATGCATTTAAAGCGGCGCGTCCTACTGGATGCGCCGCTTTTTTTAGGAACAATTT
>Ga0183099_1000838_pt1 | contig 19881 bp, 16 predicted proteins | sample Biomet1_FD_127788 | JGI IMG/M metagenome (GOLD analysis project Ga0183099, IMG submission 127788) | Microbial communities from bioreactor (seeded with anoxic lake sediment) at LBNL, California, USA - Biofuel metagenome 1 | ecosystem: Engineered > Bioreactor > Anaerobic > Unclassified ... | reverse complement strand
AGTTCCACCTCTATTAGTCCTGGACAACGGGAAGATTGAGGAGATTTCCAGAAACGTTTACAAGGGGGGCCGTTTAAGGGCCCTTTGTGGAGGTTCCTGGGGCTATACGTCTGTAGAAGGGGACATCGACCTTAAACAGGGTGTCGAGGCTGCCTCAAAACTTGCTTTTTCTATGAACGCCAATACCCCCAAGGAAGACGTAGAACTTGCGGCCGTAAATCCTCCGGAAGTAAAGAATCTTCCTGAAATCAGGATTGACCCAAGGGATGTCTCTATTGAGGAAAAAGTCGACCTTTTAAAGAGCATAGAAACCAGTGCAAAAGTAAAGGGCGTCAACAGTACCAAAGTAATGTACTTGGAATCCGAGTTTAAAGTCGAATACAAGAGTTCCGATGGTATTGAATGTGCTTATGAGCTTCTGAACGTCGGTTTTGCAGTTTCTGCAGTTGCTTCGGAGAACGGCGTATACCAGGCAGGCAGGGAAAGCCGCTTTGGGTATGGATATGAACTTTTTGAGAAAGAAAACGTTCTGGAACTTGCCGTCAAAGCAGGGAATACTGCAGTTGAACTCCTCAATGCGAAAACCCCTAAAGGCGGGGAAATGCCTGTGATTCTTGACCAGGAACTGGCTGGCGTCTTTGCCCATGAAGCCGTTGGGCACGCGTCCGAGGCCGATCTTGTACTTGAGGGAGACTCCATTCTTGAAAACAGGATCGGAGAACAGATTGCATCTCCCCTTATTACGATCATTGATGACCCTACCCTTCACGAGTTTGGATACTATCCTTTTGATGCCGAAGGGGCACAATCAAGAAGGACAGAAATAATCAAGAGCGGAGTCTTTAATTCCTATCTCCATTCCCGGGAAACTGCAGCGAAACTTGGGGGAACTCCAGGGAATTGCAGGGCTCAGGGCTATTCCATGCCCGTTGTCAGGATGAGCAATACCTTCATAGATAACGGGGATGCCAGGTTTGAAGAGATGCTTGAAGAGGTAAAAAATGGGATGTATCTCATAGGGTCCAGGGGGGGACAAGTGAATACCGGAGAAGGGATTTTCCAGTTCAATGCCGAAAAAGGGTACCTGATAAGGAACGGAGAACTCACCGAACTTATACGGGACGTTTCCCTCTCCGGCAAAACTCTTGAGATTCTCAACCACGTGGCTTTTGTGGGCAACGACCTGAAAATGACTGCAGGTAGATGCGGAAAAGCCGGGCAGCTTGTATCCGTATCAGACGGTTCCCCTCACCTGGCTATCTCAAAAGCCCTTGTAGGAGGTGCCTGAAAATGTATGAGCTTGCAAGGAAAGCCCTCAAGCTTGCAGAAAAAGCAGGGGCAGAAGAAGCTGAAATTTATTACGCTGCAAATCACTCAACAGGCGTGAATTTTAAAAAGGATGCCATAGAACATGCTAAAGACCGTTTCTCGGAAGGCATAGGAATCCGGGCTATAGTAAACGGGGCCGTTGGTTTTGCCAGTACAAATTCGGCAGCGCAAATCGAAAATGCTGTTGAGGTTGCGGTTGCCGAAGCCAGGGTCAGGGAAAGCGACCCTGATTGGGTAAGTCTTCCTTCTAACGAGAAATATCCCACGGTCTCGGGTATTTTCGATAAAAAAGTCGAGTCTCTTGAACTTGAAGCCTGTATTGAGTATGCCCTGGCACTTGTTGAAGGCACAAAAGAGGTTCCAGGCACACTTCCTACTTCAGGAGGGTTTACCCGGGCAAAGGGCAAGCAACTTATCCTGAACACCAATGGCATAGAAATTGAAGAAGATTCTACAGCGGTTTCCGGTTTTGTGGATGTCATTACGGTAAACGGGCAGACTTCTACAGCCTATGACTTCGCGGTTTCTCGTTCTCTTGATATTGATTTCTTTGCTATTGGGAAGAATGCAGCCGAGCTTGCCCTGAAGTCTAATGGCGGGATAAAGATCGAACCTCAAAAGACTGATGTAATTTTCCATCCGTTTGCTTTATCAGATATTATTGAGGAAGCGCTTACTCCTTCTCTTGATGCGGACAATATCCAGAAGGGAAGATCAGGTTTGATCGGAAAACTCGGGGAAGAACTGGCAGTTCCAGAACTTAATATCTACGATGATGGCCTTATTGAAGCAGGAATCGAGACTTCCGTTTCGGACGATGAGGGTGTTCCTTCGCAGCGCACCACCGTAATTGAGAAAGGTGTACTTGAAACTTACCTATATGACAGTTATACCGCAGGAAAAGCAGGCATAAAGAGCACAGGAAATGGCTTAAGGTCTTCTTATACAAGCGCCCCTTCTGTAGGGCTCAGGAACTTTATTGTCGATTATCCTCAGACGAATGTTATTGCTGATACGCAGTCCGGGATCTTCGTAAATACAGTAATCGGTGCCCACACGGCAAACTCAATATCAGGAGACTTCTCTGTAGAAGCCAGAAATGCCTTCACAATTAAAGACGGAGCTCTTGATAAGCCTATAAAGTCCCTTATGATTTCGGGCAATGCTTTCGAACTCTTAAAACAGATCACGGGGGCAGGCTTTGATGTCAGGAAAGTCGGAGGAATAATTACACCTTCTATCCGGGTCTCGGATATGAGTGTTATAGGTTAAGGGCTCTTAAAGAGCCTTTTTTAAGAGTCCTTTCTTTTTTAATAATCATTAGTTTTTCAATTATTAATTCTCTGTTAGCAAAATAGTTCATTTAATAAAGTATAGAGCCTTCATTTTACTGTTTCGCCTTTTACAACCATTACCGGTATTTTTGAATGTCTTACTACCTTTTCAGCTACACTGCCCAGCAGAAACCTGTCAAGCCCTGTTCTTCCAAGTGTTCCCATAACTATAAAGTCCATGCCTTCCTGTTCTGCAAATTCCAGAATTTCATCTGCAGGGTGCCCTTCAAGAATCACAGATTCTACCTTAACGCCTGAAATTTTTCCGATTCCTTCAATATAACTAACGGCTTTTTTCGCTTCAGCCTCAAGAAATTCTCTCAATGATTCCTCCCATCCGAAATCTCTCGGAGAATAGCCAGTCGAGGCAATTACGTATACAGCATAGAGCCTTGCTCCAGTAAGCTTAGCAAGCTCAATTCCTGCCTTAATTGCCTTTTCGACCTGTTTAGAACCATCGGTCGCAATCATTATCTTTTCGTAACTTTTGCCTTCCAAACTAATATCTCCAAATTTTAATACTGGAAAATTTATGCATTATATTTTTTACACCACTTTTTATATTATAATTTTTGCATTACAATTTTGTATCACATTGTATAATTTCTTATCTAGGGACCTTCTGTTCTACCTCTAAAGTGTTTCTCTTATGCAGGAATATTCTTCATTTGTCCAAGCTTACTAAAAAATCCGATTTTCTATATTTCCATAATGACATATACTAATTATTACATTGTTACCAAGCTTGGGTTTATCTACTGATCAAAATTAACTCAATTCTGATATGGAATGCTAAGTATATTACCTTAATATTCTCCATTTATCTCTATACGGACAAAATCTCCTAATTTTTAATATTTTCCTTCTAATTGTAACACAAAACGACATTATTTTTATTATGTACCAAAAAACTTATATATTGCTTAATCCTCAGAGGAGGTTGGTGAACGGGTAAAGCTCAAAATCAAATCTTATTGACAATAATTATATCCAACATATTTTTACCTCCTCCAAAAACCCCGTTCACAACTATGTTTTTTATATCTTTCTTAATTTTATACAAGTAATTTTTAGTTATTTCTTCTTTATCTTTCTTTCCTTTTTAATCATCTTTTCCAATTTTTTGGGGTACTCATCCTCTAAATATATTTCCTTCTGATAATTCTTGCACCGATAACCCCTGCCCCAATAGCTCCCATATTATGAAGCGATGCTTAACAGTACTAGCAGGATTGCGAGCCTTACAAGCACGCTTATTGCGGTTGAGTACACGACAATCTGAAGGCCCAGTTGAGTCCCGAAAATCGCTACTTTCCCTGGAAGCTGACTTCGAAGCACAAAAATAGGGAGCATGAACATACTGCCAAGCATAAGCACAATCACTGCCTGCATATTCGTAATTTCCCCTGAATGAATCATCGGGCCCAGAAGCGAGATTCCCAGGATCGGGCTAGCTACATAGCTTGTCAGTGGGACAATTGACCCTGGGGGAATTTTAAAAAGTTCAGCAAGGGGGAGCGTACTGAAAATTTCGAAAGCTCCCTGTTCCTGAAGCACAAAAATAACGGTGGTTGCAATAAGGTAAACTCCTGCAATCTTTAAAAAAGCCCTGAACTCTTTCCTGAAAGCCCGGCTAACCGCACAATTTTTAAGGATACTTTCTCCCTGTCTTGTGGTTCATGGGCCCTGCAGAAATTGCCTTTAAGGAACAGTTTGCTTGCAATTGCAATTACCAGGATTTTGAACACTGCAGTGACCACAAACACAAGGGAATAAAATTCTCCTACCATAAGGCCAAGTGCAGGCAGGACTACTGAAATCTGGTAGGTAAAAAGTTCTCGAAAATAAGCAGGAGTTGCATTCATCATCGCACAGAGTAAAACCTCCCTATCCTCCAGGCAATTTTCTTTTTTTGCCTGGAAAAGCATGCTGTTTGCAGCTATCGTAGACCCTATTGACACCAGGAAGGCTGAAGCGCAGGTGTCGGGCAGGTTGGTGTAGGCAAAAATGGGGCCTACAAGCCTGGAAAACTTCTGCATTAGGCCAAGTTCTACAAGTACACTTGTGCCCACAAGCCCCACAAAAATCATTGCAAGTACGGGGAGCGCAAAGTCAAGCACCTGGATAAAAAGGCCTATTATTGCTAGTTATTTGCACAGGGAGGTAATCAATATATCCAGAAAAGGTCTGGGACTCCTGCCCTGAAAAATTTTAATTTTTATATGTTTATCTGGCTTTTTAAATAGTTTCTCCCCTTACGACTAGTACTGCTTTTTTCGAGTGCCTTACCACATTTTCGGCCACGCTTCCGAGCAGAAATCTCTGGATTCCGGTTTTCCCGAGTGTACCCATGACGATAAGGTCAATATCGTTTTTTTCTGCAAAATCGACAATTTCATTCGCAGGGCTTCCTTCCAGAATTACGGATTCGACATCAACATTTGCAGCTTTCCCGGAGTTTTCGACATAAGCCGTGGCCTCCTCGCCTTCGGTCCTGAAGTATTCGAGAGCGGCCCTTTCCCATCCCAAATCCTTGGGATAAGGTATCAAAAGCCCTCCATAAGCGATTACATACACAGCATACAGTTTTGCTCCGCTTATTTTTGTGATTTCAACTGCTGTTTCGACTGCTCTTCTTACATATTCCGAACCATCGGTTGCAACCATTATCTTTCTGTAAATACTATTTGTCACACCTGAATCTCCATTTTCTTATTAAGTTCTTTAAGTTAATATGACAACTTATGTTAATATGACAACAATTCTTTATATACTATCATTCAGGAAGGAAGCGATAGCGCAGATAGACCCTACTGCTCGCAACTGAATGCACCAGCGCGATTCTGTTTATCTTGCGAGTTCCACAGTAGTTTAAGTATGCTTTTTCTTTAAACCTAGTTCACTTCGGAGAAAATAAGGGCATGGGTCGGGCAGGCCTTGACGCAGGCAGGCAAATCTCTACCCTCGCAGAGATCGCATTTTATCCCTGCTTCAGCTTGCCTGTTAATTACCCCGCGATTGCAGTTCATAGAACTGGTCCAGCAGCCCATAACAAGAATCAATTGATATAGAGAAATAAAACGGGGACATACCTTAGAACAGTTCCAGCAGTCTACGCAGCGTTCAGGGTTATGACTTACCGTGCTGGTAGTTTCATCTTGGTAGAGAGCTTTTGTAGGGCAAATCGAAACGCAGGGCGCATCCTTACAGTGCCGACAGGTAATGGGAAGAGAAACTCCAAGGTCAGGAACATACTCCAGACAGATGCGTTTTTTCGGAGCTGGCTTTTCTCCTATAGCCGAAAAGAGATTCTTACTCTCGGAATGTGCAACGGCACAGGCAATTTCACAGGAGCGGCAGCCCAGGCAGCGTTCGGGCCGAATCATTACGTCTTTCATATAAATCATCTCTCTGAGGTCAAGCCCAGAGCCTTTCTTTTTCCATCAATGTGCTCAAGCATCAGGTCTGCGGCTTTTAAGGGATCGGGCTCAACTGCGAAACTTGCTCCGACCACGCTGTTTAGGCCTCCTGTCAGAAGGGACGTAACGGCCTGGCTTCCAAGAACAGCTGGAACGGTGCCTAAGACGGTAAATACGCCTGATGAAACCACATAAGCCCCGATACTGACTGCTTTTTCGCTCATCCATTCAGGTGCTGCTCCTGCTGCTGGAAGATCGCTTATGTCGACACCTAGGCGGTTTGCAAGCGCGGATGAAAGCACGAGGATACGGCTGATATCAACACAGGAGCCCATGTGTAGGACCGGGGGTATGCCAAGTGCTTTACAGACGGCTTTCAGCCCGTCGCCTGCAAGTTCGGAAGCTTCAGGCAAAAGCAGCCCTGCCTCGGCACAGGCGATCGCATTGCAACCGGTTGTGACCACAAGCACATTGTTTTTGATCAGTTCTTTAACAAGATTGACATGCCCGTAATTGTGCATTACTTTTACGTTATTGCAACCAACAACAGCCCCTATTCCTCGAACTGCCCCGCTTTTTATCGCCTCAATAAGAGGATCAAGGCTTCCGCCAAGCGCATTGAGGATGGCCTCGGCACTGAAGCCGACCATGCACTCCTGCTTTTCTTCAGGTATATCAACTTTTTCCGGAATTCTATTAGGGAAGTTTTCGACGGCTGTCCTAACGATTTCTTTTGCGGTTTCATAAGCCCTATCTTCATGGAATTCCATTCTTACAGTATTGGGAAAATCAGCTTTTGGGGATGTAGATATAAACTTTGTGTGGTAGCAACCTGTAAGTTCTCCAAGAGAGGGCATGACACACTGGACATCCACAACCATAGCCTCTACAGCGCCTGTAATCACTGCCAGCTCCTGCTGAAGGAAGTTTCCTGCTATGGGTGTTCCATGTCGCATCAGGGTCTCGTTACCAGTACAGCAGATCCCGGCAATGTTAATACCTGCTGCACCCTTTTCCTGTGCAAGTTTAAGAAGCTCGGAATCTTCTGCAGCTTCTACGATCATTTCTGAGAGAATAGGTTCGTGCCCGTGAACGATTACATTTACTTTATCCCTGGACAGTACCCCCAGATTAACAGTGCTTCTTCTCGGCTGCGGGGTTCCGAAGAGTATATCCTGGATATCGGTGGCGATCATCGAACCTCCCCAGCCGTCCGAAAGCCCTGTGCGCAGCCCTTGCAGCAGGATATGGACTGCATTATTGTCTACACCCATATGGGTTCTGTGCATGCATTCCACGATTTCCCGGTCAATTCCCCTAGGCTCTATTCCAAGTTCGGCCCAGAGTTTGAGCCTTGATTCGGGAGCTCTTCTGGTACATAAGAGGTGTCCTTCCTGTTTTCCAAATTCCAGAAGCAGTGCGTCGGCGAGTCTGGCTGCAATTTCCTCTAGGCTTCTCCCCTCTGAAGAAATCCCATATTCCGATGCAAGAGATAACAGTTTTGCTTCGTCTCTTATCCAACTTCCAGCTTTTCCTTCACTCATTTTCTTAAATGTCAGCACTGCATCTCTTGCATGATCGGAGTGAGCTGCTGCACCTGCGGCAATTGTTCTCAGGAAATTTCTTGCAACTATAATATCTGCGGTAGCGCCACAAATCCCCTTGTCTGCCCCTTCCCCGAAGGGATCTATCCTGCAGGGACCCATATTGCAATTCCGGCAGCAAATTCCAAGCTGTCCGAAACTGCACTGAGGCAGTTGCTTCTCATACCTATCCCAGGCGGTTTCAATGCCTTCTTCCTCGGCTTTCTGTAGCATTGTCCGGGTTGCAGGGTCAATGCTTTTCTCATATATTTCCTGTTTCATCTCTATCCCACAATTTTATTTACGTTTCTTGAGCTATCCAGACTTTCTTTTTCCGTTTCCGGATTTGAATAATGAATTTTTAAATCTATTAATGAATTTTTAAACCTGTATTCCTGAAGTAAATAACCCGGTTGGTTATCTATTTCTTGATATTGAGTTCTCTATTTCTGATATTGAGCTCTGTATGATTTAAAAATCGGCTAATCAAAAAATCCTTGAGAATTATCAAATGTTATTGTTTTATAAACTTTTTTGAAAACGCCGCATTTTAATTCATGTATAAAGTAATAACATTCGATAAAACTGATAAAAAGTCAAATCATAAGTGCCTTTAATATATAGATTACATTAAAATAGGAAGATGAATTGAATACGGTAAATAGCGGGATAAAGTTGAAACTCACAGGACTAAGAACAGTGAGAAAAACAATCAGTTATTCCGAACAAAAGTAAAATTCTCTCTTACCTATCGGAAAAGCGACTTTAACGGTGAATTTTTGTGAAAAAAGATCTTATGGATATTCTGGCCTGCCCTGTATGTAAGGGCGACCTGATTTTGAACGTTGTCGAAGAAAATGAAGAAGAGATCATATCCGGAACCCTCTACTGCCCTGTATGCAAAGAACACTATCCAATAGACGAGGGAATCCCGAACTTGCTTCCTCCTGACCTCAGGAACTAATGTGAGGGTTAAACTTGCAGCAGACATTCCAGAATGTTATTCTCAACCGACAGGAAATAAACTCAATTGAGTTTGAAAAGGAAAACGTCGAGATTCCTCTTTCTCCAGGCGAAGAAGAAACCTTTGAAATCCTGATCACAAACTACGGGTCCCCTACCCATATCCACTTCTCAGTAAGTGATGAATTAAAGGGGCAGATAACTTTTCTGAGGGATAACCCCTATGTGCTTCAAAAAGAATACGTTTCCGCAGTTGCAAGAATCCCACAAGAAGGCAGGGTGCTTACAAAAGGGCAGATCTATATCACAGCGGGTTACGGCTCAAAAAAGAAAGGTTTTCCAGTCCAGCTTGGAAAAATTGATCCAAAGCCGCAGGCGCACTCAATAGATGGGTCCTACACCGGGAATGAGAACGAAGAATTGAGTTCTCAAAAGCCCTCAGTTGCACTACCTGTTAAGAGGATCTCTCGCCAGAAATCCGGAAACGGGCTTGGCGGGTTTTCATCTTCTTTCCGTAGAAGCTTTACAGAAAGCTTTTCAGTTTTCACGAGAAGAAAAACCCACAGGAATGTAAGTGGAAACGAAAAACTTCCTCTGAGTATGGCTTTTGGAGGGTTTTTACTACTTGTATGCTTATTCTTCCTCTATTTTATTTTACCATCGGGCCTGCAGTTTAAAGTCAGTTTTGCCCAGTCGCTTTTGTTTTCAATACTTTTTGTGATCTGTATGATATACATCCTGCTAAAAATTGCAGAAGAAGGCTAAACTTTAGGAAAAGTATAGTTTTGAACCTGATATCTACACTCATTTTGAACTGATATCTACACTCAATTCATTTTAGGTTCATAACTGAGAATTCATCTCAGGTTCATAAATTTCAGGTTCACAACTGAGAAAAGCATGGAAAACTCATTCCGAATGTTCACAGTTGCGGAGTCGCCGAAAGAGAAGGAGAACTGTACTTTTCTGTACTTTTTCTCCCTCATTCCGTGTTTTTCCGGCCGCCGGTGCTTTAAAGAGTATTTCAAAAATTCGTCCTTTTTTCACTCAGATCTATTCTTTTACTTCCACTTCTTATTTGAGCCTGCTCCTTTTTAGAAGTAGAGAGTATTTTTTATATCATGACGATATTGGTATTGTGTTCGTACCAGAGGATTATTGACAGATTTCTTACACGTTATTAACTTGATTATTTTCCTGTCTAATTCCATGTAATATCCTTTAGTCTAAAACCGCTATTAGGAAAACTATTGAGGAAGCTTACCCATGAAGTATATAGTAGTTACCGGTGGGGTGATGAGCGGGCTTGGAAAAGGCATTACCATCGCATCCATTGGCAGAAACCTTAAAAATAAAGGTTATAAAGTTACGGCTATCAAGATCGACCCTTACATCAATATTGATGCAGGCACCATGAGCCCCTACCAGCATGGGGAAGTCTTTGTGCTCAAGGACGGAGGTGAAGTTGACCTGGATCTTGGGAATTACGAACGTTTCCTTGATACGGAACTTACCAGGGATCATAATCTTACCACAGGCAAGATTTACCAGGAAGTAATTTCCAAAGAGAGGAGAGGGGACTATCTCGGAAAAACCGTCCAGATTATTCCTCACGTTACAAATGAGATCAAAAACAGGATCAGGAAGGTTGCGGCCCGGAGCGGGGCTGATATCTGTCTTGTTGAAATAGGAGGCACTGTTGGGGACATTGAGAGCATGCCTTTCCTTGAGGCTGTACGCCAGATGCACAGGGAAGAGCCTTCCGAAAATATCGCATTTATTCATGTGACCCTGGCTATGGAAGACCTTCAGGGTGAGCAAAAAACCAAGCCTTCCCAGCATTCCGTAAAGGAACTCCGGGCCCTTGGTCTCAGCCCTGAAGTGATCGTTGTAAGGTCAAAGTCTCCTCTTCAGGAAAGTGCCAAAGAGAAAATCGCTCTCTTTTGTGACGTGCCCCAGGAACTGGTTATCAGCGCCCATGATGCCGACGACATTTATGAAGTGCCTCTTGAGCTCGAAGAGCAGGGATTGACCACCCAACTCATGAAACACCTGCAACTGGAATCCGATGTCGAGAACGGTGGGTGGAAAGAGATGGTTGCAAGGATGAAATCCACAACCAATACGGTCAAACTGGCAATCGTCGGAAAATATACGAATCTTGAGGACTCCTACCTCAGCATCCTTGAAGCTGTTAAACACGGAGGAATTAATAACAAGTGCAGGGTTGAAGTCAATATGGTTGAAGCCGAAATCCTGGAAGAAAATCCGGCCGAGATTGAGAAGCTAATACAGTATGATGGAATTCTTATTCCTGGTGGTTTTGGAGGGCGTGGTACTGAAGGCAAAATGCTGGCAATCAAGTTCGCCAGGGAAAACGATATCCCGTTCCTCGGAATCTGCCTGGGCATGCAGCTTGCAGTCATCGAGTTTGCCAGAAATGTGGCTAAACTTGGAAAGGCAAACAGTACGGAATTTGACGAAGATACCCCTTACCCTGTGATTGATCTCCTGCCTGAGCAAACCGATGTTGCGGACATGGGCGGAACCATGCGCCTTGGGGACTATGAGGCCTTCCTTAAAGAAGGCTCTATTGCCGCTAGAATCTACGAAACCAATTACATTATCGAGCGTCACCGCCACAGGTATGAGGTTAATCCGGAGTTTGTGGACAGGCTTGAGTCTTTTGGCATTCTCTTTTCCGGCAAAAACAAGAACAGGATGGAGATTGCCGAGATTCCTGGTAAGCGTTTCTTCTTTGGTTCCCAGTTCCATCCTGAGTTCAGGTCAAGACCTGGAAGGCCGTCTCCCCCGTTTAATGGTCTCGTAGCGGCAATGTGCAAATACAGGAAGGAAAAAGAAGGTCGATAAAATAGATAAAAGTTATTTTGAGGGAGTCTATCAATTTTAATTCCCTTTATCATAATCTTTTTAACCCTTTATCGGATAAATTCAAACCTTTAAGGGTCGTATCTAACCTTTAACTCTGCCAAAAAGTTTATGTATGGCGGAAACTGATAAATACTTTTAAAACTGAGAATAATAAATTATGCGATATCTCTGTTAAGGCATTTCACATCAGTAATGCCTGTACATATATTGCAACTTCACTAAAATCTATGAAGGTACTCACTATGGCAATGTCTAAAAAAGATATGGATAAGAAGAAGATCGCTAAAAAAGAAAAGATGGGAGAGCTAGAAAAGCTGGCTTCTGCAGGCAGCAAGGACGCCAAAAAGAAGCTTGCAAAGGAAAAGAAGAAAAAATAATTCCTGAATAGCTGTTTCTTTTCTATATAGCGTGAGAAGATCCGGGGACTATTCACCCCGATCTCCACTAATTTCTAAATCAAAACTGTACAAATAATAGTATTAAAATATTTCACTAGTATTAAAATATTTTTTTTCTCATCTTGAATCCTTTCTTTTCTATCCTGGGATTTCATCGTCATTTATTTTTTTACTGACTTTTGTTTTTTTCACAATTTTATTTTCGATTATCCTTTTTTATTCTCTTTTACCCCGTTTCGTTACTTTTTTCTTATTTTCAAGTTCTTTTTCAACATTTCCCATGGTTGAGTTACTTTATGGTCATGGTAAATATTCATGAACCAAAGTCACCACCAAGAGCCATAGTTTCCATGATTTAGTGTTTACATATATTTCAGTCGATTTTGTAAACTGATGCCAAATGATACCATTTTTAATTTTGCTATGAATCTCTTATTTGACAGATCCTAATAACCAAAATCGGTGTTAATTGACTCACTTTAGGATACCTGAATAGTTACTAATGAAGATTAATTCAGCACAGGCACGAAGCTGAAGCCCAGTATAAAAAAGCCCTTGAGCTTGACCTGGGCATTTCGGAACCTTGCACAGGTAAGCGGATTTGCTAAAAGAAAAAGGGCAGTATGCAGACGCCGAAGAAATTTACAGGCAGACCGAGTTCTTTAAACGGAGTGCCTGGTAACCGATCAATACAGCCTGACCGGTTCGATTCCCATTTTTTCCATCAGGCAGGCAGGGACATCGAGTACCTCCAGGACCGAATCTATAACAATTCCGTCGGAAGTTGCCACAATCACATTATTTTCCGGATTCCCTCCCTCGGCTTTCAGCTCGAAATCCGCGATTTTTGAGGTTTTTGCCTCGCCTGAAATTCCGTATTCTTTCAGTTTGTGACGGATGAAACCTGCAAGCTCCCCGCTCCGGCTGATCTGGGCGTCAAGGAGAAATACGACTGATTTTTGGACCTGCTTCGAAAATAAATCTGAGAACCGCCTCGAGGGATTCCTCGATATCTTCGGCCTGTTTAGCTTTGCTGAAGTAGTAGCGGGTGTCTCTTATATACCCGTCATCACAGAACCACATAGGTTCTTTTTTTAGCAGGCTGTCCACACTTAGTAGGACATTGTACCCGTCAAGGAGAAGGTTTCTATCTTTTATGCCAGTACAGGCAATTTTTTTATTAATTCTGGAAACTATCCTGTCAGGGGGCATAATCACCCTTGTGAGAATCTGCCGTTCTTCCAGGCTGAGCTGTAAGTGGTCAGCCACGAAGCGAATGGTTGAAAACTTGGGATAACCCCATCGGAGTATGCTCCGGATATCCCGCGCAGGCTTGAGTAATTTTTCTTTTAGTAATTCCTCTTTCTGACAGGGGCCGGAAAAATCAGCTGAACTTACATGCATATCTCTCATTAACGGTTGTCTCCTTTTAGGAAGGGAGTTCTTTAAATGAGTGAAGATATATGTTATATATACATATTTGCGGAAATAAAAATAATAATGTGTGATCTCAGGCCTTCGGTTTGCCTCTTTGGTTTTTGTTTCGGTTCTGTTCAATTTTATCTTGGTTTTCAGCTGTGAGCCAGTTCATGGTTCCGGCTGGAGGGTTATATTATGGAAGTATTATGGCTGGCTCAGGAAGAAGTAAAAAGTGTTATGGATATGAATTCTGATATGCAGGTCGTGGAAAGGGCTTTCAAGCAGCATGGGCTTGGTAGGGTCCAGATGCCTCCCAAATCCTATCTTTACTATACGGCCTATAATGGGGACCTGCGGACAATGCCTGCATATCTTGAAGACGAGAATATTACTGGCGTGAAAATTGTAAACGTCCACCCTGGAAACCCGGCTCGCGGGCTTCCCACGGTAATGGCGCTCATCGTCCTTATTTCCCCTGAAACAGGCGCTCCTGTAGCAATCATGGACGGAACCTACCTGACCGATGTCCGGACTGGAGCCGCAGGAGGGATTGCTGCAAAATACCTGGCAAGAAAGGATTCGAAGGTTATAGGCTTAGTTGGGACCGGAAACCAGGCAAAGACCCAGCTCGAGGCTCTCTTAGAAGTTTTTGAGCCCGAATTGATAAGAATCACTTCCAGAACGAAAGAGAGCTCTGAACAATTTATCCGGGAAATGGCAGATATTACCCCCTGTGAAATCCGTTATGAAGAAAGCATTGAGAAGGTCTGCAATTGCGATATCCTTGTTACGACCACTCCTAGCAGAAAACCTATCGTAAAGGCTCAGTGGATCAAAGAAGGCACTCATATAAATGCAATAGGGGCTGATGCGATAGGAAAAGAAGAACTTGACCCCGAACTTTTAATCCGATCCAAGATAATTGTGGACGATATTGTCCAGGCACTTCATTCCGGAGAAGTAAACGTTCCTCTCTCCAAGCACTACATTTCGGAAAACGATATTCATGCCCAGCTCGGCGAAGTGATTGCCGGCCTGAAACCCGGCAGGACAAGTGAAGAAGAAATTACGATCTTCGACTCAACAGGCCTTGCCATTCAGGACGTTGCAAGCGCACACCTGGCTTATGAGAGGGCTATTGGTAAAGGACTTGGCAGGCAAGTCCTTATGTTCTGAAACGCCCGAGTTCCGCTTCGGGAGCACGGTGCCCTTTTCGCTCCGCTCAAGAGGGCTGAATTATAATGAAGATACTGAGCTGAGCCAAGAGAGCTAAATTATGGGCAAGAAAGGCTACATTTTCAACTCGCTCAAGAGGGCTGATTTCCCAGAATTTCGTTTTGGGCCACGCAGTGGCGTGGTCACAACCCTTTTTATAAAAAGCTTGACCGCAAACTTTTAAAAAAAGTTTGATCAAAAACGGCTTGACGGTGTGATCAAGCGGCGCAGAGCTTGCGCTCAATACTTTTTTACGCTTAATACCCTTTCTAAAAATAAGTTTAATCAGGTGTTCTGCCTTGCAGCACCTGAAGATTCTGATGCCTGTAGTATTCAGATGCCTATTTTTTCAGATCCCCATTATTTCGTAGACTTTTTCTATGTCAAGATTTTGCTCAACTACATTTGCAAGTTCTTCGTAGGCATCGTTTTCAGTCATGGCGTTTTCAGGCCTGTACGTAAGTCCTTTTTTCTCGTAGAGGTATCTCATAAGGGCATCTCTTATATTCTTATTGTCAAAGAGCCCGTGCAGATAGGTACCGATTACCAAGCCGGCTTCGTCGATTGCACCGTCATCCCCGAATATGTTGCGGTGAGAGTCGGTTATGCCCATATGGATTTCATATCCTTTTATCTCCTCCCCGTCTATGGGAGTCAGTATCGGGCCGTAAGCATTAACTTTTTTCGTTACCTGGATTGTTCTCTTTTTATATTCTCCGAACTTTGTCCCTATATCCAGAAGTCCCAAGCCTTCGAATTCGGCTTCGACTCCGTTTTCGACCCCGGAATCGTAAATTGTCTTGCCGAGCATCTGGTAACCGCCGCAGATCCCGAAAATAGGAATTTTTCCCTTAAATGCCTGTATTTTCCCGGCCATGCCGCTTGCCTTAAGGTCGAGCAGGTCGTTAACCGTATTCTTTGTGCCCGGGATCATGATCGCGTCAGGATTTCCGAGGTCTTCGTCAAGGTCCACGTAGTGGATTTTAGCAAATACTTCCAGGGGTTCGAAGTCCGTAAAGTTCGAGATTCTGGGCAGGCGAATAACTGCGATCTCGATGTCCTTTTCGTTTTTTAAGCCTTCTTTATCCTCAAGCGAGACTGAGTCTTCCGAGGGAATGTTAAGCTTGAAGTAAGGAAGGACTCCAAGCACCGGGATGCCTGTCTTTTCTTCAAGTTGCTTCAGGCCTGGCTTCAGGATTTCCAGATCGCCTCTAAACTTATTGATTACGAATCCTTTGACATTTTTCCGTACATCCTCGGGAAGAAGTGCAACTGTGCCGTAAAGGCTTGCAAAAACGCCTCCTCTTTCTATATCTCCAACAAGGATTATGGGAGCCTGCGTAAGCCTTGCAGTGCCGATATTTACAATATCCCTTTCGTAGAGGTTGATTTCGGCAGCCCCGCCCGCTCCTTCCATGACAATAATATCATGTTCCTTGCAAAGCCTTTCGAGAGCTCCTTCAAGGACTTCGTTCATTTCTGCGATGGAATCGTAGTACTGGCCTGCGCTCCTGTCAGCATAAGGTTCCCCTAACAGGATTATCTGGGAAACACAATCTCCTTTGGGTTTTAGAAGGACAGGGTTCATATCGGCAGTTGGCTCAGTGCCTGCAGCTTTTGCCTGGATTGCCTGGGCAATTCCGATTTCTTTTCCGTCCTTTGTAATCCAGGAATTCAGGCTCATATTTTGAGCCTTGAAGGGGGCAACCCTGTATTTTCTCGACAGGATCCTGCATATGGCAGTCACGACTGAACTTTTCCCAACATGGGAGGCGGTTCCCAGGATCAAGACGCTTTTCTTTTCCATTTTTACCACACCTTCTGCTCGAACACTTTTTTAAGACTTACTTTTATAACTTTAATAAATTGGCCGTTGTCTTTCCTCTGAATATGCAAATCAAGTAAACTTGTTTATTTTTAATATTTATCATCTTATACTTCAACTAAAGAATAAATACTTTAGGATTCATTGCAGGTTTTGTTTATTTACTTTAAAAAACTGCTCGGATTTCAGGTTTTTCATCTTTCCAAGTTTTGTTTTCTTATTTTAAGCTTTATCTTTCTATCAAACTTCATTTTTTATTCCAAACTTTGTTCTCCTGTTCCAAACTTTATTCTCTTATTTTGCCTCTACCTTGCACGCTTTTTTTCATTTTCTATCCTTGGCTGGATTTTATTTTTCCATCTAAGGGAAAAACTGCCCTTTCTCCAGTTACATTTCTTTTAAATAACATCAAAACAATCTTTTTAGTAATCTAATCGGGGAAAAAAGACTATGAAAGCCGCGCTTTTCTTACTTCTTTTATTTATTGTTTCAGCCACTCCAGCGTTTGCAGCAAATGGCTCTCCTGCCAGAGAAGCGAATACGGCTCGCATAGCTGAACTTTATAGCGACCCTGAGTCCTTTGACGTGACTCTTTACTCAACCCAGCCAGAGGAAAATCTGAGTCTTGAGGTGTTTCTTGTAAGTTCCGAAGGGACGCGTGAGAAGACGCTTGACAGGCAAGTGATTCTAGTCGGCAGTCTTCCTGCGAATGCCGGAGTTACGAAGGTTGGTTTCTGGAACGTCGGAAATCCTGAACGTGGAGCTTATAAGCTAAAGGCCAGGCTTCTTGAGGGGAAGCAGGCTCTCTCAGAGGCGGAATATAATTTTGCTTACGGCACCAATTCTGCGTCAAGGCTTCAGGTCAATGACCTGGTCCCTAACTCCCAGGGAATTAGTGTTGCACTTTCTCCAAAAGAAGCCTCACTTTTTGATATCGAATACATGCTTGTAAATGGCTCGGATGTCGTTTATACAACAAAAACTGAAAAGTTATCGCTTACCAGCGCTGCGGATATCTTTTCCGCTCCATGGGGTACACTTCTTGAGAATAATAAGGAATATGTGGGCCGGGTCAAAATTCAGGTTTATTCCCCTGAAAGGGAGTTTATAAGCTCAACCGAGCGGTTTACTGCCAGAGACAATGCCGAGATTACCGATATCTACGAAGATGAAACCGGAGCGAGTGCAACGGTTTTCGGGCGTTCCCAGGTACCCTTTGAAGGAGATCTTGTTTTCTCTGTATACGAACTGGCTGAAGCTTCAGGAAACGGAAATCCTGGATTAGTGGAATTTACCCGAGCAAGGGTTCCGGTGCTTTTGAATAACGACGACGAAACCGTTGAGGTTGCCTGGGGTCAGAGGCTTTCGGGAGGAGTCTACAGGCTTGAGATCAAGCTTCTGGGAAACGATGGTGACGTTATTGAGCGTAGGGAAACTATAATCGAGTCCGATCTTTCCCCGGCTTCAAACGTGAGCTCGGTAAACGATACTGATAACGGGACAGTAACTCCGGGCGAGAATGGTGAAAATGGAGTCCCTGGCTTTCCTTTAGTTGCAGGAATTACAGAGCTTATTGCGGTGTCGATTCTTCTGAGGAAAACACGAAGGTGAATCCTGCAATTTTACCTGCGTGGCAATCTGAAGCATATACTCGCATGCGATATAAATGCATATAATGTAAAATAAGTTCAAAGAAACATAAAGCTCACGAAACATAAACTGCAAAGAGAAACTGCAAATTAAAGGTAACAGGAAAACCTTAGAAACAGAGCTGTAAACCAATGCGCTACGAGCTTTTTATTTCACTCAGGCAGATTCGGGCAAGAAAATTCCAGACAATTCTTTCAGTTGGAGCTATAGCTCTTGCCGTGATGGTACTTACCGTTTCCCAGGCGCTTATGGTTGGTTTTACGGGCGAGCTCTATAACACTACAGTAAATAAACTTCCCCACGTCTCGGTATCGCCACAAGAAGGTGAAGACTATATTTACCTTTACAGGACCCTTATTGACGAGATCGACAAAATCGAGAGTGTTTCTGCAGTTTCCCCTTTTCTTACGGGAAAAGCTTCTTTCAGGTTCAAGACAAATTCCCTTAACGTCGAGCTGAAAGGCGTAATCCCTTCACAGGAAAATAGTATCAGCGCTATTGAAGCTGACATCGTGGAAGGAGATTTCAGGGAGCTTGAATATTCGAGAAACACGGTGGTAATTGGCTCGAAGCTGGCAGATAAGCTTGAGGTTAATCTGGGAGATTCGATTGATGTATCTTTTCCCAATGCAAATCCTCTTTCCCTGAGGATTGTCGGGATCTTTCATACCGGTTCTCCTCTGGATGAATCCCTTACTTATACTTCCCTGGATACCGCTCAGGAGTTCTACAATGTTCCGGACGTGATTAACGGTCTTTCTGTCAGGCTTGAGGATTTTAACAGGGATAGGGAAGTTGCTGTCGAGATCGAAAAAACAGGCTATGAAGCAAGAGGCTGGACCGAAACCAATCCTGAAATCCTTCGGACGATTGCTATTGAAAGTACTTCCAATAACGTTGTGCTTGGCCTTATTGTCGTAATCGCTTCTTTTGGCGTGGTCAGCACTCTGAATCTCTCGGTTATCGGTGCAACAAGCCAGATAGGCATGCTCCGGGCTATGGGAGCTACAATTTCAAATATCCGAACAATCTTCATTCTTCAGAGTGGTATTCTGGGTTTGCTAGGTGCTCTCATCGGTACTCTTACAGGAGTTGCAATATCTCTGGTAATAGGCCAGTACGAAATGCCAGTCGCTTCCTCAGAACTTTACGGCGGCCTTACAACGATTCCCATTATAATTCGGATCGGGGATATTCTGGTCATTATTATTGCAGTTTTTCTACTGAACCTTATTGCCGGGATTTATCCTGCCCAGCAGGCAGCTAAACTCGATCCTGTAAAAGCTATAAGCTCAAGATGAATCTATTAAATTATTATTGGTGAATCTATTAAATTACTGTCAGTGAATCTATCAAATTGTAATTAATGGGTTAAATTATTGTCAGTGGATACATTCAATTCTGAAAGTAGATGCATTCAATTATTACTGGTGAACTTACTCAATTATTTTTTAACAATCAGTTTTACAGTCAGGATAAGTAAAATTAGAAATATTTTAAAGACTCTTGTAAAGTATAGATAGATTTTTTTCTCTTTCATTTTTCCATTTTTGCGCTTTCCCTCTAAATTATTTACTCCCACAAAAAATTGGTAACGCTGTTGAAATAATCACTCTCATTAAACATTTCAACGTCAACCAATATCTCTCCGGGTTTAAAATTTAATTCCCGTTAATTATATATCGTTTTTAGCTAATGTTTACATACTTTTACAAACTAAAGCATAGCGAGCAAGAGCGAACAAAAAACCTTGTGCAGGAATTCTCATCAACTGACCACTGTATGAGAATTCTACTTTCTTATTTTTCTACTTTGTATAAGATCCGGGTTAATTTTTTTGTATCTTCGACATAA
>Ga0183099_1000837_pt1 | contig 19891 bp, 18 predicted proteins | sample Biomet1_FD_127788 | JGI IMG/M metagenome (GOLD analysis project Ga0183099, IMG submission 127788) | Microbial communities from bioreactor (seeded with anoxic lake sediment) at LBNL, California, USA - Biofuel metagenome 1 | ecosystem: Engineered > Bioreactor > Anaerobic > Unclassified ... | reverse complement strand
CGTTATTGGCACCACTCTACACCTACTGCCTGAAACCCGAACTTTTACCCTGCCAGTGGCCATGCTCTGCTGTCTGATCATTCTGCGCCATCACGAGAATATCAGCCGCCTGCTACATGGCCGCGAGCCCAAGATCTGGCCCAATAACCCGTTACGGCGTCACCGGCGCTAACGTTTCCAGATTCCAGCGTGGCTGCACCACGATCTCAAGCCCGGTAGTATGCCCCGCTTTCAGGCGCTGCAAACCCGCAAAAGCGATCATGGCGCCATTATCGGTGCAAAATTCCGGGCGTGGATAAAACACTTCACCACCCAGTTTTTTCATCACTGCTGCCAATTCAGCGCGTAATTGCTTGTTCGCACTGACACCACCAGCAATCACCAACCGCTTCAGGCCGGTTTCCTGCAATGCCCGTTTACACTTGATAGCCAACGTATCGACAACCGCCGTCTGGAAGGCATGCGCGATATCAGCACGAGTTTGATCATCATCGCCCTGACTGCGGATCGTATTGGCCGCAAAAGTCTTCAGGCCAGAAAAGCTAAAATCCAGCCCCGGACGATCCGTCATCGGACGCGGAAACACAAACCGTCCGGCAGTGCCCTGCTCGGCTAATTTTGATAACGCTGCGCCACCTGGGTAATCCAGCCCCAGCAATTTAGCTGTTTTATCAAAGGCTTCGCCGGCTGCATCATCGACTGATTCACCGAGGATCTTATACTGACCAATACCGTCCACGCGCACCAGCAAGGTGTGACCACCCGAAACCAGCAACGCCACAAAAGGAAATTCAGGCGTATGTTCTTCTAACATCGGTGCTAGCAGATGCCCTTCCATGTGATGCACCGGGATCGCCGGTTTATCCCAAGCCATCGCCAGTGAACGCGCAATGGTGGCACCAACCAGCAATGCCCCCACTAAGCCTGGGCCAGCGGTGTATGCGATCCCGTCCAGATCCTCGGATCGACAACCGGCTTGCTGTAATGCCGCTTCAATCAACGGTAATGTTTTGCGGATATGATCGCGGCTGGCCAATTCCGGCACCACCCCACCATAGTCGGCATGTAATTTAATTTGGCTGTATAATTGATGCGCAAGGATCCCAAGTTGATCGTCAAAGATCGCGATCCCGGTTTCATCACAAGATGTTTCGATGCCTAATACCCGCATTTTTTTGGTCGCTCCGGTAAAAATCCCACCGTTTATGAGGCGCTATGGTACATTTCAGCGCTTTTTTACTCCAGCAAGTTCTGATCGGGGTTTACAGACCCCCATCCATAGGATTAAAATTCGGCACCATTTTTAGTAAGGCTGACTTTCAGCCAGAAAATCATTCCCACCGAGGTGAAAGGCACATGCCAGTTATTAAAGTACGTGAAAACGAGCCATTCGACGTAGCTCTGCGTCGCTTCAAACGCTCTTGCGAAAAAGCAGGTGTTCTGTCTGACGTTCGCAGCCGTGAGTTCTACGAAAAGCCAACTACTATTCGTAAACGCGCTAAAGCGTCTGCAGTAAAACGTCACATGAAGAAACTGGCTCGCGAAAACGCACGTCGTAACCGTCTGTACTAATTTTACAGACCGTTAAGTTTTCTCGATAAGCCGCGCTTTCCTGCGATTGCGCGGCTTATTCTATTGGCAGACGGAATTCAGATGGCTGGCAAAATCCCGCAATCGTTTATTGATGATCTGCTGAATCGTACCGATATTATCGAGTTAATCGACGGTCGTGTTCATCTGAAAAAAGCCGGTAAGAACTACCAGGCTTGTTGTCCATTTCATAACGAAAAATCGCCTTCTTTCTCTGTTAGTCCGGAAAAACAGTTCTATCACTGCTTTGGCTGTGGTGCGCACGGTAACGCCATCGGTTTTCTGATGGAGTATGACGGGCTGAACTTTCCCGACGCCGTCGGTGAATTGGCAAATCTGCACGGCTTAACCGTACCCAACGATCAACCTTTTCACAACCAAGGGCCTGCTCCCTCTGCCGATCACTATCAATTGATGGAATGGGCGGCACGTTATTTCCAAAACCAGTTAAAAAGCGCACCACAGGCGATTGAATACCTGAAAGGGCGTGGTTTGACAGGCGAAATCGTCAAACAATTTGCGATTGGTTATGCGCCCAGTGGTTGGGATGGTTTACGCCAGACGCTGGTTCGCTCAGCAGCCAGTGAAGCGCAACTGGTTGAACTGGGCATGTTGATCGGGCGCGATGGTGGCGGCAGTTATGATCGGTTCCGTGATCGGATCATGTTTCCGATCCGCGATCGTCGTGGTCGAGTTATTGGTTTTGGTGGCCGAGTTTTGGGTGATGGCACGCCCAAATATCTCAACTCACCGGAAACGCCGATTTTTCATAAAGGCAAAGAGCTGTTTGGTCTGTATCAGGTCAAAGAGCGACATCGAAACCCGGCTCGCATCCTGATCGTCGAAGGTTACATGGATGTGGTGGCACTGGCGCAATTCGGTGTCGATTACGCAGTGGCCTCGCTGGGCACCTCGACGACTTCCGATCATATGCATCTGTTATTCCGCACCACATCCGAAGTGGTGTGTTGTTACGACGGTGATAATGCCGGTCGTGAAGCGGCCTGGCGTGCGCTGGAAAATGCCCTGCCCAGCCTGCAGGATGGTAAAGATTTGCGTTTCGTGTTTCTGCCACAAGAGCATGATCCAGATAGCTTTATCCGTGAATTCGGTCAGACCGTTTTTGAACAGAAACTGGATAATGCGCAATCGTATGCCGACTTCTTGTTTGAACGTCTGACACGAGATCTGAATTTAAGTGGTGAAGCCGGACAAAATGAGCTGGCCAATAAAGCCATCGCATTGATCCGTCGGGTACCGGAAGGGTTTAACCGCGAAAGTCTGCTGACCAAGCTCTCCGCGCAACTGCGCTGGGGCGAAAATGAAAAGCGTCTGCGGGAAATATTCCGCCGTCAGGAACAAGAAGCGCAGCAAACAGCGACCACCGCAAAACCCGGTGGCAAAATCAAACTGACGCTGATCCGACGGGCAATTGCGTTGATCGTGCAACATCCATCAGTCGCGGCATTACTCCCCCCGCTGCCGGATGTGCTAAAATCATTAAAAGAACCGGGCATTGAGATATTGCTGACGCTATTAGCGCAATTGCATAACAACCCAATGTCGACCGGTCAGTTGTTGGAGCTGTGGCGTGATACTAAAGAAGGGCGCGCCTTAGCACAGCTGGCGATGCTGGATGAAATTACTGCCGGTGACAACATTCAGCAAGAACTGGAAGATGTCTGCGATCGTTTGCTCGATCTGTATCTGCAGCAACGGTTAGACAGCTTATTGAATCAGCATCAACTGAATCTCGAAGAAAAACAAGAACTACAGTTTTTACTAACTGAATACAAACGATCCACGAAATAACTAGTCGTCAGCTTGAATTTCACGCACGGCGGCACTATATGATTAACACAAGCCCGGTTACGGGAATATAGCTACTTGATGCAAGAACAGCACTAAACAAATTACTACCCTGTTATACGAAATATAACGGGGCGGATTTTTACTTTGTCGTTAACGTGCAAAACGGCCGTCGTTTCTTTATAATCGGCGGATTTTACGCCACCGAGCGATAAATCAGCCTTAGGAAGTACCAACCGGATGAGTTCTATGGAGCAAACCCCTCAGTCGCAACTAAAACTCCTCGTTGCCAAAGGTAAAGAGCAGGGCTATCTGACTTACGCAGAAGTTAACGATCATCTTCCACAAGATATCGTTGATTCCGATCAGATAGAAGACATTATTCAGATGATCAATGACATGGGTATCCAGGTCGTTGAAAACGTACCTGATGCCGATGATCTGTTGCTGACCGAAAACAATGCCGCTGATGAAGATGCAGCCGAAGCTGCAGCACAAGTACTGGCATCTGTTGAGTCTGAAATTGGTCGTACTACTGACCCTGTGCGTATGTATATGCGTGAAATGGGTACGGTTGAGCTATTGACTCGTGAAGGCGAAATTGACATCGCTAAACGAATTGAAGACGGTATCAATCAGGTACAAAGTTCCGTAGCCGAATATCCGGAAGCGATCACTTACCTGCTGGATCAGTTTGATCGTTTTGAAGCTGGTCATATCCGTCTGGGCGACATTATCTCTGGCTTTATTAGTGAAGATGATGATTTACCACCAACGGCGACCAACATCGGTTCCGCGCTGGATGAGGAAACTCTGAAAGCAGATGATACCGATGATGAAGACGAAGATGAAGAAAGTGACGACGATGCGGAAGAAGATACTGGCCCTGATCCTGAATTGGCCCGTGAAAAATTCACAGCACTGCGTACCCAGTATGAAAAAACACGCGACGCCATCAAGATAAATGGTCGTGACAGTGATTTAGCGAAAGAACAGATCCTTGAATTAGCGAACGTATTCAAAGAATTCCGTCTGGTTCCGAAGCAGTTTGACCGTTTGGTTAACAGCATGCGTGACATGATGGAACGCGTGCGCGTACAGGAACGTTTGATCCTGCGTTATTGCGTTGAATACGCAAAAATGCCAAAGAAAAACTTTGTATCTGCTTTCACCAACAATGAATCCAGCAATGGCTGGTTTGAATTTGCGAAAAGCAGCGGTAAAGCCTGGTCTGCCGGCCTGGAAAAAATGGATGAAGAAGTACAACGCTCTATCCAGAAATTGCAGCAGGTAGAACACGAAACCGGTCTGTCGATTGCTCAGATCAAAGATATCAACCGTCGTATGAGTATCGGTGAAGCAAAAGCGCGCCGGGCGAAAAAAGAGATGGTTGAAGCGAACTTGCGTCTGGTAATTTCTATCGCGAAGAAATATACCAACCGTGGTCTGCAATTCCTTGATTTGATTCAGGAAGGTAACATTGGTCTGATGAAAGCGGTTGATAAGTTCGAATATCGCCGTGGTTATAAATTCTCAACCTATGCTACTTGGTGGATCCGTCAGGCGATCACTCGTTCTATCGCTGACCAAGCACGTACCATCCGTATTCCGGTACACATGATCGAAACGATCAATAAGCTGAACCGTATCTCCCGTCAGATGCTGCAGGAAATGGGTCGTGAACCGAATCCTGAAGAGCTGGCAGAACGTATGGGCATGCCGGAAGACAAGATCCGTAAAGTGCTGAAGATCGCGAAAGAGCCTATCTCCATGGAAACCCCTATCGGTGACGATGAAGATTCGCACTTAGGTGATTTCATTGAAGACACCACACTAGCACTGCCAGCGGATTCTGCTACTTCAGAAAGTCTGAAAGCAGCGACCCGTGACGTATTGTCTGGTCTGACTGCACGTGAAGCGAAAGTTCTGCGTATGCGTTTTGGTATCGATATGAACACTGACCATACTTTGGAAGAAGTAGGTAAGCAGTTCGACGTTACTCGTGAACGTATTCGTCAGATCGAAGCCAAAGCATTACGCAAACTGCGTCATCCAAGCCGCTCAGAAGTTCTGCGCAGCTTCCTGGATGAATAGTTAAGATCACAGGTTGGCGCTTTTATGAGCGCCTAACCTGTTGATAACTAGACACTCAGTGTATCACTTCGTATAATGCCACCAATTCAGGCCCCTTAGCTCAGTGGTTAGAGCAGACGACTCATAATCGTTTGGTCCCCCGTTCAAGCCGGGGAGGGGCCACCAAATATATCAAGGACTTACAGCAGATTGTTGTAAGTCCTTTTTGTTTATACCTACCAACACCTGTAGTTGCACCTGTAGTTATCTAGCTGCAAAAAATAATACTATTCAAAATTTAGCTCATCTCCCCAATCCGTTTTCCAACTCTGCAAAAGTTAGAATATGAATATAAAAGTGATCACATTAGAGTGATCACCTTCCCGCTCTCAGAAAAAATGATCAAAATGGTTCTATTGAGCAATGGTGTATAGTTGTGATGGTTTTTCATCACGAAATGAGACTATTTATCACTAGAATAGATATTTGCTATATAACAATATCTAAAGTGATCGCTCAGAGGTGATCACTCAGATGTGATCACTTTCCCGTTCCCTTAAAAAATGATCTGTAGTGATCAGGTGTTTTATAAGTCTAAGATGTGTTGCAGTGAAATGGTATTCACAATAACTGAGTGAGTCCGCACATAATCAAAAGAGAGATGATTATTCAATGTGAGCACACACCCAACATGCTATGCACCAATAAAACCAAAAGCTGAAAATTTAAAGGTCCATTGCATTTGCTACAACCAGCTCGTCAATTCAATACCGGAATAGATGTCCGAATTGCTCCGTAATACGCAGTAGTTGATGGTTTACATTGAATCTTTATGCTTATTGATATGTATTTGATTAATAAACAAAATATTTTCTGTTTTTACATAAGCAATAAAAAACCCGCCGAAGCGGGTTTAAGTGCACAATGTTTTAGTTTAGACGGCGGTCGCAAACGTCATGATTTCATCGGTATGACTGGCTTCGACAACGCGTATATTTAAATGCTGTAACTCATTTATCGTGCCGCTTGTTGCTACATTTAACTCTTTAGTATCATCAATAGGCATCTCTATTGGTACAAGGATATTGCGCGGATCAAGCGTATTGTCTTGGGTCAACCACCTAAACTTACTGCACCACTTGGCTCCAAGGTCAATAATGCTGTTACTATCCATACCAATCAAACTAATTGGTTTAATTGCTGCCTTGTAGTCACTTTCATATTTTTTTACAAACGGAATAGCAGCTTTCACGATGCCATTTGATATTTCTTTCCGTGTAAACACAGAACTAAGATTATTATCAGATAGCATTTGCTTCATTCTTATTTCAAGTTTTTGAGTGTGAGAGCGTTCTTTCGTAAAACTATGATTAACAAAATGCTGATAAGCTGACTCCAGCTTTAATTCTGGATCATTTGTCATTGCTACCTTTGGATCGCCATAGCAAATCAGCCCTTCTTTAGTTTTAACGGCTTCATTGAAAAGCATAAGCAGTGTTGTTGAATTACATGTTGCAGCGTATTTTTTTACACGCTGTAATTCATCATCTATATACACTGCGGCCTTTTTTGGAAGAGAGCTATCTAACTCTTTGAAAAAAGAGGTTATGCGCGTAAAGTTTTTTTCAAGTTTAAACGCAAAAAATCCAGCATCAGGTGCACAAGCAACGACACCGATGTTGGCAAATTCTTCCGTTTCAGTGTAGGGGCGAAATTTAATCACGGCGTAAACAACTGGTATTGCCATTATCTGATCCTCCCCCAAAAGTTAGCTTCATTACACCTATTAAGTATAGGTAATATCTTATCGTCGATAACGTTGCATCCAAGAGCATCATTTGCTTGCTCAATCCACTCATCGGGCATCTGCGAAACGATTTGGCCCATGGATGAAATACAATTATTAAGGCGATCGTTGTATTCTACAGCATCCATCATGTCAACAATGTGCTTTCGATTATCTTTTGCAAACACATGATTCTGTAATAAACCGTCTATGCTAAGTTCGCTATCAAATGCATTGTTGTGATCGAATACAATCAGTTCCTGAGAAGGAATGCTGTATAGCAGATTTACATTCCCGCCAATCTCAGAGAGTGTCCTGTCACCATTCATAATCCAATAATCAAATACAAAAAGATCATGTTTAACGCTTACTGGAATTTGCAGAGACTGTTCGTAGGTTAGCGGAGTTGTTTTATCTTTGTATTCTGATGCAAATGAAATGCTATCAGGATCAAATCCTAGCGGATTTCCAAGTAATGCTATAGCTTTGCCTACGCTATGTATCTGTTTAACTTTTGGGGTATTGAACCCAAATTCGCGAGCCAATTGACACCCAACCCACTCATAAACCATTTGTTGTGGTGGTATTTCCCCTAAAGTTTTAACAACATAACTCAAACCGTTATCGGCTAGACAAAGCCATGGTTTTGTTACTCCATCCTTCATCCTAGTTTGTATTTCAGAAAGATAAATATCCAATCTGTTGTTGCCAATGTCCATCAACTTCACCGTTTGTTAATGACAGAAAGCCGCGACAGGCGCAGTTCTTGGTTAATATGTTTAGATAGCAAAGCTAATTTTTCTCGGTCAATAATCCGACAATAATATATACATTATTCAACACCAATCTCTTACAAGTCAGCATGCCATGCATCAATAAACCCTGAGACTGAAAATTTGGTGATCCATGGCATTTGCTGCAACCAGTTCTTCAACTCGGTTATTTGTGTTTCAGTTAACGTGCCACGCTCCGACTTACAGATAAACCCTGATATCTGATTACCCATCATGCTTCCACCACCGCCAAACACACATCCCTGAGCTTCAATATAAGCCAACAATTCGTCTAGGGCCTGTTCGAACTTCAGAGCAGTTTGATTGATGGTCAGATCAATGGTTGCACCAAACTCTTGAAATTCACCTACCCGTAGTTTTTTGCGTAAACGTCGCGAACGGCTTTTGTTCATTTCATTTGGTTTAAGCAATTTCATTCCATTGTTCCAGATAGCCCCAAAACATGGGGAAAATACAAATATTGCTACTTCACACTTCTGCGGTGACAAAATGCTGTGTAGTGGCACACCGAATGGTGGCTGATAACAAGCAAGAAGCTCTCATATACAAGAGAATTGGATAGATCGAGGGGTAATACAGGAGAACGGCCACCAGTGCTTTACGCAGACCGATCCACCGCCTGCGTTCTGGAACAAGATCACCCCACGGTTCATTCAGTATAAATACCGCTATATCGAAGTTCAAACCCATCTATGTCAGCAAGCGATTTTAATACACAATACCGCCAAACCGTTCTGCACACCCCTGACACATAAAATCATCATGCATGTGCCCTACGGGATTTAACGTCCGGCATCGTCCACAGATCTGAAAATACTTAGAGTTTTTAAGTACCTTGGATATCTCTTTTTCTAATTCATAAGCAGATAATGCAACCACAGAAGAATCAATGCTATAACACCGCTCTTGATCTGGAATGACTTTATCAAATCGCTTAACCACAACCCAATTTGATACAGGAGTATGAGACCCCTCCCAATTGATAGAACAAACTTCTAGCTGTAGCCCTTCGCTTGAAGCGCCAATACGAATGTATTCTTTTTTTGATTTCATTGATATTTTTATATCATTGATCCACCAGCCAAAAGACAGTACCGCTTACTTATTACGCCCGACAGTATTATTTCTTAACGATACGCCCTGTTGTATTGTCCATTCGGTACAGCGATATAGTGCCGTCGATGATGTATTGGATAACAGCTTGTGCCGTTGCTAAAGGAACAGCAAACCACTCTCTCGGATGATAAAGGCTGCCATCTTTTGCCGTTAACTTGATGTTCAATCGTTGCTTGTGCAGAAACCCATGAATGAGAACTTCTAGTTTGTGAGGGTCAAAATTGAAACATTGGGCAGTAGAAACAATACGAACTGGCGCTTCCAAAAAGGTTTTATCCTTTTCTGCATTCGCTACCCGTTGTTCAACCGTGGTATCGGTATAACCAATCTTATACAGGTCTCTGTAGCCCGATAATGCAGAGTTCTTGCTTAATGTACTCACGATATAAATCATACCGCTCGATACCTGTTCCGGCTCAGGCAAAAGGTGCAAACCATCAACTAATACCTTGGAACCTTCTTTATCCCTGATAAGCCCAGCTCCAAGCGATTGATACAACATGTTCGATTCAGTACCGTTCTCGAAGATCAGGTGAAGTCTGGCGTTGTAAGACGAATAGCCTTCAAGGGCATCACCTACTGAGTTCACATAACACATAACACCGTAAAGAATAAAAATATCGCCAGCGGCAATCTTCAATTCATGCTTAAAACGGATTTTTTCAATGTTTCCTGTTTTCAGTTGCTGGTGGACTGAGGTGAAAATTGATTTATACCGTTCAAAATTGGCACAAGGTTGGCGCTTGGCGATCTCATCTGGCTGCTCTTTCTTTTCTTGTGAGATGTGTTTGATCGTAAAGATGCTGTCATCTTCAAAAGAGAGTAAATCATCATCGTCATCATCAAAGATATCCGCAAGAGACTTCACCAGTTCAGACTTAGAAACAGGTTCACTCTCACTCGACGAAACACTGGCTGCTGATGTTGCAGTAACATCAATCCCTCTTGAAAAAATGCCATGAACATCAGCATCAGCTAACGCTTGACGGTGTGCATCATTACTAAAAAGTGTTGCCAATGTACGAGCAAGTAATTTTTCTTGAAAAGAGTCACTATCACTCTTAGGTAGTCGGTCATTTTCTGCTACAAACGCATTTATCTTTTCAAACTCCTGATGCAGCTTATCTTGAGCCGAGGCATTACGTTTCAATGGTTTTACATTGAGCAGCCCCAAGTCATCATCTTCATCAAAGATATCATTCAGGCTAACTCCTGACTGTGCCCGTTTATTCCGTAACTTCACTGAAGACTCCTCCCTGAACAGCTAAACCATTTGTGCCTTTTGTGCTGCGGCTTCCTGTTTCTTCCTGCGAATATAAGCAAGAACAACCGCTAGACGCTGTTCAATTTGATCTGTCGCTGTCAGTGACGGTTCACGCCCATTTTCAGCTCTGAATGCCTTAATTCGGGGCCATAGCATGATTGCTTCATCTTCCGACACATCAGCTCTTGTCGCCGTGACCACTTCTTGTATGGTTTTCAGAACACCCGCTGTGACCGATTTTGAAAGGATTTCGTATGCGCCGTGAAAAGGATTAATGCTATCAATTAAGTCAATGTTGAGATTTTCAATGTTAATGAACTTCTCACCCATTTTGACGAATTGATTACCACCAGCAGAACCATCCGATGATATGGTGGTTTGCTTCTCTTTTGTGGATGGATTGCCATCACCATCAGTAAACTGTGCATCAACAGGTAAATCGGCCTCGTTGATAACACCACCACTGGAATTAATAAACATACCCTGAACAATGCCAGAACGAACCTGTTCCTGTTCATCATCCGTTAAATCTGGATAGAGTGTTTGTATCACCTTGGGCAATGCAATTTGAGTAATGTTTTCGGCGGGCGTAGTTTCGCTAATCGCTTCTTTAGTAACTTGTGGTTGCAGTAGCAGCGTTGCGATGATGTCATCTTTGCCACCATTGAGAATCTCTAAAACCTTCGGAGAAACAGGCGTAGTCGTATCATCAATGATGATCGTACCTGCGGGTAGGGGTTCACCATTCTGTAACTGAGAGCGCGGTTTAAACTTAATCGTCGGGGCAAGGATCTGTTCCATCAATAATGATGTAGTGATGGCCTTCAGCATGTTATTGACGGAGTTTTTAACATCTTCGTCTTGTGCATCAGGTTGTGCGATTAAATTGGTAAATTGCGCGTGTACCTTCCCTTCACAATCTCGTGTTGCCCGCCCAATGATCTGCACGACTTCCGTCATCGAACCACGATAGCCAATCGTCAACACATGTTCACAATAAGGCCAGTCGAACCCCTCTTTCGCCATACCTAATGCAATAATGAAATCCATGTCATCCGCATCTTTGATATTACGTAGATATTCCTGAACATTGGCTCTGGTTGGCCCTTCATCGACCAGATTTGCGACTTTTACGATTTTGCCATCGGCTTTACGTTTAACGTGATAAATGCCTGTTGAATGATCCTGATGGCTAACTTCTCCGATCACATCCAGAATGGCATCCACTTCACTGTATTTATCTTTGCTTGATTCTGATGAGTTAACATTGGGAATGTGAATAATTGTCTTTTTGAAGGGATCGAGCACATCCGGCAAGGCATCAAAATACTGGCCTTGGTAGAAATGATAGCCAATACCTAAAGATTTCAGGTATTGGTATCCATTCAATTGTTCGTAATAGGTGTAAGTGACCTTGGTAAAGAGAGCTTCATCTTCCGGCATCAGGATCGGGAGTGTATCACCGCGAAAATAGGAGCCCGTCATGGCAACGATATGCGCGGTGGATTGTTTCATTAACACATCAATCAGATTACCAAGGCGGCTATTTTCATCAGCAGAGACATGGTGAAACTCATCAATAGCCACCAACGTATCATTAAACTCCTGCGGCTCAATCTTATCGAAGGCAAAACGCAGGGTGGCATGCGTACAAACTAAAACCTGATCATCGCTAGCCATAAAACGCTTAAATGCTTCAACCTTACCGCTGTCACCACCATTGATACAGAGGTTGTTCCTATCATGGATAGCCCAATCAGCAAAGAAACCATGCTTTATTAAATCAGTGTTTTTGAACGATGAACCGATGGACATTTCAGGCACAGAAACAATGACTTTCTTAAGCCCCTGATTCATTAACTTATCTAAGCCAAGAAACATCAAAGCACGGGATTTACCACAAGCTGGTGGCGCTTTAATTAGCAAATACTGACTGTTACGCTCTGCAAAAGCCCGAGCCTGCATCTCACGCATGCCCACAGCGTTCAGGTTTGTGCTGCTGCCATTCTGGGCATAGCTAACATTTAAAATGTTTTCCATGATCAATCCTTACTCTGCAATTCGGCTTTCTTTGATTTTTTGACAGGCTTTTGCTTCTCAGATTCTTGTTCGGCGGCCACCAGCTTCTCATAGCGAGCCAGCAAGCAACTTAAACGCTCAGAGGCATCAGCAAAGGGTTTGGTTTGGTAAAGTGCATCGACTGCCAGATCTAAATTGTGGTGTGCTTGTTTGAGTTGTTCTGGCATTAAGTCGGGATCATAGAGTTGCGCCAGAGTCTTATCTGGGTAGTCTGCACGAACCAGTAAGATTTCTTGTGCAAGTGCTTCAATGTGATTGCGTTGCTCTGGTGTTGAATCCGGCCATGGGAATGTGTTGTAAACAATCGTGGCAGAATATCTATAACGACTTTCTAACCGACCAGCTACCAAACGCATCCAGTCGTTGTGTAACAACGAGGAGAGTATTCCGAATTCATACAATGAACCATTCGGGATGATATAGTTCAGGTTGGTTGAGATTACATTAGCATCAAAAAATCCCATTGGGACATAAGTTCTTCGTTCAGATGAAACCGATGGGACTAAGATATATTCACCTGTACGAGGTTGGCTTACCTGCATAAAGATGTGTGGCTTATCAGCCATTTTCAAGGCTGCCGGATGTCCGGCAGCCAAACGACGATCTCTAATCGCATCTAAACGCATCATGACTGCTGGCATATCTGCCAGCTCTTCAGACGTAGCATCGACTAACCAGAGACACCATCTTTCTTTACCATTCAGAAATTCTTCAGCCCCTAAGACAGGTCGAATCCAATTTTTAGCTTCAGGTTCTTTTAATAGGAATTGTTCTTTCTCTGAAGAATCAAGGAACAGATATCCCCCATCTGTTGCTTGATTGCCTTTTACCATTTTTGGTGACTGAATATTCAATTGCCTATTGAGAGAACCAACAACAATATCAGGACCTTCAATTAAATAAGGGCTGATATTTGAAACTTTCTTTCCATGTAAAACTGAGCTTATATCTTGAAATAGATATTTATTTTTCGATTTCGAAGATAGGCCTACCACTACAACGTGAACAGCAGCTTTATCACGAGCATTGTTAGCCCAAACGAAAGATTGATATGCAATGTGAATCTTTAAACCTAAGGCGAAAATTGACGGCCAAAGCGTTGATGCTTGCTCACCCTGACAGATTGAATTTGTCGCCACCAAAGCCAATTCCGCCTGAGAATTTTGAATATACTGAGCCCCTTTCCAGAACCAGCAAGCTACGTAGTCAAGGTAGCCCAAAGGCCCGAATCCATTAAAGACAAACTGCATGTCTTTTTTTTGCAGATCAGTGCGTCCTAACGTTCCAAGAAATGGCGGATTACCAATGACATACACTTCATCTTCAGCCGTCTTTGGGCAAACCTGATTCCAGTCTAATTGCAGGCTATTCCCACTGACGATATTGCCGGATGATTTCAGCGGCAATGTCGCCATTTTCTGACCGAAATCAGCTTCCCACTGCTGGTTCAGTTGATGTTCTGTTAACCAAAGTGATAAACGGGCTATCTCATGGGCAAAATCGTCAATCTCAATACCATAGAAATGATCGAGGCTGATGCCGCTCATAAAGATTTCGGGCTGGTGGTTGATCGCACCAATCGCCTTAAAGATTGCCATTTCAAGCTGGCGTAGTTCTTTATAAGCAATGATTAGGAAGTTGCCAGAACCACAAGCAGGGTCGAACACTTTAATATCAGCGATGCGCATCAGCAGTTTACGAAGCTGTTTATCATTACCCCGATGCTTCTCTAATTCGGTATATAACTTATCAAGAAACAGCGGTTTGATAACCTTCATGATGTTACTGACAGAGGTGTAATGCTGACCTAAACGACTGCGCTGGTCTTCATCAATCACCGCTTGGAACATACTGCCAAAGATATCAGGATTGATTGACGCCCAACCCATCTTTCCGCACTCAATCAGCAAACGACGGCCTTTTGCACCAAATTCTGGCATTGGCTCATCGTCTTTGAACAAGCCACCGTTCACATAAGGAAAATCGGTTAAATGATGCGGTTTATTTTGGCGAGCAAGGCCATTTGGCGGTGTATTCAAAACGGTAAACAGATCAGCTAGAAACTGATCCATATCTTCACCGTTCTCATGCGTATAGCTTTCAATTGCGCCTGTGAATTGACTCTTCGCAAAAATGCCAGTGTCTTCAGCAAAAAAGCAGAACAGTAAACGGGTAAGAAATACATTCAGTGCATGAACATCGGCGGGTTTTGATAAGTCATTGCGCTCTTTAATTAAATCGAACAACTTACCCATTTTTTCAGCCGCTTTAACATCAGCAATATTCTCAGAGGCCAAAACTGCTTTTTCTAAACCGACTAACGGTAGGAAGAAGCCATAGTGCAGATGAAGATCGTTGAATGAAATATCCAGCTTGTCGTCCACTTTGCTGTCATAAGCAACAAGGTTTTCAAAATCAGTGACAATGACAAAACGAAGGTCGTGGCTACAAACAACTGTCGATACCAGTAATTCATCAAGTGTTTGGTGGATATTGCTACCCATATCGGCAGGTTGAAAATACAGCTTCTTTTTTATCCCGATATGCCCATCAATTTTAGCAACGTTGCGGCTGCTGCCTTCTTTCAGCAACTTGATCGTGCTTTTAGGAAAAGCAAAAGTTGATAGGAAACTGAAGATAAACTCATTTTTGTCGAGGTTGCTGGTGGCTTGTTCCAGCCCATCCATGATTTTTGCGTGGTTCACTACAGCCATGAAGTCTTTACTCTCGTAAGTGTTCCAGCGCCCTGATAAAAGTTACAGAGATCGCTGTTTTGTCACCGATATATGCATACCCCCACTATACTTGATATTGCTGTCTCTTTAAGACCCGATTGCATCAAAAATCTTGAATATAACTTCGGACAGGAAGATACAAATTCGTATTCGATAGCCAATAAAAGTCCATTTTTTGAAGATCCGCATTACTCTTGTCCTTATATGATTGGTGGTGATCCATTCACTGACATTCACATTATTTGTAATTAAATCTTTAGCCAATTACGGGTATAGGAATGGTTATATTTAAAGGAATACGATAGTCGTAGTTGGTCAATACAAAAAACACAAGCTGACTACTACGATAACCGTAGCAGTCAAAACTCAAATTATGTTTACCAACTACGACCATCGTAGTAGTCGATAACTTGCCAACTACGATAGTCGTAGTGGTGAAAATCGAAATGAGTTATTTATATTAGGCTGCTTCATAAGAGATATTCCCGCTGAACGGCTGGTTAAAATCCGTTCTAAGCGGTGTTCGAGTACCTTTTATTTTCGGCACCCAACTCCCATTATCAAGACGATCAATAGAATCAATAGGCAACCAAGTCACGGCATACAGCGCCGGTTTTCTCTTCCCATCTTTTCCTGAGTACCCGCCATTTTGGGTTTTAACTATTAGTCCTTTTGCCAACAACACTTTAATCGCTCGATTAATCGTATCTGGGCTACTTATTCCCTCTTCTGACATACATTTTTCTGTCGCACATAAATCGCCGTTATTATGACCTTGATATTGAGACACTATAGCTATAAACACTCGAAATTCTGCATGAGACAACCCTCGTACATCAGGGCTGAATAAGACAAGCTTTGGGATACCTAAATATCCTCCTTGTTTTGCCCAGAAACCAACGAGGAAGCCCTGTGATGTATATTTATCCTTTCGCCTTTTTTGACTTGGAGAGGTCATATACCTCTCCTAACAAATTGGTTTATTAATAAATACATTGAATGATAATTTGCGGTATATAGTCACTTTGGAAATCAAACAATCATTGAAATACTCACAGGCAAAACAGCCATATTGATTTGAAACATGGCAGAAATGGAGTTCATACGTCATATGTATGCTCCATTTTCTTATATACATTCAACAAAATAGAAAGTTGTTCTTTACGTTTTTCATAGCTCATCCCCATTTCTAAGAGGGTTGTATTCGTTCTCTCCAGATAAGCTAATATCGCAAGTTGCTCAACAGAAAGATGTTGTCTTAATTCGCCATTAAGTCCTTTAGATGCCAGCCATTTTTTTGCAGTTGTACCGACCACCAATCCATACAACAAATTTGCTTCGTTCGAATAATGAATTTCAGAGGTTTCTTTATTTTGTCTTGCTCTGGAAGAGGCTAACGCAGCACACATGATCTTTTGATAATCACGGGTATCAATTCTGGCTTTTCGCCAATTGTCCTCTGCAATTTGATGCTGCTTTGGTGCGACAATAGCCAACCGCTTTTCGCACTCAATAAAATAACGGCGTGCAATACGACCTTGCTCATTGTTTTCCACCATCGACAGCTCTTTTGCCATACCAAGAGATAATGCATATTCTTTACTGCGACGGTCTCCACCTCGTATTTTTTGATTCCCCAAATGCGGGGAATCATGTTTGAGCTTGTTTTGATTTTTTTCACTAAATTTGGAAAAAAACACATAATCAATACCATCAATGAAACCATACTGATCAATTCTGTCTTTTATCCATGTTGAAAAATCACGCCCGACCTCAAGAAATGTATGTAGCTCACGGGCATTAACAGCACGAAATTGATCAGCGGCAGTTTCAACCAAATTCAGATTAAATAACTCATCCATATACATTTCCTAATCTGCCAGTGACTCTGATAACCATTGCTGATATGACGATTCAGTCCACCCAATTGCACGACCACAGACTTTAACTGGCATAGGGAAAAGACCTTTTTTGTACCAAACCCACAATGTTTTGTAATCACGGCTAACAAGCGTTTCCATTTCTGAAATAGGAATGATTCTTTCCATTTACATTTCTCCGAAGATATAAATAATTCCGTTAAAAAATCCAAGCAATAGAAAACCCGCAGAGTGCTAAGTTGGAAGCACTACGCGAAGTGGTTTAAAAGTGGATTTAGCAGAATTAAGGGAAGTAAATAAATGGAGAAATACGAGCTGATCTGGTTGGTCTGATTATCAGTTTTTCAGGAGTATTAGATAAAAACGGTATAAACTGAATTAGTTCATCAATGTGATTTTTGAGGGCAGTAAATGCCAGAACAAGCAATAACGACTCATTGAGTTTTTGTTTGGCCATATCGCTCAGATATGCCAAATATGCCATATTCGCAACAAATGAAGCTTTTTTAGAAAATAAAAAGTCCGCTATTAATTCATCAATATACTCAATTGGGTGTTTTTCTGAATCCATCGAGTTTGAGACTGTTCGTACATTTTGACGATTGAATAGCCCAGAAAGATCAACCTCTATTGAGCGATAGCTTTGGATTAACAAATAACTTCTCCCAGTGCTCATTGATGTTAAACTTTTGAATTACAATAGGCTAGCAGAGGCCATTTTGGATAAGCAAGACCTTTATCAGATAAAACCTGTTTTTTATACAAGATTCAATAAATCCTACCCTCTGCCACCAGCAAAATTAATTACATTCGCCACAGCATCAGTACCATTGAGCCTTCCTTCCCATGCCTCCAAAGCCCTGCGTTTCTCTGGTAAATAGCTGTAGCGGTCATAGTGTTTAGATGAGACATCCTGAAATGCGTGATTTTGAATTCTATCTCGCAATTCTTTACTAATACCTAATTCTCCCATTAGTGTTTTGCAGGTCCGGCGAATATCACGACCAACAAAATACGGAAAATCAGGAAATTGTTCTCGGTAGTAACCAATCGCTTGTGCAAGTGAATCTGTTCGAAAAGGTTTTAGCCCACTTTTTTGTGGAAAAATAAAACTGCTTTCGGCAGTCGAGGTTCGAATGTTTCTCAAAATATCCAAAGCAGTATTGGTCAATGGGATAAGATGCTCTCGTTTATTTTTTGACAAATTGCTCGTAATCAACAAGGTCTTTTCCTCCCAATTCACCGAATTCCATTCACTTGAAACAATTTCATAAGGTCGCTGACCTCCGGTATAAACACACAATCGAAGAAGTTCTTGCACCATCCAACTGACTTTATTGGCTGAAGAAAATGTTTCCATTAATTGGCAAAGTTCATATTTATTCAGCCAATTATCACCCGGCTTTTCTGCATGAGCCTGTCGCGGCACCACTGAAACAGGATTCATCGATAAGCCAAACAGAATCTGTTCATGATTACTCATGGGGTCGAAGTCAGCCTTTAGCCCATACTGAAATGCAGCATGTAAATAGGAACGAACGCGGTTCGATTGAACTACAGCACCTCGTCGGATCATATTGCTCAAAATTTGTTTTATCTGAAGCGGAGTGACGTCTTTAGCCTTTGTTGCTGGTGGAATAACCTCATAAACATCTTTTTCTAAACGACGTTTCACATCGGCATAGGTTCGCTTGCCATCTACCTGCATTTTGAAAACATAGCCATCGATTAACTGCCTTATAGAACCTTTTTCTGCTTCAAGTCGTGCCTGCAGTTCTTTTGCTATTCGCTCATTTTCCAATTCAATTTTGGGGTTCTGACCTGACTTTAGTTGCCCACCAAATGCTTTGGTTTTATCCCGAGCCTCTGATAACGACATTTCTGGAAATTTACCCAATTGAATATACTGACGCTTACCATTCCAATAAAAACGATAGATAAAGGTTTTAGTGCCACTGGAACCTACTGACACTCCAAGCCTTCCTGTGCTTTTTTCTCCGTTATCCTCGAAAAGCTCATACTGCCGCTCTTTTGGTTTTAACCCTTTAATTGCATTCATGGTAAACATGCAGCCTCCTCATAATCACCTGTAGTTGCACCTGTAGTTAGAGCGTAACTTAACGAGATAATTAAGGATAAGATTAGATAACAACAAGATCAATAAGCTTATGATTTATATATGAAAAATAGATAACATGAGGCTTTATTAGATAAGATGAGATATGGATTTTTAAGGACTCATAATCGTTTGGTCCCCCGTTCAAGCCGGGGAGGGGCCACCAAATAAATCAAGGACTTACAGCAGATTGTTGTAAGTCCTTTTTGTTTATTAGCACAATGGTTTTAATAACGGTTTGTGAGCTAGTAGAACTAACCGATATAACAAGAAAAACGAAATTCAGCAGATTCATATTTGTAAGCGGTAAAACTGCTCTGCACAAAGCCAAATCCTGAATCTTGTTCATCAAAAAACTGCTCTTCACAGACTTCGTTCATCTCATCCTGAGCCATGAACTCAGTATCTTCCAATAATTCTTTGGCATCGTAAGCCGCACAATCTTCGCCAGGGAACATCATTTCCACCTGAACATCTGCTTTAGCTGCTAATGCAATCACTTCTTTAACCGTAGCCATAAACCATACCTTGTTATTCACTTCTGTTCAGCCGAGTGCTGAACTAAGCTGGCAATGATAATCGCGAGTCAAGGCGACAACAAGAATTAAGCGATTTAGCCATATAACACTTTCGTCTAGTAAATTTACTT
>Ga0183099_1000835_pt1 | contig 19971 bp, 19 predicted proteins | sample Biomet1_FD_127788 | JGI IMG/M metagenome (GOLD analysis project Ga0183099, IMG submission 127788) | Microbial communities from bioreactor (seeded with anoxic lake sediment) at LBNL, California, USA - Biofuel metagenome 1 | ecosystem: Engineered > Bioreactor > Anaerobic > Unclassified ... | reverse complement strand
AGGCTCGATGCCGGCGCGTAGAGCAGCCCGCCGCGGACGGACCGGTAAGAGGGGGACACGCAGCCGCACAGCAGCGGCCGTCCGTCTTCCGAAGACCCGTGCCGGCGTTCGAGCAGGAGAATGGGTTTCTGCGGACCGTCGAGCACCTGCTCCTGTCCGTCAAGGACGACACATTCGCGCCTGACGGTCTGCATACTGCGCATCATGACGGCGAACGGTTTGAACGGGCGGTTCTTCAGTCCGCGGAGCCGTGCCACTGCCTGAGCGTTCGTCGCGTCGCAGCACAGGTGAAAGCCTCCGATCCCCTTTACTGCGGCAATGCCGCCCCCGCGCAGCACGCTGCGCACGTACGTGAGCGCTGCCGCTCCCTGCTCGCTCCGTCCGGGAATGTACAGGCGGGGACCGCAGTCGCTGCAGCACACGGGCTGCGCGTGATAGCGGCGCGTTTCTTCGTGCGTGTACTCGTACGTGCACTGAGGGCACATGGGGAACACACCCATGCTCGTGCGGACACGGTCGTAGGGCATTGAGTCGAGTATGGTTAACCGGGGGCCGCACGCCGTACAGTTGATGAACGGATGAAGATAGCGGCGGTCGTTTTTATCAAAGAGTTCGGAACGGCATTTCGGGCACACGGCGATGTCCGGCGAAACGAAAATATCTCCGCTCACTTTTTCGCTTTCAAGTATGCTGAACATCCGTTCGCCTGCGGGCGCGGTGCGCTGTGTTTCGATTTTGAGTATCGCAGAGCGTTCCGGCGCTTCGTGCGCGAGGCGGTACAGAAAATCGTCTGTCTGTTCCGCTGTTCCTTCCGCGAAGATCTCGACGTACGGTCCTTTATTGCACACGCTGCCGGCAACGCCCGTCTTTCCCGCAATACGGGCGACGAAGGGGCGGAATCCAACTCCCTGCACGATGCCGTACACGCGTACGAGCAGTCTGACCGTTCCGGTCGTACCAGCTTTTTCTTCCATCAGCCGAACAGCTCCCTGCGCAGCGGCGCCATAAACGTTTCTTCGTCAGAAACCGCATACAGCTGCCCTGAGACAGCAAAATGCGGCAGCGGAATGAACGTGCCGGAAAAATCCGGCAGCGCCCGAAGCAGCAGCGGATCGGCGACGATCGTCCTGTATCCCCTGAAGCTGCAAGCGAAATGAACTCGTCCTCTCCGGCGATCCGGCAGTCGTTTTTTTCGGCAGCATCCCGGTCGAACGCAAAAAACGTCGCCGTGTCTATTCTCTGTCCGCCGCGGCCGGAAGACGCAGTCGCCGTGCGGATATAGTTCCTGACGGCGTTCGCCATATACTGCTGATGAACGACGAGCACGGGACCGCAGAGCGTACGCGCAGGCGGTAGGTCCGGAACGCCCGTGTCAGAAAGCGGCGGAAGGATCTCGTAGGGCGTACCGAATTTCTGCGCAAGATACCGGGCCGCCGCAAGTCCCGACGGCGAGAGCGCGTAGTTCACGGAGGCTTCGCCGCACCTGCGTACGTCGCCGAGCGTGCTGTCCATTCCGTACGTCACTGCGCGTATGCCTTTTTCTGCAAGGTACGCGCGAAGCAGGGCGGCGCTGCCGGGTGCAGCAAGTTCCAGAGGGGATGCACCCCACTACGCCCGCAAACCGTTCCGGTGTGTCAGGTACCGTCCGCCTGCCGGAGTGCACGGTATCAGCCGGAACGCCGTTTTCAGGATACGGTGCAGGCTCACCTGCGGAGCGGCAGTCTGCGAACGTGTCAACGAGCGCGCGGTATGCTTTTTTCCATGCCCGACTCGTAGCTGTCCATACCGTTTGTTCCGCACGTTACGACCGGCAGACCGAAACGGTTCTCCGCCATTCGCCTGAGCGCGCGGAAATCTGTTCCGATAACGGCTGGAACGGGCGTGCCGATATACGCGATGAACGACGCGTCCGGGAACGACGCAAGCGCTTTTCCCGTTTTTTCTATAAGTCTGTCGTCACGTCCCATGATCGCGTCCATATCGCGCAGACAGGCGGAGAATACGGCGCTCTTTTTCGATGCAAACCTTGGTTCGTCGAACCCGCACACGTTTCCGGCGCAGCCTCCCGCGTCGCAGATAACGGTGAGTCCGCCCAGTTCAAACAGGACGGAAAGCGCACCCGACTGGTCGGGCGTAAAGGGTGAAAGATACCGGTATAATCCTCTCATAAAGCTCCCCTGCAGGCAGTAAAGAAATCAGCCGCTGCCCGGAACCCGAACGGCTGCGTTTCGCTGTTCCAGTACACGTGCGCGGCGCGCGGAAAGTACGGTTCAATGTCTTTCCCCACCGCAATATCCACGCCGGACAGCACAGGCTTGAAATTCGCCATCGACGGAGCGGTCGGCGCATAGACGCGCGTCTCCGGGGACAGCCCGGCCAGGTGTCTGACGTACGCGAAGTCGCCATCGGACGGTGTGGCAAGTATACACGGAACGGCGAAGCCGTACGTCGCAAGCGCAAGCGCAAGTTCAAACGGAGACGCGTTTATCATCTGCCCGACGGCAAACGTACACGACCCCCGCGCCGCGCGCAGCGCATCGAGCGCCTGCTGAGCCTCCTGCCGGAATGACCCGGTGCTGCACGAAACTCCCAGCGCGGAAGTAAAAAGCGCGTACTGTCTGCCGATCTTTTCCAGATCGTACCGTCTTGTTAATTCTATGTACGGAACGCCGAGCCGCTGCATAAGGTCGTCGGCCGCGTACCGTGATTCGGGATTGAGCACCAGATTAAAATTCACGCCGCCCATTTCCATGTATTCGTCGAGCGTGCGGCACGTGCCAGCCTGGTATACCGTCTTCACGCCCGCCAGGCGGAGCACTTCGAACAGTTCCGACGACGGATCGATCTGTGAAAAAAATCCCATGACGTTCACGGCGTCCGGGCGTTTCGTCCGTTTGTCCAGCAGTGAATACACGGTCTGGTACACGGCTGTCATGGGCGGTTTCCGCCCTTCCCTTGTAAGTGCGTACATATAGCTGGGAACAACGCGCACCCCCGTTTCCGCCTCCGCCTTCCGGCACACGCGTTCAAGATCCGTTCCCAGCAGCGCGTCCACGCACGTAATGCAGATCGTCACAACTTTCGGACGGGGGGCTGCTGCCGCGCAGATCTTCCGCACAGCTTCGGGGATCATCGTCAGATGACGCCCCGTGATAAGGTCTGTTTCATCCATCCGCAGATAGAACATACGGCGGCTGTATCCTTCGTTAGCCGAAAGGATCGTCGAATTCCGGCCGCAGCAGTCGGGCGCGACGAGCAGCATGACGGATTCGGGGATCGTGAGCGCGGCGCGCTTAACGCCGAAACCGAGCGCGCCCGGTGAATTGTACGAGAGGGTCGCGGGCGAACTGTACACGAGCCCGCACGACGGAGTAAACGCTTCCGGCATCCCCTCATATCCTGCCGCGGCAAGCTGGCTCACGCTGACTGAAAAAGGTTCATTTTCCATGATTCTGCTCCCCGTCCCTGAGCAGGCGTTCTGCAAGCTCAAAGAACTTTCCGGTTACTGCGCAGTCCGGCGCGCCTTCGACGACGGTCTTTCCCTCATCTTCGCATTCAGTGATCTCGTCGCTGCGCGGAATGTCGGCGACGATCTCCAGCCCCCGTTCATCCGCGAACGCGCGCACCTTCTGCTCTTCTCCGGGAACGTTCCGCCGGTTCACGATGATCCCGCGCACCTTCGCATACGAGCGGTCCTCAAAGTTTTTCACCGCTGAACAGATATTGCCTGCCGCATACAGCGCCATCTTTTCTCCCGACGTAACGATAAGCACCTGGGAAGCGTAGCCTTCGCGGATGGGCGCGGCAAAACCGCCGCACACGACGTCGCCGAGCACGTCGTAGAGCACTACGTCGGGACGGCACGTTTCAAACAGACGGAGATCCTCGAGCAGATCAAACGTTGCGATTATGCCCCTCCCCGCGCATCCCAGTCCGGGAGTTGGGCCGCCTGTTTCGATGCAGACAACCCCTCCGAAACCTGAACGGGAAATGTCTTTTAACGAAGGCGTCTCGTTTCCTGAACGCAGTACGTCCATTACCGGAGTGGGCGCTTTTCCGCCGAGAAGATTGATCGTCGAGTCGGCCTTCGGGTCGCAGCCGATCTGAATGACGCGTCTGCCCAGAGCGGCAAACGCCGCAGACAGATTCGCCGTCATGGTCGACTTGCCTATACCGCCCTTGCCGTATACTGCAATTCTAATCATAGAACGTCCTGAGACTAAAACGGGAAGGCAGGCCCGTGCCGGCCGGCCGCGTTTTAAACTGTTATTTTTTTGTTACCATTGATTTTACCGTCGCGCCTGCAACGCGTCCGAGCTTTCCCGTAAGCGCGCTTACGTCGTCGTTGCTGCCGTCGACGATAAGCGAAATAACGGAAACGCCGCGTTCGCGGTATGGAATGCCCATGCGTCCGATAATGAGAGATGAATAGTCGTGTACAATTTGATTGACTTCGGGTGTACAGTTAAGATCGGTGATCACAATACCGATAATGCCGATTCGTTTGTCAGTTTCGTCCATTTCTTCCTCTTCCTGCTCGGATACGTGCTTCGCAGTCAGTAAAAATCGCCGCCGCCGGAACTCTGTTCCCGCAGAGCAGAAACAGTGAAACAGGCGGACGGTTAGAGTATACGCGATAGCCGCGGGAAAAGCAAGTAACGGACCCTTATGCCTCTGCAGTGCTGCCGAGAACCTTATACAGGAGCCCGTACAGCGTCTTCATTTCTTCCGGTTTCAGATTTATGCACTTTCCCATCTGCTTAGGAACGTCAAGCGCCTGTTCCCGAAGTTCCTTCCCCTCAGGAGTCAGCGTCACTTCAAGAACGCGCTCGTCGTGTTCGTTCCGGCGGCGCGAGACCAGGCCTTTCTGCTCGAGTGTTTTCAGAACGGGCGTAAGCGTGCCCGAATCGAGGAAGAGATACGTGCCGAGTTCTTTCACGTTTATCCGTTCGTGTTCCCAGAGCACCATCATCGTAATGTACTGCGTGTACGTCAGATCAAGTTTATCAAGATACGGTTTGTACCGTTTCACAATTTCTTTCGCACACGCGTACAGTGGAAAACAAAGCTGGTTGTCAAGTTTCAGCGCATCATAAGTGTCGGCCATGTTTCACTTCCTTTAGTCACCCGGAGTATCTTACAGCAGACCTGCAACGAACGAGTCAACGTCTTCCATGGACGCGGTCGGTTCAAAACGGGCTGCCACATTTCCGCTGCGGTCAATGACGAACTTCGTGAAGTTCCATTTTATGTCGGGATTTGCAGCGTAGTTCTTATCGCTTTTTTTCAGCATCTGGTCCATCACGAACGATTTCGGCCCCTTCCCGAATCCGCCGAACGCCTTCTGGCTCTTCAGGTATTTGTACAGCGGCAGCGCTCCGTCGCCGTTCACGTCGGATTTAGTCATCTGCGGGAACTGCGTGTGGTATTTGAGCGTGCAGAACTCGTGGATCTCGTCGTCCGTTCCGGGAGTCTGTCCGGCAAACTGATTGCACGGCACGTCGACGATCTCAAAGCCTTTGTCGTGATATTTTTCGTACATGTCTTCAAGATCCTTGTACTGCGGAGTAAATCCGCATCCCGTCGCCGTATTGACGATCATTATGACCCTGCCTTCGAACGATTTGAGCGGGATTTCTTTCCCCGACGGATCAGTCACTGAATAATCATAAATGTTCATACTTTACTCCTTGAATTTGAATTTGTTCACAAACGAGTGTTATATGAAGCCTGCCGTCTGCGGCGGACTTCACCTTGTTTATTTTGCCGCCGCGCGTTTCCGCTCGTCTATATAACTGACGGCGGACAGAGCCGCGACGTTTCCTTCACCTGCCGATTTAATATACTGGTACGGCTTGCCCACTATGTCTCCGCACGCAAAGACGCCCGGCATGCTCGTCTGCATGAGCCTGTCCGTCTTTACGTGATTGTCGCACACTTCAATACCCGGGATCAGCTGTCCCGGCGCTATGCTCTCCCGCAGGATGAACACACCGTCAACTTCGTACTCCCCTGTCTCCGTTTTCAGCTGCTCCACTTTCGCCGTTCCGGTCACGGACACGGGTTTTTCACGGACGACCGTGATTCTCCCGGAAACGCTCACGTCGTCCTTGTACATGGGAAAGTAATATACTTTCGACGCGACTTCGGCAAGAAAATCAGCTTCGGCTTCCTCGTGTTTTCCGAACGCTACCACGGCAACCGTTTTCTTTTTATACAGCGGAGCGTCGCACGTAGCGCAGTAGCTTACTCCCCTTCCCAGAAATTCTGACTCCCCCGGATACGGTTTTTCCATAACTACGCCGGTTGCCAGTATTATTGCATCTGCCTCATACATCTGCTCTCCCGTCTGAATGCTGAACCAGTCTCCCATCGGATATACGGCGTTTACGCGTTCTTCAGTAACGGCTATCTGCATAGTGTCTATGTGAGAAAGGAACGCTTTCTGCATATTCTCACCGGTCACTTCGGGCAGTCCCAGATAATTCTGTATTGCATGTGCCTTTCCTATTTTAGTACTGAGCTCTCTTGTGCCGAACAAAATCACTTTCTTATTCCGGACTTTCGCCGTTATTGCGGCGGACAAGCCGGCTGGCCCCGTACCGATGATCGCCATGTCGTATCTGTCCATTACTTTCAAACCTCCGTCGATTATTCATCACACAATTAAATTGTACGCAATCTTTGTGTAAAAGTCAAGCATTTTATTTACATTGTTTCCTTTATTAGGTACAGTTGTTACCTGAACAGGAGATAAAAAATTGCAAAAAACGTGTTTGCCATGCCTGCTGGCGGCAGGCTTTCTGGCGTTTACCGCGCCGCTTTCCGCGCAGACTCCTCCGGAAAAAATGACGGTGATCGTTTCTGTCGGCGCACAGCGGACATACGTGTATCAGAAAAATCAGCTGATCCGCACTATGATCTGTTCCACCGGTCTGCTCGACGGCGACAGCGACACGCCGTACGGGGACTACGTTATAAACAGCAGCGGAACGAAACGCGGTGAATGGTTCTATTCCAAAACGTATTCGGAAGGTGCGGAATACTGGGTCGGCTTTATAGGCGGCGTGTATCTGTTCCACTCCGCCGCAATGGACAGCGGACGTAACGTGATCAGGGCGGAAGAAGCGAAACTCGGAAAGCCTGCATCGCACGGCTGCATACGCCTGAGCGTAGAAGACGCGCACTGGTTCTATAAAACCGTGCCCGACGGTTCGGACGTACATATAGTAAAAACGTTCACAGCGGCGCAGAACCTGGCGGACTGCGGCACGTACAAGGGTATTCCCGTTCCGAAAGCAGATTTTTTTGTCTGGCTTTCCGCCAACGGCAGCACGTATAAACAGAAATATCTGCTGAGCTGCGAGATCGCACTCATCAGAACAACGGCTGCGCTCAGCGGCATCACCGGAATTTCAGAAGACGAGATACTGTCGGACATTCCCAGAAACGGTACCGATCCTGAAAAATATTTCGTGTGCGACAATATTAACAGCGGAAGAAAAAACAAGGACGGTTCGATCCACTGGAACAACTACGGCACGCACCCGCCCGTCGTCGTGAACGAACTTGAAAAGCTGCTCGCACGGTACGGAAAATCAAACGAAATTTCGGTAACGGAAGAAAAGCTCACCGACAGCCAGCTGTCTGCGCTCACAGCCGACCCATCGTTCAGAGGCGCCGTCGTATGGGTTGTCGGACATCCTGAACGATGGGGAACACATCCTGAAGTGAATGAACGCGGCATGGTCCTTGGCGAACACGTCAGGTTCGTCCTTCCGACTAAAGATGCAAAAGGCAATTTTCTTGTCTACGATCCCGAGAACGGGAAAATTTCGCCGGCAGCATCGGCTGGCGCGTCACGGGATCTGTTCAAGTACAGAACGGTCTGTATACGGCAGAAATGATTTCTATATAAACTCTATTACAGATAAAAATACAGATAAAAAAACCGCCCCGGAAGGTCAGTTCCGGAGCGGCAAGTGCGTCGGCACATATTCATGCAGTACGGCACCGGCCGTCTGCTTTACGTTATCTTACCATGAACAGCCCTACGAATCCTGTGATCGTGTAGGTTTTTGCAAACGTTCTGTTCCCGGCATTATCATATACGGCGGCTGCAATAGTCACCTCGTTAAGGTTTATTCCGTGCGTGCTCAGGAATCCGGTGATTATTGACATCGGATCTGGTCCGGCGGCAGCAGAACCATAGGTTCCGGCTTGTCCCGGCATTGCCGCGCCTGCCTTTTCCAGATCCGCAAACAGCGCCGTAAGTTCGGCCTGTGTAAAACTCATTTGTTTATCAAACAGAAATGTGAGGCCGATCTTGCCGCCGGGTATTTTACCGCTCGGCTCGGAAAGGACAAAGGCCAGATTAACGTCCGCGTTCCCGCCTAACTTGTAATCCGCCGTAAACACACTATCAGAATTGGCAGCATCATCTCCGTTATGATACACGAACGTCATGTCCGACGCTTTCAGGTTAAGTCCTATATTGCGTACGGAGAGGACGGCTTTTTTCACTGCTGCAGTCACGGTATCAGTACCGCTTCCTTTCTGCACTGCTGCATTTTGTATAGAAGCTGACGCATTCCCGCTGAAGGAAAGCGTGCACGTTTTGTTTTGAAAAACAGTGGTTCCGTCGGAAAGTGAGTCGCTTATAAAGTTCTTGAGTGCGGCTGCCTCCGACGTCGTAAGGTCGCTTGCTGCATCCGCGGTAAGTGAAAAGTCGTATGCACCCGTCGGTACCGCAGCTTTCTCCGCAGGCGCAGCGAACGTAAGGCTGTCGTTCCCTTTCAGATACACACCTGCCGAAAGCGATCTGTTCCGTGCAGCGGGCGTGCTCTGGATCAGCGACAGCAGCTGATTCTGTACCGTCGATGCAACCTTGCTCACCGTCGCCGTTGAAACGCCCGACAGCCTCTGTCCCATGACGGCGGAAAGAGCCGCAGAAAGTGCGCTCTGGAATTCCGTCTCCGACGACACAACAGCTGTTCCGCTGTCGTACGGCGTGTCGGAAACAGCCGAAACGAGACTAGTATTCTGAGGCGTCTCATCCGTTCCTGATGCGGGAGTGGAACATCCTGCCAGCGCAAGCGCGGACAATCCGATTACAGCCGCGCTCATTACAAATCCTGATACTTTTCTCATGCATAACTCCATAAACTCATTAGATAATTTTATTTATATTATACACTTGTATAAGTTTATATTCAACTATTTTACATTTTATTTTATATATCAGTATCAGGATTTCTTTTTTTCTCCGTTCCGTTCACGCCTTCCCTGTTCCACTGTCTGCACTGTTCTATCTTTACCGACGGATCGAACCCCTGCTCCTTTCCCATATTCGACAGCATGACGCAGGGAAAGTCCGGGCACTGTCCGCAGTGATCGAGCTTCCGCCCTGTGCAGCACGACCTTACCCTGCACTCACCGCCCCAGAATGTTTTTTCCATAACAAGACATCCCTCGCAGACGCCCTGCGCTTTCCTCGCGCACGAATTGCACCGTACGCCGCACCGTGATTCAAACATATACTGCTCCTTGTAAAAATACCGTACCCGTCCGTTCATGAACCGGGGCTGCGGCTTTCTGCTTCTACTTAGAAGATGCAGACACGGAAGCAGAAGATACGGTTTCAATGATTTTTTTAAACCATTTCTCGTCAGGCTGGCGGTCGGGCATATGAGCGTATAACCAGCGGATCCTGCCGCGGACGGCGGGGTTGAACCGGTAGTGCATGGTATGCCAGTCGAGCGTTTCGGACGGTACGAGATTCGCCGCGCTTTTCCTCATCTCTTCCTGATTCCGGTACCGCTGCTTCCAGAATTCCTGCCAGGCACGGCAGCTGCACGGATTTTCCGCTGCAAGGACGGAGCAGTGGCCGGAAAAGAACGCGTCAAGATTCATACGCGCGCGGAAGAGCTGCGCCTTGACCGCGCCTTCACCCGTACCGAGCAGGTCCGCCGCTTCCGCTGTGGAAAGACCGAACATATCTACAAGCGAAAAGGTGGTGCGCTGCTCAAGCGTGAGACGGCGCACCATCGCGTAAAAACAGCCGTTCTGCATGTCTCTGATCGACTCTGCCACAATGACTTCCTGTTCAGGGAGAGGCATATACGCTTCCGCAGCTGCAAAATCAGCTCCGTCATCCTGATCCTGCCCGTCATCCGAAAACGGTACGGTGCGGCCTCCCGCTCCCCTGTGCTTCATAAGAAAGCAGTTCAGACATATGCGGCGCAGCCAGGCCTTAACCGCCTTTTCGTCTTTGAGCGAATCTCTGTGTTTCCACGCCTGTATGAACGTCTCCTGTGATATATCGTCAGCGTCGTCGGGCGAACACGAAAGTTTCCACGCATACGCGTAAACGTACGTTCCGTATGTTTCGATCATAGTTTCTATCGTCATATATCTACTATAATATATTGCTGCCGGCCGGGACAACAGAATACAGGCGGTGCACGCACGAACGATTTTTTACGCACAAAACGGTTATACTGAAAGTATATGGTAAAGCGGCAGCGTAGCCGGCTGATGCACTGTACGATATGCAGGGAGGTACGGTTCTTATGGACACATGGATCGACACGCTGAAAAACTATCCGCTGTCCCGTCTGCAGTCCAGCAACAATGCAGAGATACGCTATTTAACGCTTACCGACCTTCTCGATATTCCGCCCGACGATCCTGAAGCAGTGCGAGAACGGAACGCCGTCGCCGGATCGGCAGAAGTCGCCGCAATACGCTCTGCCATGAACGCCGGAGGATACTGGGGTTCCCCGGGCGACTCGATCAAACGGTTTTCAGGCACTTTGTGGCAGCTCATGATACTGCTCGAACTCGGCTGCAGCCCGGATATGCCGGAACTTCGCAGAGCGGCGTCGTATCTGCTCGACTTAAATTTTGACGACACTAAGAAGTATCTTGTGTCTTGGAAAGGCACACCTCAGTCCCCCTGCTATCAGGCGCAGATTCTCTGGACCGCGCTCGCATACGGACTGGCAGGCGACCCGCGCGTCGCATCAGTCATCAGCTGGATACGGGACAACGTCGAATTTCACGACGGCGACGATCAGGTGCCGGATCCCGACGACAGGTGTCTGGGACGGCATACGTGCATCCGCGCGGCGGTACCGCTCGTACAGGCGCTCGCTGCCGTTCCGCTTGAACTGCGGGATAAAAAACTGTCAGCCCTCCTGCGCGCCGGCACCGAATTTCTGCTCGTGCACCATGTGTACAAGAGGAGCCACAATCAGGCAAAACCGATCAGTCCGTATATGACGCGCCTCACATTCCCCGGATTTTACTACCCCGACGCGCTTCAGATACTGTATCTCCTGACCGGCGGAGGAATATTTGACGCGCGCATGGCTGACGCGATTGAAACGGTACGGAAAAAACAGGGCAGCGACGGTATGTGGACTCTCGGACGGGAATATAACGAGCGGAAACCGGGAGACACATTTCCCGTTATTGCCGGGTTCGGTGAAAAAGGTGCGGAAAACGAATGGATAACGCTTCGCGCCCTCATTACGCTGAAACGGTGGTACGAACGGAAAGAACAGTCTGCTCATATGTCTTGCTTTACCGTGGCTTCCGTGTTACTTTAAAAGAGGAGGATATACAATGAATGATACACAATTGTCTGTCATGCACAGTGGAAAGGGATTTATAGCCGCACTCGACCAGAGCGGGGGCAGCACACCGAAAGCACTTTCCGCCTACGGTATCGATCCCGGTTCTTACACTTCGGAAGAACAGATGTTTTCGCTTGTTCATGAAATGCGTACGCGCATGATAAAGAATCCTGCTTTTACAAGCAGTCACATACTCGGTGCCATCCTGTTTGAACGGACGATGGACAGTAAGATAGACGGAAAATACACTGCCGATTTTCTGTGGGAAAACAAAAAGATCGTCCCCTTTCTCAAAATCGACCAGGGACTGGCGGAAGAAAAAAACGGCGTCCAGCTTATGAAAGAAATGCCCGGGATCGACGCGCTGCTTTCCAGGGCAGTTGACCGGCATATATTCGGTACAAAGATGCGCTCTGTCATAAAAAAGCCGGACGAAACGGGTATCCGCAGTGTCATTGACCAGCAGTTCGATTATGCCGTAAAGATCGCGGGATACGGACTTGTTCCGATCATTGAACCGGAAGTAGACATCAACTGTCCCGAAAAGGTACAGGCGGAGAAAATACTGCTCGGGGAAATAAATTCCCATATGCAGCATCTCGACAAAAACATCAAAGTGATCTTCAAGATCACGATCCCGGACATTCCGGACTTTTACGCTTCGCTCATGGGCGATCCGCGCGTAGTACGAGTGGTTGCGCTTTCCGGTGGCTATCCGCGCGACGAAGCGAACAAAAAGCTCGCGCGCAATCACGGGCTCATTGCCAGTTTCTCCCGTGCACTTTCGGAAGGTCTGACAGCACAGCAGACGGAAGCGGAATTCACCGCAGTGCTTGAAAAAACGGTCAAAGAAGTATACGAGGCGTCCATAACGTAAATAAACGCGCATTAACCATACGCTGAATACAGGGAACGGCTCCCGGAATGCGGGGCATAAAAAAAACCGGTGTGAAACAGGGTATAAGGAGGAGAAACCTGCTGCACACCGGTTATTTCTGAAAAGCAGAATACGTTTCGTTTTTTTATAGAAGAAAACTTACTTACATCCGTGTTTCAAAAATATATCTATAAGATATCGAATTCTTTTATTTATGGTAATAAAAAAGTTGTTAGATAACAAATTGTAATATCTAACATTTTGTTATTTTCCTCCTACTTTATAAGCGCGTCTATGTTTGCCTGTACGGTGCGTTCAAGCGCTCCGCGTCCGGTTGTTTCCGGGAAGTTGCGCCATTCGACGAGCTTTGCACCGGGGCAGACTTCTGCAAGAGGAGCCGCTACGGAATTGTGCACGTTGTCTATGATGATGTCGCAGCCGTTTTCTTTCGCCTGCGCGAGCTGCGCGGCTGTCACGGGGCCGGGACCGAATGTTCCGGCTACGGGAATGCCCAGGTCTCTGGCAAGCGGAAGCTGCATGACGTGAACAAACACTTTTTTTGACGGTATGCCTGCCGACGCTGCACGTGCTTTTCCTGATTCGACGGTGCGCCGGTACGAAGCGGTGCGTTTATCGCATTCTGCTTCAGTGTGCGCGTATGCGGCGATGAGTTTCGCCTGGGATTCAACCGTTGCTATGCTGTTGTCGGTCTGGATCTTAATGAGCGTAACGTTTCCCGCTGCGTCTCCGAGCGTTTTCATCATGCGCTCGTATCCGGCATACAGCAGATATGTACTGCCGGTTACTTTTTGGATGTCGGATACGGTGATCTCATATTCCGGCGGATGCTGCATATCAGCGGGCGCGATCGACAGAACGCCGTCTATACCGGCCAGATCGGCGAACGCGGCTGTCCAGGGAGTTGACGCGATAAAACCGCTGCCGGTGCTGTCAGTCTGTTTTCCGGACCGGGCGGCATCCCTGCTGCCCGCTGCGGAAAGAAGGGACGCGCTGCACGCGAGCGACAGGGCGGCGATCAGTAATTTTTTCATTTTTTTCCTCCAAAAGCAAAAAATCATATACAGAATACCCGCTGCGAGCGCGACCGACGCGCTCGGCGGAAGATCAAACAGAACGGCTGACGGTAAACCCGCCGCTGCTATAATGATGCCCGCCGCGGAACTTGCGGCGAACAGTTTGGTTACTCCGGTTCCCCGGCGCCATACTGCGAGAAATCGGGAGGCGGTGAGCACGGGAAGCACGAGCAGCGCGTCGATGAGCAGGGCGCCCAGCAGTTTCATGGCGAGCGCGACGACAAGCGCGATGAGCGTTACCATGACGGTATAATGGAATTCAACATGGATACCGAGCGAGCGGGCTACTTCTCTGTTGTAGAACACGGCGAGCAGCGTGCGTATGTTCAGGACGATGTACAGTACCAACACCGCTGCAAGCGCTGCGAGGGCCGCCAGATCGGTGTTCTGAAGCGCGAACGGGCTGCCCCACAGCAGGCTGAGCGTGCTGTTCGCGTTCACGCCTGATTTGTGGATGATAAGCGACGCGAGCGCCATTGAAGCGACCATGGCCGCCGCGCTTCCCGGACCGAACCCTGCGTTCCTGTCTTTTGACAGTACGAGCAGCAGGAAGACGAGCAGGAGATTCACCGCAGCCGTCACGGGAAAAAGCGGGAGCGACAGTGCGAGCGACACGGCACCGCCGAGTATGACGCCGTGCATGAGCATGTAGCGCATGGGTATGAGGTCGAGCCGGAGCACCATGACCCCGCACAGCGGAAAAGCGGCGCCTGCCGCGAGCATGGCAATAAAGCCCCTCACGACGGGGGCGAGGGTAAAGGCTGTGAGCAGCGTGTTCATGCAGCATCTCCGAGCGTGAGCGCCTGCCAGCCGAGTTCTTTCACTAGTTCGCGGTCGTGCGTTACGGTGATGATCGTCGGAATTTCCCGTACTGACAGTGCGTGAAGGAATCCTGCGACCATGCTCCGGGCGTTTTCGTCGAGCGCGGATGTGGGTTCGTCGAGCAGCAGAACTTTGGCTTCCTGCGCAAGGCAGCGGGCAACGGCGACTTTCTGTTTTTCTCCTCCGCTCAGCGACGCGTAGCTGCGTCCGCGAAGTGCGGCGCAGCCGGTCCGCTCCATTGCAAGGTGCACGAGCTCGCGCGCACCGTGCGTTTTTTTCCGTATGCCCAGTCCGACGACTTCTTCTACAGACAGGGGAAAGCGCGCTGAGTCCTGTTCCTGAGGAACGTAGCACACGGTGCGGGGAAGGAGCGCGCGCGGATTTTTTCCGTCTATGCGTATCAGTCCGCTGTCCGGGCGCAGATTGCCGGTGAGAAAGCGGAGCAGCGTCGTTTTTCCGGTACCGTTTTCCCCGACAACGAGCAGGTTGCCGCCTGCGGGCACGGTGAACGACAGGTCGTGAAGCGAACAGTACGAGCACGACAGATGTTCTACGACCACGTCGACTCCGCGCACGAGTTTTGCCCGCTGTCTGAGAATGCGGTACATTTCGTCTCCGTCGTTCATCGGTCCGAGCTGCTTTTCCGTTGAGCACATCAGTTCCGGTACTTTTTTTACGGCGGTAAATTCTATCCGTGTTCCGCTGCTGTTCCGGTTCAGTTCTGAAATATATGTTTCGGCGATCACGCTCCCGACGTTCGCGTTTATCCGCGTGATTCCGAGGCGCACCATGATAACAGCGGCAGCCTTGCCGACTGCCGTGTCGTGGGCGCTCAGCGCGTCCCGGGGGCCTTGGTATGTCTGCATAAAATCCTCGAGCGCAAAAAGCGGCATGAGCCATTTTCCCGCTGATGAAAAAATCAGTTCATCTCCGCTGAACACCCGGAGCGTTACACCTTCGGGCAGCGGACTCATCCAGTTTTCCTGTCCTGCCATACTTCACATCCTCTTTTCCCATGAATTGCCGTATGCTGCAGTATACCAAAAAAAAGGCATACGGCATATGACCGGCTCTGCGGTCACTGTTCAAACTGTGCCGCAACCTGCACAAGCTGTTCCGTAACGGCAATATGCTGCGGGCACACGCGCTCGCACAGACGGCAGCCTATGCACTCTGACGCTCTGGCCGCGTTTTTGGCATAATTTTCGTAATACATTTTCTGTGCGTCGAATCCTCCTGAGGACGCACGTTTGCTTTCGTTGTACAGTGAAAAATACACGGGTATGGGAATATGTTTCGGGCAGCCGTCTACGCAGTACCGGCAGCCGGTACACGGTACGGTAATGGATTCGTTGATGATCTGTACGACTTTTTGTACGGCGGCTTCCTCTGTTTCGGTGAACGGAGCGGTCTCGTTCATGAACGACGTGTTTTCATCAAGCTGCGCGTAATCGGACATACCGCTGAGCACCATGACAACATTTTTTCTGCCCGCCGCGAATCGAAGCGCCCACGACGAAGGCGACCAGTCGGGATGTACCGCTTCGAACGTTCTGCGGGCCTTTTCCGGGAGCGAGGCGAGCATGCCTCCTTTGACAGGTTCCATTGCGATAACGGGCTTTCCGTGTGCGGCTGCTATGTCATAGCACCGGCGCGCCTGAATGCCCGGGCTGTCCCAGTCAAGATAGTTAATCTGGAGCTGGACGAATTCCGTTTCCGGGTGGTCGGTGAGCAGCCGTTCGAGCAGTTCGGGCGAATCGTGAAATGAAAAGCCCATGTGTTTTACCGTACCCTCTTCCTTCTTCTGTCTGACAAAATCAAAACAGTGAAAATCTTCCAGCTGGCGGTAATCGCTGGCGTTCAGATTGTGGAGCAGATAATAGTCAAAATACCCGGTACCGCATTTTGCAAGCTGTTCACGAAATATCCGTTCGTTGTCGCTTTCCGATTTGAGCATCATGACGGGCAGTTTCGACGCTACAGTGAACGAACTGCGGTCGTGCCGTTTCACGAGCGCTTCCCTGAGAAATTCCTCGCTTTTAAATGCGTGATACATGTACGCCGTGTCAAAATAGGTGAATCCGCGCTCCAGGAACGTATCGACCATCCGGTTGAGCGTTCCGGTATCTACGGCGGTCTGATCATTGTGATCGGTAAGCGGCAGCCTCATAAAACCGAAACCAAGTTTTTGTGTCATGTAAATATCCTTCTGTAAATAGACTGCCTTAACTATATCATCTGGAGTTCACTCCAAGGCAAGAAAAAGTTTTATCTTTTATTCCGTAATTTACAGTACAAGGTCTACGATACATCCCGTTAATACAGAAAAGAGCACGACGTACCCGATATAGAGACAGAAATTCCTGCCTCCGAGCGCGATTTTGAGCGCTCCCAGGTTCGTTATCTTTGTCGCCGGTCCTGTTATCATAAACGCCGCCGCTGAACCCGCGCTCATACCGCCTGCAAGCCAATCGCTGATGAGCGGGATCGTTCCTCCTCCGCAGACGTACAGCGGTACGCCGGCTGCTGCGGCGAGCAGTATGCCGAATCCTCTGTTTCTGCCGAACAGTGTTCCGACAACGTTCTGCGGAACGTACCGCTGGAACAGCACGGAAAGGACAATGCCTGCAAGGAACCACCCGCCTGTCGCGCGGATGTTTCGGGCAATGTTTTTAACAAGCCGCAGCAGGACGTTCGGATCAGTGTCGTGATCCTGAATTTCGTCGAATCCCGAAAAATCGAAATATGCCGTACCCCGGCTGAAAAAACGGACGAGCAGACCTGCGGTTATTCCGCAGAGAAAACACGATACGAGCCGTACCGCAAGTATCTTCGGTCCGAGGGCGGTGCTGTAAATGATAAGCTGCGGGTTCAGGAGCACGGAGCTCATCATAAAAGACGCAAGAAAATCATCCTTTACGCCTTTGCGGGAAAAGGCGGCGCAGAGGGGAATCGTACCGTACATGCACAGCGGCGACGCGATCCCGAGAATGACTGCAAACACAAGGCCGAGCATGCCGGGTATTTTCTGCCCTGCATACTGTGAAAAAGTATGGATAGCATTTTTAGCAAATACTGAAATACAGGACCCTGCGGCGATCCCGAAAACCCAGTACCAGAAAATCTGGCGTACCTGTATGTCAAAATAATACCACAGGTACACGCCCTCGCGCGTAAGTATCTCCTTCATGATGAATCGGGCTCTGGTCCGGCTCTGGTCAGCGGAGGGTTACGAGGCGGTAGCTGCGCGAACCGGAACCGAGACCGACTGCAGCGCCGTGTTCGAGCTGCGTCAGACCGTCGCGCGATTCGATCCTGTCTATGAGCGAACCTGAATCGGGTGCTGAGTACACCATATCTATGCACGCCTGGTCGACCGCAAGGGGATCGGTCGACGCAAGAATGCCGATGTCGTGCATATCGGGTTCAGCAGGATTGCCGTCGCAGTCGCAGTCCACGCTCAGCCGGTTCATCACGTTGATGTACACGATATGCCCGTGCATGTAATCGTCTACGGCCTTCGCCGCTTCCGCCATTGACTCAAGAAAGCCTTTCTGGTTTTTTTCCATACCACCGTACAGAAAGTACGTTTTGCTTTTTCCGGCGGTGTGTATCCACGCTTTTCCTGATACCTTTCCCGAAACGCCGGACGCAAAACCGATTGAAAGATTTTTTATCGCTCCGCCGAATCCTCCCATCGAATGGCCCTTAAAATGCGAAAGGACAATATACGAACCGTAGTTTTTAAAATGCGAGCCCACAAAATCCTCCGTGAGCCGCGTGCCGCCTTTCACGGGGATACTGACCGCTCCTTCCTCGTCGAGCAGGTCGAACGGGGCAATGGCGAGGAATCCGTGGTCTTTCACAACCTGGTAATGCATCGCGGTCGACGACCTGCTGCCGCCGTATGCCGTATTGCATTCAACGATCACGCCGTTAACGGACTGAACAAGTTTTTTTATCAGTTCGGGGCGCAGGTAGTTGCTCGCCGGCGGTTCGCCCGTACTGATCTTTACGCCGACTTTACCCTCCGGACGCCATCCTGTGGCCTGGTATACCTGTACGAGACTGTCGGGCGTAATTGTTTTAACAAAGTATACTACGGGCGCTTTTTCGTCCGTGGTACGGTGTGTTTTGTACGACGAAGCCTGCGGGTTGTCCTTTGCGAGACAGATTCCGGCAAAAAACAATCCTGTTAAAATACCTGCAAGAATTCGTTTCATGTGTATTTTCTCCTGTGTTATTTTGTTTTGCAAAAATTTTCGGATAGACTGTATTCCATAACTGCTGGGTACGGCCTGTTCTTCCTGCGCGGCAGGGCGCCGGTAAAAAAAGCGATGATTAAGTATACATCCAAAAGCCGGATCGTGCACCGTAAATAATTAAATATACGCATAAATGTATTGTTTTTTATTTACCGCCTGCGGCCGGACACAGTACATTTGAGAGTATATGACTATTGATTCAGTACGTGAAAAGAAAATACTCAGGACTTCGGCGGCGGGAATTGTCACAAACATCTTCCTGGCTGTACTTAAAATTATTCTGGGCACCGTCTCCGGTTCCATTGCCGTGACAAGCGATGCTGTTAACAACCTTACCGACTCGTCGTCGTCGCTTATCACTATGATAGGCACGCACCTGGCCGGCAGGCAGCCTACGCGGCGTCATCCGTTCGGGTACGGGCGCATAGAATACCTGACAAGCATGCTCATTGCAGTCATCGTTCTGCTTACCGGTGCTGAAATGACGATCACGTCGGTAAAGAGCGTGTTCCACCCGTCTCCGGTCGATTTTTCACCGGTGACGCTCGTTCTTATAGGACTCACCGTCGGAGTAAAGGTCTGGCTCGGTCTGTATACGAAACGGACAGGCAAAGCGGTGCAGTCGGGCGCGCTCACGGCATCGGGCGCCGACGCGCTCAACGACGCCGTCGTGTCGCTCGTCACGCTCGGTTCCGCGGTGTTCTATCTTTTCACGCGCATTTCCATCGACGCGTACACGGGTGCGCTCATTTCGCTGTTCGTGATCAGGACGGGTGTGAGCGTTCTGTTTGAAACGCTCGGCAAGATTCTCGGAGAGAGGGGAAGCAGCACGCTCGCGCTCGACATTAAACGGGAGATAGCGTCGGAACCGGCCGTTGTCAGCGCGCACGACCTTATTCTTCACAATTACGGCCCGGACGTGAATACGGGAAGTATAAATCTGGAAATAAACCATACCGTAACGGTGGGGGAACTGTACCCGGCCCTGCACCGGCTTCAGACGCGCATTTATACGAAATATCACGCGTACCTCGTGTTCGGCATATACGCGGTCGACACTGAATCGCCTCTCTCACGCGAAGTCAGAACAGTTCTTTCTTCGTTTGCTGCGGACGAGCACCACTGTCTGGGGTACCACGGCGTAGACATAGACGAAGAAAACAGGCAGATATTCTGCGACGTTATTCAAATCTGGAAATAAACCATACCGTAACGGTGGGGGAACTGTACCCGGCCCTGCACCGGCTTCAGACGCGCATTTATACGAAATATCA
>Ga0183099_1000834_pt1 | contig 20003 bp, 15 predicted proteins | sample Biomet1_FD_127788 | JGI IMG/M metagenome (GOLD analysis project Ga0183099, IMG submission 127788) | Microbial communities from bioreactor (seeded with anoxic lake sediment) at LBNL, California, USA - Biofuel metagenome 1 | ecosystem: Engineered > Bioreactor > Anaerobic > Unclassified ... | reverse complement strand
CGGCGGTATGGCCAAATGGTTCCTTTCAGAATATGTGGTGTATGTAGACAACGAAAAAGAAGACCGCAGAGGCCGCAAATTATTTCCCGGTACGATGATCGACATCCCTGGTGAAGCGCGAATTTTAAATTTATTAAGCCTATAGACGCTTTCGTTTGGATATAGCTAATTTGTATTGTTTTTGAAAAAAATTGAAATAAGGGCCTTTTTTTTCGCGAAAATTTGAAATTGATCAAAAAAAATAGTATAATAAACATATTAATTAGCATTGTTGCGTGGATTTTATTTTCCACGCTTATTTTATTGGAAAATAGGTGAATTTCTTGAAAAATATTGTGAATATTGATGCAGAGTTCATTACTCTTGGTCAACTACTGAAACATGTCAATCTGATTTCCAGCGGCGGTATGGCCAAATGGTTCCTTTCAGAATATGTGGTGTATGTAGACAACGAAAAAGAAGACCGCAGAGGCCGCAAATTATTTCCTGGTACGATGATCGACATCCCTGGTGAAGGCACTTTCTTCATTCAGTCAACAAAATCGGATAAAGAAGAGGCTGAGCAAGACAACAGTGAGTCCGAAGCATGATCCTGAAAGAAGTGACGCTGCAAAATTTTCGGAATTATCCGTCTCTTTCCGTGTCCTTTTCAGATGGCATCAATGTGTTTTTGGGTGAGAATGCGCAAGGCAAAACCAATCTCATGGAAGCTATCTATGCATTGGCTTTGGCAAGAAGTCCGCGTACGTCAAACGAAAAAGAAATGATTCGATGGCAAGAAGACTCCGCCAAGATAACCGGAAAAATCCAAAAAAGGGTTTCAACATTCCCTTTAGAAATCATTTTTTCCAAAAAGGGTAAGATCGCTAAAGTCAATCATTTGGAGCAAAAAAAGCTGAGCCAATACATCGGCCAACTGAATGTTGTGTTGTTTGCTCCCGAAGACTTGAATTTAGTCAAGGGTGCACCGGCCAACCGGAGAAAATTCCTGGACATGGAGCTGGGCCAGATGAACCCGGTCTACCTGCATGATCTTGTGCAATATCAGCGGATACTGAAGCAACGGAATCTTTATCTGAAGCAGTTGGTGACCGGCAAAGCCAAGGATGAAGTCTATTTGGATGTGCTGACTGAGCAATTGGCCATTTTGGGTGCCGATCTGCTGGTCTACCGTCTGCAGTTCATCAAAAAATTGGAAGCCTGGGCCCAACCGCTGCACAAAGAGATTTCTTTGGAGCGGGAAGAACTGACGATCGCCTACAAGTCCAACATTGAGCTGTCCGATGAGATGGATAAGGACGCTCTTTTTTTGAAACTGATGGAAGCTTTCAAGCAAGGGAAAAGCCGTGAAAGAGACCAGGCAGTCACCCTTTTCGGCCCGCACCGTGATGATCTGGTTTTTCAGGTGAACGGGCGCAATGTCCAAAACTTTGGCTCTCAAGGACAGCAAAGAACAACTGTCCTCAGTCTCAAACTGGCGGAAATCGAATGTATGAATGAGGTTCTGGGGGAGTATCCGATCCTCTTGTTGGATGATGTCCTGTCAGAATTGGATGATGAACGCCAGACCCATTTGTTGAAAGCGATCGAGAAGAAGGTTCAGACCTTTTTGACGACAACCAGTTTGGATGGCATAAAGAAGAATAAGATAGACGAACCGACTATCTACCATATAAAAAACGGTGAAGTAGAAATGGAAGGTGTGTAACAGAATGGTAGAAAACGAAAAGAACAAAGCTGAACGAGCTAAGGAATATGATGCCAGTCAGATCCAGGTTCTGGAAGGACTGGAAGCAGTCCGTAAACGTCCCGGGATGTACATTGGTTCCACCAGTGGCGCAGGTCTGCATCATTTAGTCTGGGAAATCGTGGATAATTCCATCGATGAAGCGCTGGCTGGTTTTGCGACAAAAATCGAAATCGCAATCGAAGAGAACAACAGCATCACCGTAACCGATAACGGACGCGGCATTCCTGTCGATATCCAAGCCAATACCGGTCGTCCCGCTGTGGAAACAGTCTTCACTGTTCTCACGCAGGCGGTAAATTCGGCGGCGGAGGCTATAAAGTATCCGGCGGCCTGCACGGTGTTGGAGCTTCCGTCGTAAACGCCCTTTCCTCCAAGCTGTCCGTCAGTGTACATAAAGACAACAAAATTTATACGCAGACATTTGAGCGCGGGGACATCACTTCCGAATTGACAGTGACCGGCGATACGGATAAGCACGGAACGACCGTAAATTTCCTTCCGGATCCGGAAATCTTCAGGGAAACGACTGTTTTTGATTATGAAAAATTAGCTGTGCGTGTGAGGGAATTGGCCTTTTTGAATAAAGGACTGAACATCTCGATCGTCGACAATCGTCCGGAAGAACCTTTGAAACAAGAATATCATTACGAAGGTGGGATCAAGAGCTACGTCGAATTCCTGAACCGCAACAAAAAAGTCCTTTTCGAAGAACCGATTTATATCGAAGGCGAACAGGACGATATTCAAGTTGAAGTAGGAATCCAATATACGGATGGCTATCATACAAACTTTCTGAGCTTCGCCAACAATATCCATACTTATGAAGGCGGAACCCACGAATCCGGCGCCAAAACCGCTTTGACGCGTGTCATCAATGACTATGCAAAACGTAATAAGATCATTAAGGAAAATGAAGAGAACCTGACTGGTGAAGATGTGCGCGAAGGCCTTACCCTTGTTCTCTCCATCAAACATCCGGATCCGCAATTCGAAGGACAAACCAAGACAAAATTGGGCAATTCCGAAGCGCGTACCATCACTGACCGACTTTTTTCAACGTACTTCGACAAATTCCTGATGGAAAACCCACAAGTCGCCCGTCAGATTGTCGAAAAAGGCATGTTGGCCGCCCGAGCACGCTTGGCAGCCAAAAGAGCCCGTGAAGTGACCCGCAAGAAGAGCGGATTGGAAATCAGCAATCTGCCCGGAAAATTAGCCGATTGCTCCAGCAAAAACCCGGCAGAATCTGAATTGTTCATCGTCGAAGGGGACTCAGCCGGAGGTTCGGCAAAACAAGGACGCTCGCGTTTCTTCCAGGCGATTCTGCCGATCCGCGGTAAGATTCTGAACGTAGAAAAAGCATCGATCGATAAAATCCTTGCCAACGAAGAGATCCGTTCGCTGTTTACGGCGATGGGTACAGGATTCGGCGGAGACTTCGACGTTTCCAAAGCGCGTTATCATAAATTAGTCATCATGACCGATGCCGATGTCGATGGCGCGCATATCCGTACGTTGCTGTTGACGCTGTTCTATCGCTACATGCGTCCTTTGGTTGAAGCTGGATATGTGTATATTGCACAACCGCCTTTGTATCAAGTGAAGCAAGGCAAAAAAGAGAAATATCTCGATACTGATCAGGAACTGGAAGAGTACTTGGCCTCCATCCCTGACTCGCCAAAACCAAGCATCCAACGTTATAAAGGGCTTGGAGAAATGGATGCAGAACAATTGTGGGATACGACCATGAACCCTGAGAACCGTCACTTCCTGCAGGTGACTGTCGATGATGCCGTCAAAGCTGACGAAACATTGAACATGCTGATGGGGGATCATGTAGAACCAAGAAGGAACTTCATCGAAGAAAATGCGGTTTACGTGAAGAACTTGGATATCTAAAAGGGGGTTGGAGACTAAATGTCTGATGAAATTGAAAAAGTAAATGATCAAGCCATGGAACAAAGGGAATTGAGCCATGAAATGGAAACGTCATTCCTGGAATATGCCATGAGCGTTATCGTAGCCAGGGCTTTGCCTGACGTCCGTGACGGACTCAAGCCGGTCCATCGCCGTATCCTTTACGGCATGAGCGAATTGGGCGTCACGCCTGATAAAGCGCACAAAAAATCCGCACGTATCGTCGGGGACGTAATGGGTAAGTACCATCCCCACGGTGACAGTGCCATCTATGAATCGATGGTGCGTATGTCCCAGGATTTCAGTTACCGTTATCCGCTGGTAGATGGACACGGAAACTTCGGCTCCATCGATGGAGACAGCGCCGCAGCGATGCGTTACACCGAAGCGCGGATGTCAAAAATTGCTTTGGAAATGCTGCGTGATCTCAATAAAGATACAGTCGATTATCACGATAACTATGACGGTTCCGAAAGTGAACCCGATGTATTACCGGCCCGCTTCCCTAACCTGCTGGTGAATGGTGCTTCCGGTATCGCCGTTGGGATGGCAACAAATATCCCGCCGCATAATCTGACGGAAGTCATTTCCGCCTTGCATATCCTGATGAACAATCCAGATGCGACGACTGCCGAATTGATGGAAGCCGTTCCTGGGCCCGATTTCCCTACTGGCGGTATCGTCATGGGCAAATCAGGTATCAGGAAAGCCTATGAAACAGGTAAAGGATCGATTATTGTCCGTGGGCGTGTAGAAGTCGAAATACTGAAAAACGGCAAAGAACGCATCGTCATTTCCGAATTGCCTTATATGGTCAACAAGGCGAAATTGGTCGAGCGGATCGCTGAACTGGCCCGCGACAAACGGATCGAAGGCATAACCGACTTGGCGGATGAGTCCGACCGCGACGGCATGCGTGTCGTCATCGATGTCCGCAAAGATGTCAGCGCCAGCGTCATTCTGAACAATCTGTACAAACTGACGCCGCTCCAATCCTCTTTCGGCTTCAATATGTTGGCGATCGTAAAAGGCATCCCGAAAGTGCTGGGACTCAAGCAGATTCTAGTCCATTACCTGGAACACCAAGAAGAAGTCATCCGCAGAAGAGCCGCATTCGACAAACGAAAAGCGGAAGCCCGTGCGCATATCTTGGCCGGTTTGCGGATCGCTTTGGATCATATCGATGAGATCGTAGCGATTCTGCGCGGTTCAAACAATGGCGATGCAGCCAAACAAATATTCATCGACAAATACGGTCTTTCCGAGAAACAAGCGCAAGCCATTTTGGATATGCGTCTGGTGCGTCTGACCGGTTTGGAAAGAGAAAAAGTTGAAGCGGAATATGATGCGCTGATGGCTCTGATCGCTGATTTGGCTGATATTTTAGCGAATGAGCAGCGTGTTTTCGACATCATCTATACAGAATTACTTGAAATCCAAGAAAGATTCGGCGACAAACGCCGCACGGAGCTGTTGGTCGGAGAAGTCTTGTCGCTTGAGGATGAAGACTTGATCGAAGAGGAAGACATCGTCTTGACTTTGACTCATAACGGCTACATCAAACGTTTGCCGAACAGCGAATTCAGAGCCCAAAAACGCGGCGGACGCGGTGTCCAAGGTATGGGTATCCATGATGATGATTTCATCGAAACGCTGATTTCGGCATCGACGCATGATGTGTTGCTGTACTTCTCGAACCAAGGGAAAGTATACAAAACAAAAGGCTATGAAGTGCCTGAGTACGGCCGCCAGGCAAAAGGTTTGCCGATCATTAACTTGCTGAATTTGGATGCCAACGAAAAAATCCAAGCCATCATCAACGTCAAAGGCGGTCCACAAGACGGAGATTACTTGTTCTTCACGACACGGATGGGTACCGTCAAACGGACATCCGCTACGGAATTCCAGAATATCCGTCAAAGCGGTCTGCGCGCAATCAACCTGAAGGATGAGGATGAGCTGATCAAAGTCTCCTTGACTGATGGCAACCAGAACATCATCATCGGAACGCACTTCGGCTACTCCGTGAGTTTTGATGAGAAGGATGTCCGCGATATGGGCAGAACTGCTACCGGTGTCCGTGGCGTGAAATTGAGAGAAAACGACTATGTTGTCGGCATGGATGTGCTGAAACACGAGTCGGAAGTTCTGATCATCACGGAAAATGGCTACGGAAAACGTACCGCAGCCGATGAATATGCCATCAAAGGACGCGGCGGCAAAGGGGTCAAAACAGCCAACATCACTGAGAAAAACGGTAAATTGGTAGGGTTGACGACTGTCTCCGGCGATGAAGACATCATGATCATCACGGACAAAGGCGTCATGATCCGTTTCCACGCGGATGCCATTTCCCAAACTGGCCGTGCCACTCTGGGTGTACGCTTGATCAAGCTTGATGGCGAAGCCATTGTATCGACAATGGCAAAAGTTGAGCGCGAAGAGGATGAAGAAGTTGTTGTTGCTCCCCTGAATGAAGAAATAGATTCAGAGGGCGAAAATGACGCCTTAGAAGCATTTGATGCAACTGAACAGGCAAATACATTAGATACAACGGAAACATCCGAAATGGCCGATAAATTGAGCGATTTCGCAGATGAACTGTTGGATGAAGAAGATTCGGAAGAATAAAGCGTCAAAAACGAAACTAATTCAGAACGGGGCCGTCTCAGTATGAGATAGCCCCGTTTTTTAGTGTACTATGGATTTCGGCTAGTTGCCTGCTGCCACAGCGGAGCTGCAGGATCGGACTGTTGCTCCGGTGTAGCGGCTGTTCATCGGAGGACAGAGGCCGTTATTGGTCGAACCTCCGATAAAGCCGATCCTACCGAAGGAAAGCAATATAATGTTTGCCTAACTTCGGCGAAGCTTTCGTTCGCCGGAGCAGGAGTAAAAATTCACAGATATGATTGCGGACTGCCCAGCGGAGGCTGGATTCATTTGTGTGAGTTACCCCCAGTTCCGAATTCATGGCAAAAAAAAGCTTGCCATAAAAAATGGAATATGATACAATCTTTAGATGTGAGTAATCCTGAAAAGGTACTCTCCTTGCTCTTACAAAAGTAAGGGCCAAAGTCCACAAGGAGGTGACAGTCAAATGAGCAATTACGAAATCAACTACATTATCCGTCCTAACATCGAAGAAGAAGCTAAAGCAGAATTGATCGCACGTTTCGATTCTATTTTAACAGATAATGGCGCTGAAGTTATTGAATCAAAAGACTGGGCGAAACGCCGTTTAGCTTATGAAATCAAAGATTTTCGTGAAGGTATCTACCATATCGTGAAAATTTCTGCTTCAGATGCTAAAGCAATCGACGAATTCGACCGTCTAGCAAAGATCAATAGCGATATCATTCGCCACATCGTTGTTAAAGAAGAAACTAAGTAAAGTGTTCCACGTGAAACATTTTGAAAGGAGTAAGATGAATGATTAATAATGTTGTCTTAGTCGGCAGACTTACAAAAGATGTTGATTTACGCTATACATCCAGCGGCACAGCAGTCGGAACCTTCGCTCTTGCAGTAAACAGACAGTTTACGAACCAAGCGGGAGAAAGAGAAGCTGACTTCATCAATTGTGTCATGTGGAGAAAATCTGCAGAGAATTTCGCAAATTTCACTCGTAAAGGCTCTTTAGTCGGTATCACTGGCCGAATCCAAACAAGGAATTATGATAATCAGCAAGGACAGCGCGTATACGTGACTGAAGTTGTTGCAGATAATTTCACATTGTTGGAATCGAAAACAACTACCGAACAAAGACCGAGAGAGACTGGCGCAGGTTCTTCAAATCAAGCAGCTCCGAGTGCAAACTTCGGATCAAGCAAATCTTTTGAATCTAACCAAAACCAAGGACAGTATAATAATCAATACTCTTCTCCGAAACAAAACGGTTTTTCTGATTTTAACTCAACTGCTGATCCGTTTTCATCAAACGGGGAATCAATTGACATTTCAGATGATGATTTGCCGTTCTAGTCTTTAGGACAGAATGGTTAGTTTAGGAAAAGGAGGAATTGACATGGCATTTCAACGTAACAGCAGAGGCGGACGCAAACGTAAAAAAGTTTGTTACTTCTGTGCTAACCACATTGATCATGTAGATTACAAAGAGACTGATTTATTGAAACGTTATATATCTGAAAAAGGTAAAATTTTACCTCGTCGTGTAACAGGTACATGCGCTAAACATCAAAGAACTTTGACTGTATCTATCAAACGTTCTCGTATCATGGCTCTTATGCCATTTACATTAGCAGAATAAGATTAAGGGAGTCGCTTCCAGGAGCGCTCCTTTTTTTGTACCCAAAAATAGTTGCTGAACACGAACACGTCTTGCAGCGGATCGGATATCACGGGACTCCCCTTTCCTCCTCTTTCGGCTACAACTTTTTTGGACACGCCCTATCCGTTTCTTTTGAACGATCAGTATGCTCAGGTGAAGCAAACAGTTTGCTTCATCTTTCCGTTCCCAGTGTCTGCTCCCAGCTCTCCTTTGGCATTGCTCAACCGGCTGAGGATAGACTATTTTTTTTCAGGTTGAGAGTGGATCATTCAAATACATTCCTCGCTCAATAGATGTGATACTCAATTTACATGCCCTCTCCTTCATGCTAGCAGAAAGCTTTCCCAACCTTTTTTCCATACCTGGCTGTTGCAATGAGTGATCATTCTCCATCGGAGGCATAGGACTAAGAACTAAAATGATCTGATCGGGTCATTTTACGCTTGTAAGAACGAATTAACATTATACTAGGGTAAATCTTCATAGAAGAATGCAGGTGCTGTCATAAGCTTAAATATAGCCGAATTGAATAAAGAAAAATCGCCAGCGCTCAAATGTTCCACGTGGAACATTTGAGCGCTGATTTGTTTTGAAAACAGTTTTCAGATCGCTACAATCTGAAAGCAGAAAGAACTGAGTTATGGGGAAAACCCGAAGCGTGCAATCCAGAAAAAATAAAATCTTCCACTCCATCATCCGTCCTATGGTTATCCCGATCAGCAAATCGATACAATGATAGAAGGCCTGCTGATGATGGATCGTAAAAATCAACAACAATGAATGAGCCAGAAAATAGTGAATCGGCTTCAATAAAGAAAATGCATAAACCCGCTTCAACAAATATAAAAGTGGAAGCAGCTGCTCAAGACAAGGCAACGTAGAGCTGAAGGAACAACAGTACTCCCCTATCATCGCCAATGCCATATAACAAACCGACGCCATGGGCCAAGAAATTGGATTCCTTCTGGTATAAATTGAAAAGAATCTGAGGGCCAGCATCAAACGCGTTCAAACATCAATGGCAAAAGTTGGCGATTTTGATACCATACATAGGCTTAGAACGTATGAGTAGATGATCAGGTTTGCCATGAAAAAAGTTCACACGCAAATCTGAACTAAGGCAAGTATCATATCTCAAGATAAAAATAGATCGAGACTATTCAAAATATATCAGATCGGTAGTCGCATATTTCCGTTCAGACGGTTATTCCTGAGAGGCCATCGCATTTCAAGAATGGATTAATTAATAATTTTCATAAAATATGAGTCCGAGACTTTATTCATATAAATCGAAACTACTCGAGTCAAGCGATGTTTTTTCTACGAATTGAGAAATTTGTATCGTATCATCCCTTCTAAAAGACGAAAAAGAGGAAGTCTATTCAGACAAGATCTCCTTTATGATGATTGGGCGATTGCGGGGGAACCAAAATTTAAATCACGTGCTGTAAGAGTAAATAACTCCCTTTTACATACTATACTAATGAGATGGTTTTATAGACGGACGCATGTGATAACCTGAAAAGGCTCCGTGGATTGTACACAGGCTGATTATATGTTTATTCTTCAATTATCCACAAAAGGATATGACGATGATTTTGAGACCAATAGTACATTCAAAGATAGGATGTGGAAAACTATTTCCTGAACTTTATCCACAGAAGAATCTTGATGATATCAACGGCGGATGCTGGTATGCATTTGCAAACGAGCGGGAATGACTAAATGCTGGAGATAAGAGTGAATTCTTCAAAATCCAGCTTTTTTCATAAAAATAGTAATAAATTCACACAAAATAAAGGGTTTCATTTCATTAAAACACTTATCAAACAAATGTTCAGAATAAAATGAAGGAATCCGCGCACTTAACTCGACTTATGCACAGGATATCCACAGGTATTCGAGAGTAGTAATGGTGTCATGAATAGTATCAGAAAAATAAGTTATCAACAAAGTCATTTCATGACAGAAATCCTACTGCAGCAAGGTTATGATGTGGTAATTAATTTAGTTATGCACAGGGCGGCGTCGGAAAATGTGCATAACTAAAAAGGTTGCGGATAGTTTGAGTTATCCACAAAAACAGGAGCTACTACAATGAAATGAAGCTGGGGAGAAGTGAGAGGATGAAAATCCATTTTCAATTACGGAAATGGATACTGCAGATTATATGAAAAAAAAGGAGAAAATCGTATAGCTAGATTATTCAAATCATTAGTGAAATAGTAATAGAAGTCATCGCGAAAATCGTTTTTTGTAAAAAAACTAATAGAATAATAAAAGTGAAAGAGAGCAAGTCTATGCGAAAAAATAGAAAAAGTAGAGATCAAATCTAAAAACGTTCCACGTGGAACATTGGTCAAAAAATAAACGTATACAGAATTTGAGGATAAATTGAAGAGCGTAATCAATCAATGTTTCACGTGGAACTATTGAATAGTAGAAGGAGTCGCATTCAACTTATAACTATAATAATAATTACATTTATATCGAAAATGGTAACTATTTTGAAAGATAAATTTTCACGACATGCAAATCCAGTAATAGAGAATTACATATCCAAATGCAGGTATGCTTTGAAAAAATATCCAGAAAAAATACAGCATTATAATCCAATCTAGCCGAGGGTCTAATGAACGCTGAATGATAACAGTTGAGACATCGATTATTGAGCACAGATATCATCACTGGGTAAATGAATACTTTTCAATGCCTGAAATATAGCAACAATCGTTCTCGCTCAGAAAACCTGCTCTCCGCAATACGTACTTTATACAGAGGAAATGTTTCACGTGAAACATTCATTTTGACGCTAAAATGGTAACTAATCCCTCTGGAAAGTGCATTATAGCTATTATTATTTGAATATGTTAAAATGTACAAGTGCAAATTGTAGGTTCAGTAAAGGAGCTATCATGAAAATAAAGGAAAAGTTAAAGAATCTTCCTCACTTCATAAAGGCTGACAAGATTAAGGTTCCTTTCCTGATTATCGTGTTCTTATTGCTGGTGATCGTTGTTTTGACTTTCATTGCAGATTGGAAAATCGGAATTGGAATTACGCTCTTATGCGTTGGAATTGTTGGGTTCATCAGTTATTCTTCGGAGTATTTGATTGATGAGACAAATCAATACATATCTGACTTATCTTATCGAATCAAAAAAGGTGAACAAGAGGCTTTAATTAAAATGCCTATTGGGATACTTCTATATAATAAGCAAGAAGAAATCCAATGGATGAACCCATATTTAATAAAGTATTTTGGCAAGAAAGACACATTGGGACGTAAGCTGAACGTGGTCGATGAAGAATTATATCAGCTTTTTAAGGGTTCGCAGGATTATGTGATGCGCCGTGTGAAATGGGGAGATCATTATTTTGATATGATTATTCAAGAGGATATTGGCGTCATTTATTTGATGGACATAACGGAGTATGCCAAAATTGAAGAAAGATACAAAGATGAAAAATTTGTTTTTGGGAATATCATTGTCGACAATTATGATGAGGCTGTCCAATCCATGAATGATCGCAAGCGATCGAATGTAAACAACTATCTGACGAACCAACTCACAAACTGGGCTAATATGAATAATGTTTTTTTGAAACGAGTGGATGATGACCGCTTCATAGCATTGACCAATATGCGTGCATTGAATAAAATCGAAGAAAACAATTTTGATATCATAAATCAAATCAGAGAAAGAACCTACAAGCAAAATTTTCCGTTGACACTGAGTATGGGCTTCTCATATGAGAAAACTTTTGAGCAAACCAATTTTAAAGAAGTCGCTAAAATGGCGCAGTCGAATATTGATTTAGCATTGGCAAGAGGTGGCGATCAGGTTGTTGTGAGGGCTGAAGATGAAGATGCCCGTTTCTATGGTGGTAAAACGAATCCGATGGAAAAACGGACTCGTATCCGTGCAAGAATGATCAGCCAGGCTTTGGAAGAACTCATCGTTCATGCTGATAAAGTGATCATCATGGGGCATAGTTATCCTGATATGGACGTCATCGGTTCCTGTTTAGGGATCCGCCGAATCTCTCAGATGAACAATCGGGAGGCTTGGATAGTATTGGATCCGCAGCAATTTTCCAATGATGTGAATCGGATTATGCAGGAGATAGACAAAGATCCTTTGATTGCGAAGCGAATCATTTCGCCTGAGCAGGCAATGGCATTGGTGACTCCGCAAACGCTTATCGTGATGGTTGACGTGCATCGTCCTTCCATGACACCGGCCCCTGGACTTTTGAATCTGTCCAAAAAAATAGTCGTCTTGGATCATCACAGACGCGGACAAGAGTTTCCGAAAGATTCTGTTTTGGTCTATATGGAACCCTACGCTTCTTCCACGTCTGAATTGATTGCTGAACTGTTCGAATATCAATCCAATGAGATGGATGCCATCAATAAGATAGAAGCAACGGCTATGCTGGCTGGGATTATTGTCGATACACGCAATTTCAGCTTGAGAACCGGATCCAGGACTTTTGATGCTGCCAGTTATCTGCAGTCGAACGGAGCGGATACCGTTCTGATCCAGAAATCATTGAAAGAGGACTTGGATACCTATCTGTTGCGTAGTCATTTGCTGCAAACGATGGAATTTGTGAACGGTAACCTCGCAATCGTCCATGGAGAAGATGAAAAAATCTATGATACGGTTGTCGCTGCTCAAACAGCCGACACGATGTTATCGATGGAAGCAGTAGACGCCTCATTTGTCGTTACAAAACGTCAGGACGGCAGAGTTGGAATCAGTGCCAGAAGTCTGGGGCAATATAATGTGCAGACTATCATGGAAAAATTAGGCGGAGGCGGACATTTATCCAATGCAGCCACGCAGATTGAGAATACGACGGTCCATGAAGTCGTTGAGAGATTGAAGGCAGTCATAGATCCAAAAAAAATCAAGGAAGGGGAATAATAAATGAAAGTTGTATTTTTAGAGGACGTTAAAGGTAAAGGGAAAAAAGGGGAAGTCAAAGATATTGCGGATGGCTACGCTAATTTCCTGATCAAAAACCGTAAAGCGGAAGAAGCGAATGCTGCTACGATTTCTGCATTGAAAGGCCAAAAGAAGGCTGAAGAGAAGAAGCAGGCTGAGGAGTTAGCCGCTGCTCAAGAATTAAAGGCACTTCTGGAGAAGGATGAATCAATCATCAAATTGTCCGCAAAAATTGGCGAAGATGGTCGTTTGTTTGGTTCGATAACAACGAAACAGGTTGCTGAAGCATTACAGAAGCAACATAATGTTAAATTGGATAAGCGGAAAATTGAATTAGACAGTCCTATCCGAGCATTAGGTTTCACGAAAATGCCCGTAAAAATTCATCCGGAAGTGACAGCGATGTTGACTGTCCAAGTGACTGAAGGATAATAATTTTCCAGATATAAACGAAAGACAGGGATAACCATCTCTGTCTTTTTGCTTGTGTAGAGGGGGATAAATATTGATTCGAAATAGAACAAGCGTTCCCTTTCGTTGGTTGTAAAAGCCTCCAGTTTACAGTACAATAAGAGAGCGAAAGATGGGTAAACCAGTAACCGGTTCCTTGTCGAAATGAATAAAACCTAAAGGGTGAAAATATAAAATGGAAGAAACACTTCAAGATCGCATACCTCCTCATAGTATAGAAGCAGAGCAATCCGTTCTGGGCTCCATTTTTTTGGATCCTGAAACGGTTGTGAATGTTTTGGAATACCTTGAAACATCTGATTTTTACCGAAAAAATCATCAGATTATTTTTGACGCGATTTTGCAATTGAACAACCGAAACGAAGCGATAGACGTCGTCACCATCGCGAATGAGTTGGATACGAAGAATCAGCTTGAAAATGCTGGCGGTATGGAGTATTTGGCCGAATTGGCGGTTGCGGTACCGACTTCAGCCAACGTGGAATATTACGCCAAGATAGTAGAAGAGAAATCGATTTTGCGCAACCTGATCCGCTCGGCTACAGAAATCGTCCGCAAAGGCTATGAAGAGGGTGATGAGCTTGCCGTCATGTTGGACAGCGCCGAACAGAATATTCTTCAGGTATCCGAACGGAGAAATCGCTCCGGTTTCATCCGCATATCGGATGTCGTTTCGGCGTCGCTGCAGAACATCGAGTCGCTGGCCCAACAAAGCGATGACGTCACAGGGGTGCCCACCGGATACATCGCCTTGGATAAAATGACGGCGGGTCTTCAGAAAGAAGAATTGATCATCCTGGCAGCTCGTCCGGCGGTCGGTAAGACCGCCTTTGCTCTGAACATCGCACAGAATGTCGCAACCAAGGCGGATCAGGTAGTTGCCATTTTCAGTTTGGAAATGGGGGCGGAGTCGTTGGTCAACCGGATGCTGTGTGCGGAAGGGAACATCGATGCCGGTCACTTGAGGACAGGGCAGCTTTCTGAAGATGAGTGGTCCAACCTGATCATGGCGATGGGGACTTTGGGACAGTCCAAGATTTTTATAGATGATACACCAGGTATACGGATTGCGGAAATAAGGGCAAAAAGTCGTCGCTTGCTGCAGGAACAGGGAAAATTAGGACTTATTGTGATTGACTACTTGCAGCTGATTGAAGGGAACAACCGCGAAAGCCGTCAACAAGAAGTTTCAGACATTTCGCGTCAATTGAAGAAGTTGGCGAAGGAACTGAAAGTACCGGTCATCGCCCTTTCCCAATTGTCCCGTGGCGTGGAGCAAAGGCAAGACAAACGTCCGGTATTGAGCGATATCCGTGAATCAGGATCGATCGAGCAGGATGCCGATATCGTTGCTTTCCTGTACCGCGACGACTATTACGAACGTGAAGGCGGCGAAGAACCGGAACGGGATGAGCAAGAGAATAATGTCGTAGAGGTCATCATCGAAAAAAACCGGAGCGGGGCGCGGGGAACCGTCAAGCTCCTGTTCAAAAAGGAATTCAATAAATTTTCTTCGATGAGCTATATGCCGGAAATTAGTTGATGATATTGGACAAATTGTTCAGAAATGAGCGCTTTTATTTGATTCTTTATTGAAAGACATAGGTAATATTGGTAAACTAGCATAGTATTATGAATAAATTAGATGAGGTGGAGTAAATAATGACTTCAGTAGTAGTTGTTGGGACTCAATGGGGAGACGAAGGTAAAGGGAAGATTACAGATTTCCTTAGTGAGAATGCAGAAGTAATCGCTAGATATCAAGGCGGGGACAATGCTGGCCACACAATCCAGTTTGATGGCGTTACATACAAATTGCACTTAATTCCATCCGGCATTTTTTATCCAGAAAAAATCAGCGTGATCGGAAACGGCGTAGTAGTGAATCCGAAATCATTGATCAAAGAATTGGCATATTTGAAAGATCACGGCATCAACACGGATAACCTACGTATTTCCGACCGTGCCCACGTCATTTTGCCTTATCATATTCAATTGGATCAGCTTCAGGAGGATTCAAAAGGCGAAAACAAAATCGGTACGACCATCAAAGGTATCGGGCCAGCTTACATGGATAAAGCAGCGCGTGTCGGTATCCGGGTAGCCGATTTGTTGGACAAAGAAATCTTTGAAGAGCGTCTGAAAATCAACTTGGAAGAAAAGAACCGTCAATTCACAAAAATGTTCGATTCTGTAGAAATCAAATTCGAAGATATTTTTGAAGAATATTATCAGTACGGACAAGAAATCAAAAAATATGTGTGTGATACATCGGTTATCTTGAACGATGTATTGGATGCAGGCAAACGTGTCCTATTTGAAGGCGCACAAGGGGTTATGTTGGATATCGACCAAGGTACTTATCCATTCGTTACTTCTTCCAACCCGGTTGCTGGTGGCGTAACCATCGGTAGTGGTGTGGGCCCTACCAAGATCGATAAAGTTGTCGGTGTCTGCAAGGCTTACACTTCCCGTGTCGGCGATGGCCCGTTCCCAACTGAATTGTTCGACGAAGTAGGAAACCAAATCCGCGAAGTTGGCCGCGAATACGGAACAACAACTGGCAGACCGCGCCGTATCGGCTGGTTTGATGCAGTTGTTATGCGTCATTCAAAACGCGTTTCAGGTATCACCAACCTATGCTTGAACTCAATTGATGTTTTGAGCGGCTTGGAAACAGTGAAAATCTGTACCGCCTACAAAAATGCTGAAGGCGAATTGATTTACCACTATCCAGCAAGCTTGAAGGAATTGGCGCAATGCACGCCTGTCTACGAAGAACTTCCAGGCTGGAGCGAAGACATCACTGGTTGCCGTACTTTGGAAGAGCTTCCTGAAAATGCGCGCAACTATGTCCGTCGCGTTCAAGAAACCGTTGGCGTCCGCATCTCCACTTTCTCAGTGGGACCTGACCGCAATCAAACGAATGTATTGGAAAACGTTTGGGCAAGTATCTAATCTAGCGATGAACACAATGAAGAGTCCACCCCGGAGAACCTATCCGGATGTGGACTCTTTTTTTCATAATGTTATTGCATTTTATTGAAAAGGGGAGTAAAATAACATTTGTTACGTGTTCAGTACGTGATAGGGGTAATTAGCTCAGTTGGCAGAGCAGCTGACTCTTAATCAGCGGGTCGGGGGTTCGAGCCCCTCATTACCCATAAATCTTAACAAAAAATCCTTGGAACATTGAAGTGCTTGTCTTCAATAGTTTCCAAGGATTTTTTTTCAAATATAATACAGAATGACGAAGATGGGCATGGTTACGATACATAGCAGCGTGGTCATGATGTTGATCGCACCTGCGTATGCTGCATTCTTGTCGTGCACCTGCGCGAATTGCGTCACAGTGGAGGCTGCGGGGGTCACGGTGGCCAGGAAGGTGATGAGTAATATTTCCGTGCCGTTATTCACCAAACTAGCGGCATTGCTGAGTTTCAGCAGCAACAGGATGATGGCCGGACAAAGAATCATTCTGAAGAAGGTTACTGCATAAACTTTTTTGCTTGTGAATACGTGTTTCATATCCATTCCAGCGACGATCATGCCTGTGATCAGCATGCCCAGCGGTCCGATCATGGAACCGATTGAAGCCAATGTTTCATTGAGGATGGCCGGCAAGCGGCTTCCCGACAACATGGACAGCACGCCAATAAAAATGGCGATCATGTTTACATTGAGAATGATTTTCCGAAAATGAGGTTTCTTTTCTTTTGAGAACATCAATTTGCAGTGCGTCCACAGGAAAATCAATTGAACGGACAGAAATGCCGTGGAATAGATGACCCATTCAGTCCCCAAAACGGCTGTTACAATGGGAATGATCAAATTTCCTGCATTGGAATAGATGATGGACGCAATATCAATTTCCTCAAAATGGAACAGACTACCCGAGATGTGTCCGATTATGAGCAGGAGTATGTGGATGGCAACAGCCGCCACAAAGGCCAGCATCAAGCCTGCTTGGATTTCCGGCTTGAAGTCGACCTGAAAAGCGCTGAGTATCACGGCAGGCATCACTAGATACAACGATAGTTTCGACAAGACGATACTCTCTTCCGTTTTCAGAATTCTCAGTTTTACCAACAGATAACCCAAAATCATGATGAGGAACAGTTGGGCAATTTTCCGAACCAATAAGATACTAATCATGTGCAGTCCTCTCTTGTAGTTAAGAATTTAGAGTTCATTATATCGTATCCGATCAGAAAAGGATTGGGGCAATATGTCCATTTTTACTTTCATCTTTGCCAATTTTCGCCTTAGCACTCAAACAGAGCAAAACAATAGGTCAGATTGAACGTTTTTGTATTCGTCTGTCATAAAAATATGGTACGATTGTTGAAGATGTAAACGCTTTTCTGAGGAGTGATGATTTTTGCAGAGGATCGAGAAAGTGCTTGAGGCACTGGGCATGCTTTATGAAGAGAAGAAGCAGGGGATAACGGCCGAAGAGATTGCCTACAGGTTGCAGAGTGATCGCAGCAATATTTCGCGCGACCTGAACCGGTTGCACAAAGAACAGCGCTGCTACAAAGAGAAGACCAGACCGGTACGCTTTTTTCCATGCACCCACAAGAGGGTACCAAAGACTGGGGTACCGAAGGAAACGCCTAAAATGGTGGACATGGACAAGTTCCTGAAGCGTAATCCGAGCCTGTTCCATCAGATCGAACAAGGGAAGGCTGCCATCCTTTATCCGGGGGACGGCATGCATATGCTCTTGCTGGGCGAGACTGGCGTAGGGAAATCTTTGTTCGCCGATTTGCTGCACAAATACGGCATCCAGTCCGGAAAACTGGCGGAGGCCTCGCCGTTCATCCAGTTCAATTGCGCTGATTATGCCCATAACCCGCAGCTGTTGATGAGCCAACTGTTTGGCCACGTCAAAGGCGCCTACACCGGGGCGGAGACCAACAAGACGGGACTTCTGGAGAAGGCGAACGGCGGGATTTTGTTTCTGGATGAAATCCACCGGTTACCGATCGAAGGACAGGAGATGCTGTTCACCTATATCGACCGCGGTGTTTTCCGGCGGCTCGGCGAATCCGAAAAAGATCATCATGCCAATGTCCTGATCATCGGCGCGACGACTGAAAAAAAGGACACACTTTTGAAGACATTCATCCGCAGACTGCCGATCATCATCGATCTGCCCAGTTTGAGGGAAAGGTCAATCGAAGAAAGACATCAGTTGTTCGATACATTCGTCCAACAGGAAGTAGATCAGTTGGGGGTGCCGATGTATTTCAGCAAGAATGCGCTGAAAGCTTTTCTGCACTACAAGTGTGAATTGAATATTGGGCAATTCAAAGCAGATATCCGGATCGCTTTCGCGAAAAGCTATGCCCGGTTTTTGGCAGTCAAAGAGGATTATCTGAGAGTCAGCAGTAAAGATTTGCCGGATTATATCCGGGCGGGGCTGCTCAGCAATGCGGCTCACCGCCAGATGTGGTCGAAATACGAAGTTACGAACCGACAGGCGATCCAATATTTGCCATCCACCGCTACCGTTACGGAAGTCAGCGTTCCGAGTGAAAGCACCATCTACCGGGAAATGAACACACGCTATCGGGAATTGGAGCAGAACAAAGCCAGCGCGGAAGAGATCCAAAAAGCGATGGAGCATGATCTGAAGACTTATTTCAAATTGACCGGAGAAAAGGAACAACTTTTTTGCAACAAAGAAAACCTAATCGCACTTGTGCCGGATAACATCATCAAGGAACTGGAGAAAATCCTCCGCCATGTCACCATTAAGACGGGTAAGGTAGTGAGCGACAAGGTTTTCCAGATGATGGCTATTCATATCTACAACCTTGTGAAGCGAAGCCAACAAGACCATGTGCTGAAGAATGACATGCATGAAGCGATCATCGACAAGTATCCGGAGATGTACGGCGTCGCGAAGGAGTGCATGACTATTCTGGAAGCGGATCTTGGTGTGGTTATTCCGGAAGAGGAAGCGAGTTATTTCATCATGTTCCTGATGCACGATGAGATGGATGCGATCGAAAGATTGGCGAAAGTGCAGGTCATTGTGATTGCGCACGGATCGGGGATTGCCTCGGCACTTTGCGACACGGCGAACCAGCTGTTGAACCACGAAGGGGCCATCGGAATCAATGCGCGTTTGGATGAGGAGCCCCAGCAAGTGTTCGAAAGGCTGGTCCGTTACATCAAAAACCATCAGATCACCGATGACATCCTGCTGCTGGTGGACATGGGCAGCCTGACGACTTTTGCGGGGGAATTGGAGAAACTGTTCCCTCTGAAAGCTAAGTCCATTCCGCTCGTGAGCACCATGCATGTCCTCGAAGCCAGCAGAAAAGCGATGATCGGTTGCGGTCTGCGTGAAGTCTACGTCGAAACACTGAAGGTAAATGACTATATGGCCATCTATCAGGACAGGAAGGAAGTGGAGCAGTTGCAAATCTGATGAGTTACATGCCATCGGGCTGCATCGATCTGATCAGCACGAGCACGAGCGAAATGTCCAAGCTTTACGGCTTCATATATGTTGATCAGGATGATGAAGGAATAGACAGACTGAAACGCAGCAAAAAAGATTCGTTCCACTGGTACAAAAAGATCATCGCTTCAAACGGGGCTGATCTGG
>Ga0183099_1000833_pt1 | contig 20007 bp, 14 predicted proteins | sample Biomet1_FD_127788 | JGI IMG/M metagenome (GOLD analysis project Ga0183099, IMG submission 127788) | Microbial communities from bioreactor (seeded with anoxic lake sediment) at LBNL, California, USA - Biofuel metagenome 1 | ecosystem: Engineered > Bioreactor > Anaerobic > Unclassified ... | reverse complement strand
GCTTTGACTTTAGATAATCTGGTATATTATGACCGGACAATTGCTAACGACCATAAGATTGGCATTACTTTGATGCAATCTGCATCTACTTCTCATTATGAATATGGTACAATGAAGGCACTTGGTGTTGCAACTTCTTCAGAATTGTGGTACAATATGGGTTCAGTTAGTTCTTTGAATTCATTTGATACAGGGTTGACTGAGCAACAGATGGAATCATATATGATGCGTGCTAACTATAGTTTAAAAGATAAATATTTGCTTACTGCTTCTATCCGTTGGGATGGTGCATCTCAGTTGGCTGATGGTAATAAATGGTCTAGTTTTCCATCTTTGGCTTTGGGCTGGCGTATTGATCAGGAAAGTTTTATGAAGGATATTAAGTGGATTGATGCATTAAAAGTTCGTTTAGGTGCTGGTACAACAGGTAACTCTGCTGTAGAGCCTTATTCAACTAAGGGTGGTGTTTCTTCCTTGTATTATAATTGGGGCGCTACTGCATCTACATTAGGTTATGTTGCATCAGACCCTTCTGCAAAAGATCCAGCTAAGATGGCAAATCCTAAATTGGGATGGGAGAGAACTACACAGTATAACGTAGGTTTGGATTACGGATTTTTAAATGGACGTATCAATGGTAGTGTTGATGTTTATAAAACTAAAACAGACGATTTGTTAATGGCAATGTCTATTCCTTCATTAACTGGTTATACATCTACTTATGCTAATGTTGGTAAGACTGAAGGTTGGGGTATCGATTTACAAATTAATACTGTAAATGTTAAAACTACAGACTTTACATGGACTACTAATTTAACATGGTCTAAAGATAAAAGTAAAATTACAGAACTGGCTAACGGCAATAAAGAAAACATAGGTAGTGCATGGTTTGTTGGCAAAGAAATAGGTGTTTTCTATGACTATGTATATGATGGAATCTGGAAAACTTCCGAAGCTACCGAAGCTGCTAAGTATGCCCGTAAACCAGGACAAATCAAAGTGAAGGATTTGAATGATGATGGAAAGATAGATGCCAATAACGATAAGAAAATTGTAGGTTCTGTGCGTCCAGCTTGGTCTGGAGGTATTACCAATACATTCAATTACAAGAATTTTGAGTTCTCATTCTTTATCTACACTCGTTGGGGGTCTACATTCAAGGGTGGTGCAGTAACCTTAGATGGACGTTATATGCAACGTAAGATTGATTATTGGGTAGCTGACACAAATGAGGATGCAGAATATTATTCTCCAGGTTCAACTAAAAGTGAATCAGCCGATACTTATAACTCTTCTATGAATTACCAGGATGGTTCATTCATTAAAGTGCGTAATGTCAATCTTGGATATAACTTTACTCAAAAGCAGTTGAAGAAAATAGGCTTTAGTTCTTTGAAGGTTTATGCTCAATGTATGAATCCATTCATGATTTACAAAAAATGCGACTTTTTGGATACAGATCTTTCCAGCTATGATAACAACACTGTAACTACCGGTTCTGCAACTACTACAAGAGGTCTTGTGTTTGGTGTTAATGTTGGATTCTAACTTTAAAACAGAAAATTAAGATGAAAATAAATAAATTATTATTAGCAGCAGTGATGGCGGGTACAGTAGGTGCGTCCATCACATCTTGTAGCAGTGATTTCTTGAATGAAGAGCTGACTACACAATATAGTTCTGACCGCTTTAAGACTCAGGATGGTCTTGATGAATTAGTTACTGGTACTTATCAGAAATTGAAATTCAAATTTAACTATATCTGGGGTATTGAAATGTATAACTTAGGTGTTGATGAATTTACTGATGCCAATAACCCAGTTCCAAGTTTCAACTGCTACAGTGCTGATTTGAATTCGGCAGAGAATGGAGCTAATGCTCCTCTTTGGGATAATATGTATGGAGCTATTGAATCAACCAATACATTGATTCAAAACATTCCTCTTTATTATAATAAGACTAACACTAATTATAACACTCGTTTAGGTGAAAGTTATTTTTTACGTGCTTACTTTTATTTACAGCTAGTAACTCAATACGGTGGTGTACCTTTGAAATTACAACCTTCTACAAGTGTTGAAACTTACTTTACCCGAGCTTCTGAGCAAGATTGTTTCGCACAGATCATTTCAGACCTGGATCAGGCTTATACTTTATTACCAACCAAAGCGGCTCAAACTGGTCGTATAACTAAATGGGCGGCAGCTCACTTTTTGGCCAAAGCTCACTTGACACGTGCTAGTGAATTGTATTCATCATGGAACTCTTCTACAACGGCTGCAGATTTAGACGCTGTTATCAAATACGGACAGGAAGTGGTTGCTGCTCAGCCATTGTGTGATAACTATGTTAATCTATGGGATTTCACAAAGGCTAATGGTGCTAACGAATTGGTATCAGAAGTAGTTTTGGCAGCTCAGTTCTCTGACGATCAAACTACCTGGGGACGTTATGGTAACCAAATGCACCTGTATTATCCTTCTGTTTATCAGGATATTGCTGGGACAAAACGTGATATTTCCGGTGATCGTGAGTTCTCGTATGCTCGTGCCACCAATTATTCGATGGATGTCTTTGATCGTGTAAACGATTCTCGTTTCTGGAAATCATTCATTACTACTTATGGTTGTAACTATACGAAAGATGCTCCTAGCTGGTCGGCTGCAAATGCTCCACTAGGACCTACAGGTACTGTGGCTGGAACTAAACGTTTTATAGGTGGTCAATTGGCTATCAAATATATTGTGAATGATGCCGGTGATGCTCGTTATGCACCAGTTACAAATGATCCTACTGGTGTTTTGAAAAATAGTATTATGCAGAATACTCATACTTTTGTACGTTACTTTAATAGCGAACCGCAAGCATGGGTAGGTGTACATGGAAATGAAGGTCATTCTGGCATACCAAAACGTTCCGTTGCTTTATCTAAGTATCGTGATGGTTATCGTAATGCTGTTTCTTCCCAGTTTGGTACACGTGATGCTATTATAGCTCGCTCTGCTGAAGATGCTTTGATGGTAGCTGAAGCTTATATCCGTCAGGGAGAAGCTCAATATCCCAATGCAATTATATGGATAAATAAATTGCGTGATCGTGCCGCTTTCAAGGATGGTGAAGATCGTTCTAAAAACGTAGATGGAGGTCAGGCTTATAAGAACAATTCTTATTGTACAGGCCTTGGTGGAGGTTTCTCTGCTGATGGAGCAATTTATTGGGATAAGAATACATATTATGAATCTAATAATGATATACCAGTAACTACAACTTCTACTGCATCTGTTATGCATATCAACTCTGTAAATGATATTTATAGTTCAAAGGTTGATTCACCTATTTACGATAAACTAGGTTGTACAACAAATACTGCAAAGATGATGTGCTTCTTGCTGAACGAACGTACTCGTGAACTTTGTGGCGAAACTTATCGTTGGGAAGACTTAGCACGTACTAAAACCCTTGAAACTCGTTGGAAAGCTTTCAATGATGGTTTTGTTAGAGGTAATACTGCATTTAGTGCTTCTACTCACTATTATCGTCCTATACCTCAGTCGTTTTTGGATAATATTACCGACCAAAATGGTGTAGCTTTAACTGCTGACCAAAAGACTGCTATGCAAAATCCAGGCTATTAAATTATTTATAGCTCATTATAAAAAGAGGCGCTTCTTAAAAAGAGGTGCCTCTTTCTTATTCAATAGGGCTACTACTTAATAAACGATCTAATCTAGGAATTTAGACTCTACTTACCAGCATTTTGAAAACTGACAGCTGTTATTTCATATTCTTTTTCTATCTGACCTTTTACTTAGCAGCCTTGAACATATTTACATACAATTGTACATATTTATAGGCTGACCTTTACTCTGAAATACTATTTTTGACAAACAAAACTGGAGTGCCGGTAAACAATATAAATTATTACCTAAAAATGATTGAAACAATGAAGCAGATCATAACAACATGTTTCTTTTTACTCTCTATCGGAATATTCGCTCAGCCTAATTATAATTATTCGGTATTGAAAAGTGAAAAGCTTGGGCGTGGAGTAGTAGCTATTCGTGAAAATTCTCAAACTGTTTTTGTTTCCTGGAGGTATCTTTCTTCTGATCCGATGAACGTTGGCTTTAATGTTTATCGTAATGGAATTAAGCTAACTAAGGAACCAATAGTAAATGGAACATTTTTCAAAGACTTTGATACGGATTTCGGTAAAAAGGTTTATGCCGTAAAACCTGTAATTCAGGGAAAAGAACAGGAAGAATTATCAGATACATACATTCTTTCAGCTAACGCTCCGATAGGATACATCAATATACCTCTAGATAAGCCGAATGACGGAGTTACTCCTTCGGGTGATAAATATATTTATTCACCAAATGATGCAAGCATTGGAGATGTTGACGGAGATGGCCAATATGAAATCATTCTGAAATGGGACCCTTCAAATGCTCATGATAATGCTCATAATGGATATACGGGCAATGTTTACTTTGATTGTTATCGGTTGAGTGGAGAAAAACTCTGGCGAATTGATATGGGACATAACATTCGTGCCGGAGCTCATTATACTCAATTCATGGTTTATGATCTCGATGGAGACAACAAAGCGGAAGTTGTGATGAAAACATCTGATGGTACAGTTGATGGAACTGGGAAAGTAATAGGGAATCAGTATGCGGATTATCGTGCTGCCAGTGGGCGTATTCTTACAGGTCCTGAATATCTGACTGTTTTTAATGGAATGACGGGAGCTGCTATGACAACTATTGACTATGTTCCTCAACGGGGCAACTTAATGGATTGGGGCGATGATCATGCTAATAGATCAGATCGTTATCTGGCTTGTGTGGCTTATCTGGATGGAGTACATCCTAGTGTAGTGATGTGTCGTGGATATTATACTCGCACAGTGCTTGCTGCTTTTGATTGGGATGGGAAACAATTAACAAATCGTTGGATATTTGATTCAAATGTTCCCGGAAATGAAGGTTATGCCGGACAAGGTAATCACAACCTTCGTGTAGGTGATGTGGATAGTGACGGCTGCGATGAGATAATATATGGATCTTGTGCGATAGATAATAATGGTAATGGGCTTTATACTACCGGGATGGGACATGGAGATGCAATGCATATGACTGCTTTTGATTTTTCTAATAAAGGACTTCAGGTATGGGCTTGTCATGAAAATAAAAAGGATGGTTCTTCATTTCGGGATGCTCGTACTGGAAAAGTCTTTTTTCAGGTAAAGAGTTCCATTGATGTGGGGCGTGCAATGGCTGCTGATATTGATCCAAAGAATTCGGGAGTGGAAATGTGGTCTTATGAAAGTGGCGGAATTAGAAATATAAAAGGGGAGGTTATTAATCCTGATATGAAAACACTTTCCGTGAACTCGGCAGTGTGGTGGGATGGTGATCTTTTACGTGAACTTCTTGACAAAGTAACAATTAGTAAATACGACTGGGATACGGGCAAATGCCAACCAATTTTTACTGCTGATCAGTGTTCATGGAATAACGGTACTAAATCTACACCTAGCCTGCAAGGCGATATCATTGGCGATTGGAGAGAAGAGGTTTTGCTTCGTACATCAGATAATTCTGCTTTGCACTTATATGTTTCAACTATTCCTACTAAATACCGTTTCCATACATTCTTAGAAGATCCTGTTTATCGTATAAGCATAGCTACACAGAATGTAACTTACAATCAACCTACACAGCCAGGGTTTTATTTTGGTTCTGACCTGAAGAGCGGCGTATTCAGAGGATATGATTTCAGTTTAGACAATAAATAGTTTTTGAATCTACTTAATGATTTATTATATGAAAAGATTTATTCTATTGATTGCTGTAATGCAGATGACTTTCGGTTTCTCATTATCGGCACAGAAAAAGGAAAAAATAAATGATTCTAATGTTGCACTTCATTTATTGCAACCTGCTTATCAGATTCCGTATGGTGAACTTTCAACAGGAACAATAAAAAAAGATTTGAATCGAATTCTTTCTTATCTTGAAGTTGCTACTCCCGCTCGTGTAGTCGATAAGAATACGCAAAAGGAGATAAGTGACTATAGCATGATTAATGAAAATGCACAGCTTGACCGTGGAACTTTCCGTTTGGCCAGCTACGAATGGGGTGTTACATATGCCGCAATGCTTGATGCAAGTATGGCAACCGGAGATAATCGTTTCTCTGATTATGTTTTTAACCGATTCCGCCTTTTGTCTGAAGTGGCTCCGTTTTTTAAAAAAGTATTAGATGCTACAGGCTCTACTGATCCTCAGATGAAACAGCTTTTGGCTCCGCATGCCCTTGACGATGCCGGAGCAATGTGTGCAGCAATGATAAAGGCGGTTCGTTTGAATCCGTCATTGCAACTTCGCCCTATAATAGACAATTACATGAATTATACTATGTATAAAGAGTATCGTCTTTCCGATGGAACATTTGCACGTAATCGCCCTCAGAAAAATACGCTTTGGCTGGATGATATGTTTATGTCTATACCTTCTATTATGCAGATGGGTAAACTCACAGGAGAAGATAAGTACTACAATGAAGCTGTGAAGCAGATTATGCAATTCTCATCACGCATGTTTGTTAAGGAAAAAGGACTTTATCGTCATGGCTGGGTAGAGGGTATGAAACAACATCCGTCTTTTTATTGGGGAAGGGCAAACGGATGGGCTCTTCTTACATTAGTTGAAACTCTAGATATTTTGCCTCAATCTCATCCTCAATATGAAGTTATACTTGAACAACTTCGTGCACATATTGCCGGTTTGGCGGCATGCCAATCCGGTGAAGGATTCTGGCATCAGCTTCTTGATAGGAATGATTCCTATTTGGAAACCTCAGCTACTGCGATTTATGTTTATTGTATTGCTCATGCTATAAATAGGGGATGGGTTGATGCTGCGGCTTATGGCCCGGTAGTTCAGCTTGGATGGCATGCTGTTTCCACAAAAATTAATGGAAAAGGAGAAGTGGAAGGAACATGTGTAGGAACTGGAATGGCGTTTGATCCGGCTTATTATTGTTATCGCCCGGTAAATACGTATGCGGCACATGGTTATGGTCCTGTTATTTGGGCAGGTGCGGAAATGATAAAGCTCCTTAGCAGCCAATATCCTAAAATGAATGATAGTGCTGTACAATACTATTCAACTCCACAAAATACTACTGCTCCAATTTTTAGTGTGGATGCAAACACTGGACGTCCTGAAGCAATTGTTGCCGGTAGCAGCAGACAGAATGAAAATGCTCCTGTTATCTTTGTTATTGGTGATTCAACAGTGAAAAATGGTCAGGGAAAAGGCGATGGAGATATGTGGGGCTGGGCTGCTTTCTTTGATAATTTCTTCGATATTAGCCGTATCTCTGTTGAGAATCATGCTCTTGGCGGGCGAAGTAGTCGTACTTTTCTAACTGAAGGTTTGTGGGAAAAGGTACTTCCCGGAATTAAGAAAGGAGATTATCTCTTTATTCAGTTTGGACACAATGATGGGGGACCACTTAATACAGGTCGTGCCCGTGCATCATTGAAAGGTACCGGCGAGGAATCGGAAACAGTTATTATGGAACGTACCGGCGGACCGGAAGAGGTGTTTACTTTTGGTCATTACTTGCGACTTTATATCCGTCAGGCAAAAGCACATGGAGCTATTCCTGTTGTGCTTTCTCATACTCCCGGCAATAAATGGACTGATGATAAGATGAACCGTTGCGATGAAACTTATGGTAAATGGTCTAAAGAAGTGGCTGAGCAGGAAGGAGCATTTTACATTGATGTAAATAATCTTAGTGCCCGTAAGTTTGAAGCTATGGGAATAGAAAAGACAAAAGCTTACTATAAAGATGGTGTGCACACTACTTTTGATGGCGCTATTCTAAATGCAAAGTCTGTTGTTGAGGGATTGCTTGATTTACCAGACTGTCCTTTGAATAAGTACATTAATAAATCGGTATTATCCAAAGAATTCAAAGCTGCTGATAAACCATTGTTCCGTGATCCAATTTATGACGGAGCTGCCGATCCTGTTGTTATCTGGAATAAACAGGAACAAAAATGGTTCATGTTTTATACCAACAGACATGCAAATATGGCTAATAGTAAAGGAGTAGACTGGGTACATGGAACTCCTATTGGTATTGCTGAATCCACTGATGGCGGAACTTCCTGGAAATATCGGGGTACAGCTAATATCAATTATGGTTCTAAAGATGTTACCTATTGGGCTCCGGATGTAATTGAGAACAATGGCATATATCATATGTTTCTTACTGTTGTTCCAGGCATTTTTACCGACTGGAAGCATGAGCGGGAAATTGTTCATTTTACAAGTTCTAACCTTATGGACTGGACTTTTAATTCTAAAATTCAATTAGCTTCTGATAAAGTGATTGATGCAGGCCTCGTTAAAGCTCCTGATGGAATGTGGCGTATGTATTATAATAACGAGAAAGACCGTAAATCTATTTATTATACACAAAGTAAAGATCTGAATAAATGGGAAGATAAAGGCAAAGTTGTTGGTGACCGCGCCGGAGAGGGACCAAAGGTTTTTACCTGGAAAGGAAAATATTTCATGATTGTAGATAATTGGGACGGACTAGCCGTTTACTCATCTGATGATATGGAAAACTGGAAACGTCAGGCACATAATATCCTTAGAGAACCGGGTAAGGGGGTAGATGATGGAACTAATGGTTTACATGCTGATGTTGTGGTAAATAATGGCAATGCTTATATATTTTATTTCACTCATCCGGGAAGATTAGCCAACTCAGCTGGTAAGTCTGATAATTATGATGCCAGACGCAGTTCCCTTCAGGTTGGTAAACTTGAGTACGAAAACGGAGAAATTAAGTGTGACAGAGATAAACCTGTTTATATTAATCTAAGATAATCACAAATTAAAAAGGAAAACACAATGAAAAGAGAAGCTTTTAAAATGTATTTAAAACCGGGTTTTGAAGAAGAGTATCAAAGAAGACATGCTGCTATATGGCCTGAACTAAAAAAATTGCTTGAAGAAAGTGGCGTTTCTGACTATTCTATTTATTGGGATAAAGAAACAAATTTGCTTTTTGCTGTTCAGAAAACAGACGGTGGAACTTCCCAGGACCTTGGAGATAATCTGATTGTTCAGAAATGGTGGGCTTACATGGCGGATATAATGGATACAAATGCTGATAATTCTCCAGTTTCAATTCCTATGGAAGAAGTTTTTCATATGGATTAAATATCATTTTTGGATAAAAGAAACCTGAATAAACTTTTTTTAGGCTTTTACTTCTTAAAAAAGGATCATATTGTTAAGCAAAGGCTACGAAAAATTGTATACTTTTGCTTAGCAATATAATCTTAAGGCTTTTTATATGAAAAGACACATCCTATTTTTTCTTATATTTTTCTTCTTTCTTATACATTCTTTTGCGTCAATAGAAATACGTTCAAAGCTGATTACTACAAGCAACGGGTTGGCAAATAATTCTGTTCGCTATATTCTTCAAGATAGTAAGGGCTTTATCTGGATGGGTACTCTTAATGGATTATGCCGTTATGATGGCAATTCATTTATTACTTTTAAGCCTCAGTTTGGCAATAATCTGTCATTAGTTGATCATCGTATTTATGATTTAGAAGAAGATAAAAATGGCTTTTTATGGATAAATACTTCTGCTGAATTATATAGTTGTTATGACTTGAAACATGATTGCTTTGTCGATTTTTCAGGAAATGGAGAATTAAGGCAGAACTACTCAAAGAAGATTATTGCTAAAAACGGAGATGTATGGTTGTGGAATTCTGGAAACGGATGTCGCCAGGTGAAGTATGAAAATGAGAGTTTCTCCTCCGCAACTTATACAAAAAAGAATAAGACCTTAACCAGCGACCTTGTTGTATTTGTATATGAAGATTCAAAAGAAACCATATGGGTTGGAACTCAATGCGGACTAACCAGGGTTTCTGCCGGTAATAGCACAATAGTAGATAATCAAAGGAATTTTTTTAAATCTATTTCTTATAAAGGACAAACCTATTTTGTAACTAATCAGAACGAAGTTTTTTGGTATAATCCGGTTGCCCATAAGTTACAGAGTATGGCTTCATTGCCTGGCATGGCAAAGAGAGCAACACCAACCGGCTGTCTTCTTTTAAATGATGAATGGGTTATATTTACCGATGCAGGCGTATATATATATAATTTCCATTCAAAAAAAATGCGTATGGATAACAGCCTGTTTAAGGAAACAATTCTTTCGGGCTCTACTATAGCTGATAACAAAGGTAATTGCTGGATCTATAATCATTCAGGAAAGATATGGTATATTAATGTCCAGACAAAAAAAACAAAGAGTTTTCAGGTTATTCCTCCCAATAAAATAAACTACATTGACAATGAACGATACCATATTGTGCACGACTCCAGAAATATTATCTGGATATCAACTTATGGTAATGGATTGTTTGCTTATGATATAGCCAAGGATGAGTTAGAACATTATACTTCAAACATCAATGGATTTAGTCATATCAGCTCAGACTTTCTTCAATGCGTAGTAGAAGATAAATCCGGTGAGATATGGGTAAGCTCTGAATTTGCCGGTATCTCTAAAATTACAGTATTAAATGAGAGTACTAATCGTATTTATCCTGAAGATAAATCTCTGTCAGACCGTTCAAATACAATTCGAATGATCTCTAAAAGGAGAAACGGAGATATTTGGATAGGTACAAGAAAAGGTCGTATTTATGTATACGACTCCAATTTGAATATAAAGTCGACCATGCATAATTATCACTCTAATATCTATGCTGTAGAGGAGGATGCTACAGGCAATATATGGATTGGAAGCCGTGGTGATGGACTTTGTATTGATGATGTGTGGTATAAAAACAATCCTAATAATCTGAATTCCATTTCAGATAACAATATATTTTCGATCCTTAAAGATAGTAGAAACAGAATGTGGATAGCTACATTTGGTGGTGGTCTTGATTTTGCTGTTTTTAAAAATGGGAAATATATTTTCAAACACTTCTTTAATCAATTCTACGGACAAAAGCAGGTAAGAGTACTTCTGCAAGATAAAAATGGGATGATCTGGGTGGGAACCAGCGATGGCGTTTATGTCTTTAATCCCGATTTACTAATAAAGAATCCGAAAAATTATTATGTGTTTAATTTTAATAATGGCAAACTGAAAAGCAATGAGATACGCGCCATTATGCAAGATAAAAATGGCCGTATATGGATTGGTACATCAGGTGCCGGATTTAGCACTTGTCAGCTGAAGAAAGATTATAAAGAAATAACCTTTGAACATTACAATACTCAAAATGGATTAGTAAATGATGTGGTTCAGTCAATGAATGAGGATGAATCCGGTAATTTGTGGATTGCCACAGAATACGGTATGTCTAAATTTAATCCAAAATCAAAAATCTTTGAGAATTATTTCTTCTCAAGCTATGCGTTGGGCAATGTGTATAGTGAAAACAGTACAAGTAAGTGTAGTGATGGAAAATTGATTTTTGGAACAAACTACGGATTAATTGTATTTGATTCTAAGAAGGTTAAAAGGTCTTTTTTCTCTTCGCCGGTTGTCTTTACTAGCCTTAAAATCAATGGTATAAATGTTAGTCCCGAAGACCCTGATTCACCATTGAAACAATCTATATCCTATTCTGATAAGATTACATTAAATTACTCTCAGAACTCATTTGTACTCGATTTTTCTTCTTTTAATTTCTATGAATCAGAGCTTACAAAATATTCCTATAAACTGGAAAATTATGATAAAGACTGGAGTATACCCACATCTTTGAATTTTGCAGCATATAAGAACCTACCTCCGGGAGAATATTTTTTGAAAGTAAAAGTTTGCAATGGTTCCGGCGTTTGGGATAATCGCGTAACAACACTACAGATTGTTATTGCACCTCCATTCTGGCGTACTACCTGGGCTTTTTTGATTTATATATTTATTCTGGGTGGGGCGCTCTATTTCGTTTTTAAAATAACAAGAGATTTTACGAGACTTCATAATAAGGTGCAGGTTGAAAAGCAGCTTACCGATTATAAGCTGGTTTTCTTTACCAATATATCTCATGAGTTCCGTACTCCATTGACTCTAATTCAAGGTGCGCTTGAACGAATTCAGCGTCTGGACAATATTCCTAAGGAACTTGCACATCCGTTACAAACAATGGAGAAGAGCACCAATCGTATGATGCGATTGATTGATCAGTTGCTTGAGTTCAGGAAAATGCAGAATAATAAGTTGGCTCTTTCTCTTGAAAAAACAGATGTAATTGCTTTCGTATATGAGATATTTTTGAGTTTCAATGATACATCGGAATCAAAGAATATGGATTTCCAGTTCTGCCCTTCCGTAAGCTCTTATAAAATGTATATAGATAAAGGAAAGCTAGATAAGATTATTTATAACCTGCTTTCTAATGCCTTTAAATATACACCTTCTAAAGGAACAGTCTGTTTAATAGTGAATGTTGATCTTGAGAAGAATGTTCTATTAATTCAGGTTACCGATACCGGTGTGGGCATTCCCAAGGAGAAACGTGATGAGCTATTCAAACGTTTTATGCAGAGCAACTTCTCTGGCAATAGTGTAGGAATAGGGCTCCATCTGGTTAATGAATTGGTTGGTGTGCACAAAGGCAAAATATGGTACGAAGAGAATAATGGCGGTGGATCTGTCTTTAGCGTTACATTACCTCTGGATGATATGGCATATAATGAAAAGGACTTTCTTATACCTAATAATATATTATTGAAAGAAGAACAGTCTATGAATAATGTAAAACTGACAGCTCAGGAAGCTCAGGAATTTGCTAATGCTGTGCCTTTGAACAATTATAAGATACTTATTATTGAGGATGATAATGATGTTCGCCAGTTCCTTAAAGAGGAGATAGGAATCTACTTTGAGGTGGTAGCGGCTGAGGATGGCGTTGCCGGTCTTGAAAAAGTACAGGAATATGACGCTGATTTGATTGTCTGTGATGTATTAATGCCGAGAATGAATGGTTACGAAGTGACTAAGAAGTTGAAGGAAGATCTTCAGACTAGCCACATTCCTGTTATTCTACTTACAGCTTTAGGTACTCCGGAAAATCATTTGGAGGGTATTGAAAGTGGAGCCGATGCATATATTTCTAAACCATTCAGTGTTAAACTACTCTTAGCACGTATTATAAAGTTAATTGAGCAACGTGAAAAACTTAGAGAAAAGTTCTCAAGCGAACCAGGTTTAAATCGTCCAGCCATTTGCTCTACTGATAAAGATAAAGAGTTTATAGATAGATTGCATCTTATTTTGGAGAAGGAAATTACGAATGCTGAATTTTCTGTGGATGACTTTGCTGTTCAAATGGGGCTGGGAAGAACTGTCTTTTATAAGAAAGTAAAAGGTATAACAGGGCATTCACCTAATGAATATCTTCGTATTATCCGTATGAAAAAGGCAGCGGAAATGCTTCTGTCTTCTAATCTGACTGTAGCTGAAGTGTCATATAAAGTGGGTATTAATGATCCGTTCTATTTCAGTAAATGCTTTAAAGCGCAGTTTGGTATGGCACCTTCTATCTATCAAAAACAAGATGAAGTAAAAAAATAACTCGTTTTTTTTGTTTATATTAAAAATCCCTATATCTTTGCATACGTTTTAAAATTGTAATGAATACAACTTTTAAATTAAAACAAATAAGTAATGGATGCATATAATAAACTAATATCTTGTGACATTAAGCCTTCCGTTCAAAGGATTGCAATAATGAGCTACCTATTAACTCATCGTACGCATCCATCTGCTGATGTTGTTTATTCAGATTTGAATGCAACTATGCCAACTTTGTCTAAGACAACGGTGTATAATACACTGAAAATTTTAGCAAGACATGGAGCTGCTTTGATGCTTACAATTGATGAAACTAACGTTTGCTTCGACGGAGACACTTCTCCTCATTCGCACTTTTTATGTAAAAACTGCAGCAAAATTTATGATTTACCTATGCCTTCATCTGTAAAAGATGTAATGCAAATGGAAGCTGACGGGCATATGATAACTGAGATACATTACTACTATAAAGGCATTTGTAACAATTGCCTGAACAAATAAATATTAATTAATTAAAACCAAACAGAAAATGAAAAAATTTAGATGTACAGTTTGTGGTTACGTTCATGAAGGTGACTCAGCTCCAGAGAAATGTCCATTATGTAAAGCTCCAGCTAGTAAATTTGTAGAAGTTGTAGAAACTTCTGGTGCACTTACTTTTGCAGATGAACATGTTATTGGTGTAGCTAAAGGTTGTGACGAAGAAATGATTAAGGACCTTAACAATCACTTCATGGGTGAATGTACAGAAGTTGGTATGTATTTGGCTATGAGTCGCCAGGCCGATCGTGAAGGTTATCCTGAAGTTGCTGAAGCTTTCAAAAGATATGCTTGGGAAGAAGCTGAACATGCTTCAAGATTTGCAGAATTGCTGGGTGATGTTGTATGGGATACCAAAACAAACCTACAGAAGCGTAAAGATGCAGAACAAGGTGCTTGTGAAGATAAAAAGAGAATTGCAACACGTGCAAAACAATTGAATCTTGATGCTATTCATGATACTGTTCACGAAATGTGCAAAGACGAAGCTCGTCACGGAAAAGGTTTTGAAGGTTTATACAATAGGTATTTCAAATAATCAAGGGAGTTAAGACATAACTTTAAGTTTGATTGATAAAAAGGTCTACACTTTTATAGATTAAAGTGTAGACCTTTTAGGCTTTTAGTCTACACCTTAATTGCGTAAGGTGTAGACGTTTTTATAAATATATCCTTTTGTTTGCTCTTAGCACTCTTTTTGTTTGGGCTAAGGCTAATAGGAACAGTAGTTATTTTGCAGGGTTTCCTAGAAGAACCTGGTCTATGGCCTGTTTAAAAGTAGTCTTGTCTGCCGCCCCAACAATTACTTGTGGATCACCCTTCATAGGGATAAACATGATAGTAGGCAGACTTTGAATGCCAAGAGCTGAGGCTAAGTCCTTTTCATTATCTACATTAACTTTATAGATCGAAATTTGGCCCTCATACTCCTTTGCCAGTTCTTTCATTAGAGGAGCCACCATTCGGCAGGGCCCACACCAGTCTGCATAAAAGTCAATCACTACAGGCTTGTCACCTTTAAATTTAAATACCTTGGTATCATTGTAATCTGCAATATTTTTCAGATACAAATCTCCAGTCATCTGGACTACCATTCCCTTTACAGGTTTTTCTTTCTTTTCTGTTTTATCTTCCTGTGGACGGGTAAATGAATAAGTGATTATACCTATCATTACCATTGCCACAACTATCAGGATTTTTTTCATGTTCAATTATTGATATTTTTCTATTACTTCTTTTAAATCCGCTGCTTGTATTACTCCCGATTGTCTCCACAATGGCTCGCCATCTTTAAAGATCATCAAAGTAGGAACCGACTGAATGCGGTATTTTGCTGCTAGATCTTCATTTTGGTCCACATCTATTTTAACGATTCTGGCAGAATCTCCAATTAGCTTTTTTAAATCCTCGAGGATAGGTTTCATCATTTTACAAGGACCACACCATTCTGCAAAGAAATCAACTAAAACAGGAGTTTTACTTTTTATTAAATCATTGAATTTTTCCATATTCTCTTTTTTTATTGAATAATCATCCGTTTTCGGATACAAATTTATAATAATGTCCAGACTAAAACATCTAAATCTCATTATTTGTTTTTTTATTGTCTTTATTAAGGATAACTTTTTGCTTTTTTAAGTTTCAAATGAAATATTTTTGCCTACTTTTGCAGCTGAAATCATTTTAAATCAAAAATGGACGACTATCATAGTAAGAATTAAAATTTGAGCAAAGTTTTTCGTGAATGAAACCTTTGTTCATAATGAATGGAGGGTAAAACATGAAAACTTTTCTAAGAAGCAACTGTGGCTTAGAAGTTGTCTCTCAATGGGAGCCAAATTGCTGGATTAATATAGAATGTCCTAACACTGAGGACTACAATTACTTACTAAACACCATAAAAGTTCCTGAATATTTTCTTTCGGATATTGCTGATATCGACGAACGTCCCCGTGTTGAAACGGAAGATGAATGGACCTTTATTATTCTAAGAATTCCGCATCGTCAGGATGATTCCAAAGTACCTTTTATTACAGTTCCTTTAGGTATTATCTTTAAAGAGAATATCTGCATTACTATATGCCATTATCAAACTAATATGCTTAAGGATTTTGTGTCATATTATCAACGCAAAAACCTGGGATTCACTGATACGGTAGACCTTATTTTTAAACTATTCCTATCTTCCTCAGTTTGGTATCTGAAATCTCTTAAGGTGATAAATCAACGTATAGAAGCGGTAAAAAGAGACTTGGAACGTTCTATTGAGAATAAGGAGTTGCTTGCACTCTTTCACTTGGAGAACTGTCTTACTTTCTTTATAACTTCTCTAAAAGGGAACGAAATTTTATTGTCTAAACTAAAATTTAAATTACCGGTAGATGAGCTGGATGTAGATCTTATTGAAGATGTAGAGATTGAATTAAAGCAGGCACATGAATCTGCCAATATTTATAGCAACATTTTAAGTGGAATGATGGATGCGTATTCTTCTATTATCAGTAATAACGTGAATAGCATCATGCGGGTTTTGACTTCTATTTCTATCATATTAATGTTTCCTACTCTTATTTCCAGTATGTTTGGAATGAATATTAAAAATGGAATGGAGGATTCTAACTGGGGATTTGTCATTGTATTTGGATGCTCAATCCTTGTTTGCGCAGGGTTCTTATGGATGTTCAAGAAAAAGCGCTGGATGTAATTTAAAAATAGAAATAACTTCACAAGATAGTAATATCGCATTCATCTTATTGTAACGTAATTGCATGACTTTTGTATAGCAAAAAACAAAAGCTTATGCAATTACGTACTTATTACCCTACCGTAGTCCTTTCGGACATTCACTTGGGAACTCCTCATTCCAAAACAGAGGAGGTGAGCAACTTCCTCAAATCCATTAATTGTGATAAACTAATCCTTAACGGAGACATTATTGATGGCTGGCATTTGCAGAAAGGCGGACTGAATAAATGGAAGCCAAAGCACACTCAGTTCTTTAAGGTAATCATGAAAATGATGGAGAACTTTGGTACTGAAGTGATTTATGTTCGAGGAAATCATGACGATTTTTTAGATAATCTGGCTCCACTGACTCTTTATAATATCAAAATCGTAAAAGATTATGTTTATGAAAGTCACGGCAAACGCTATTACGTTACTCACGGAGATGTTTTTGATTCAGTAACTACTCAAATGAAATGGCTGGCTAAACTGGGAGACGTAGGCTATTCCATTCTTCTCTGGTTGAACAAAATTTATAATGCCCGCAGAGTAAAACAAGGAAAATCTTATTATTCACTGTCACAAACCATAAAACAGAAAGTAAAGTCGGCTGTTTCCTACATATCCGACTTTGAAAAAGAACTGGTGGATTTAGCACGGATAAAACGTTGCAATGGCATTATCTGCGGTCATATTCATCATCCGGAAAATACTTATTACGAAGAGATACACTACCTTAACTCCGGCGACTGGGTTGAAACATTATCGGCTCTGGTAGAGGATGAAAAGGGAAACTGGAGTGTGCGCTATTATGAAGGAGCGTTGATGCAAACGGATCAGAACGATATCATTGAAGAAATAAATATAGCCTCATGAAATTCTTATTTATTGTTCAGGGAGAGGGCAGGGGACACTTTACTCAGGCCATTACATTGGAAGAAATGTTACTGAAAAATGGACATGAAGTGGTGGAGGTGTTGGTGGGAAAGAGTTCTTCGCGTTCGCTTCCCGGCTTTTTTAACCGAAAAATTAAAGCACCGGTAAAAAGATTTACCAGTCCTAATTTTCTTCCTTCTGCACAAAATAAAAGAGTACACTTGGGTAGGAGTGTAGCTTATAACTTACTGCAACTGCCAGTCTACATTAAAAGTATGATTTACATTAAACAGCGCATAGAAGAATCCGGTGCCGACGTGGTGATTAACTTCTACGAACTTCTAACCGGACTCACTTATACTTTTCTGCGTCCCCGGATTCCTTATGTGTGCATTGGTCATCAATACTTGTTTTTACATCGTGATTTTGAATTTCCTCAAAAGAATCCTCTCAATCTTTTTATGCTTCGCTTTTTTACCCGTCTTACAAGCCTTCGTAGTTCTAAAAGGCTCGCCCTTTCTTTTACCCGAATGTGCGATGATGAAAAGGGAGTATAAAGGTTATTCCTCCATTATTGAGGCCGGAGGTGCTTTGTCTTCAACCTGAGCAGGGCGATTACATCCATGGATATATGGTGAACGCTGGTTATGCTGATCATATTATTTCTTATAATAACAATCATCCGGACTTGCCGATGCACTTTTTCTGGGATAAGCCCGATGCGCCGGATGAAACGAAAGTAACTGAAAATCTATCTTTCCATGCATTGAACGATATGGACTTCCTGAAATACATGAGCGGCTGCCGGGCGTATGCCAGCACTGCCGGATTTGAATCTATATGTGAGGCCATGTATCTAGGTAAACCGGTAATGATGGTTCCTGTGCATATAGAACAGGATTGCAATGCTTATGATGCAGCCCGGGCCGGAGCCGGTATAGTAGACGATTCTTTCAACCTGGATAATCTACTTGAATTCTCAACGAAGTACGTTCCTAATCGCTCTTTTGTTTATTGGGTAAATAGTTGTGAAGGAGCACTTATAGAGGAACTTGAAGATAAAATGGATCAACATTCAATTTTTGCCATTCCGGCATTATCTAATTATTTTTAGTTATGAGACTTAGAAAAGAGGATTATGTTTTGGAGCAGACAACCGATGGTGGTTATTTCGCATATCTTTCTTACAACATATATTGTAATGCTTGTGGAGATACCCCTGAAGAAGCGCTGGAATATCTTCAGGATATCATGAATGAGTATATCAGCGATATGTATCTGGTAGAAGATTTTGTGTAACAAACACACACAAATGCAAAATCATCTGCTACCTGCCACCAACTTGCCTTCAATCCATTGATAACAAGTGTAATATGCTAGTAGCAGATGAAAATTTGATACAACTTATCTACCACTACCATCTGCTACCTGCCACTGTTTTTATGGCCGTTTTATGTTTACTTGTTGTAGTTTAGCTATCATTGCTTTTATTTCTAATTGAACTTTTAAGCATAATATAATATGGCTATCTCTGTTTATAAAATTAAGTTATGGTTTTTACAAGTTTATCTGAATTTGCAATGTGCAAAAAATGCACATTCGATAGAATTAGTAAAGAATGCAAAAGATATTTGATTAGTCCTTCACTATTCTGCGTTCGGCTTATTTTTTTGGAGCCCGCAGAAAGATTATTTGGTTAAGGCGACCACTTGAAACTAATACGCCTTGGTTCACAAACTCTTTCAAGTCCTTCATTGCACTATTCTTTAGTAATCCGGTGAGGATAGAGTAATCTCTACGGGTTATGAAAGTGTTCTCGTCCAGATACTTTTCCAGCAGATTTCTTCGTTCTTCTCCGCTAAGTTGTGCTGAAGTTTGAAACCCTCTGTTGGAACGTTCTACAGTACCGCGCGTTTGCTTCTTGAACCAAGCCGAAGCACGGAAGTTTACATTATCAAACACAATGGAGGCTGCACGAATTTCATCTTTCTCCATTACCGGGCGAGATTTTAGTTTGGCAGAGAAATAACCTATCTTTCCGAGTTCCACATTATATCCATTTTTCAGATGAAACGACATTCTGTCGATTAGTGCGCTAAGCACTCCTTCCAACTCGCCAACACTAAAAGTGGTTGCCGAAGAAATCTCCTCCAGCAATTCCCGTGAAGGAAGCCGAAGAAATCTCCTCCAGCAATTCCCGTGAAGGAA
>Ga0183099_1000832_pt1 | contig 20012 bp, 17 predicted proteins | sample Biomet1_FD_127788 | JGI IMG/M metagenome (GOLD analysis project Ga0183099, IMG submission 127788) | Microbial communities from bioreactor (seeded with anoxic lake sediment) at LBNL, California, USA - Biofuel metagenome 1 | ecosystem: Engineered > Bioreactor > Anaerobic > Unclassified ... | reverse complement strand
CCATACTAATGCCGATCATTTCGCAAAGCTCTCCGACACGCTCGCAGTGCTTCTGCAGTCTCTCATTTTTCTGATACAGGGTTTTCAAGATCGATTTGATCGTCTCTGTTTTCATATGAGTGCTTTCGGTCAGCTTCTTCCGGTACATATAATCTTCCGCATGCATATAAGTATTTCTGATATCTTCATAAGGTTCCTTTTTCGTCTCCCAGCCAAAGGAAACAGAGAAGAATGAATTATCGATTTTTTCATTGGCAATTTCTTTATTAATACGCTCGATCAGTCTTTCCGCTTCAAAATAGTTGGTCTTCGGAAGCAGGAGAATAAATTCATCTCCGCCGATCCTTGCTATGATGTCGTCTGAACGGCAGACCTTCTTCATCACTTCTCCAACTTTTTTAAGCAAGGCGTCTCCTGTCATATGTCCAAAGGCATCGTTGGTAAGCTTTAGGCCGTTGATATCACCCAGCACCAAAGTAAGCGGCAGATTTCTTTCCGTATCCAGCCGTTTCAGATTTTCTTCATAAAATCTCCTGTTATATAGCCCTGTCAACTGATCGTAATAGCTTAAATACAGAACTTCCTCTTCTGCCGCTTTTCTCGCGGTAATATCTTCAATCATGCATAAGTGGCACGGGTTGGAGATATCTTCCTTCATGAAAGGAGCAACGGTCATATTGATCCAGACCACAGTGCCATTTGGCCGGATAAACCTTTTATTCATAGAAAATCCGGTAATCTTATTTTTATTCAGAAGAGTCAGCTTATGCAGATTTTCCTCTATTTCATCAGGATGAGTGTATTGCATCCAGTTCAGGAACATGATTTCCTCTTTTGACCGGTCCAGAATCTCTGCAAATCTGGAGTTCACCTGATAAGCATACCCGGACATGGAATCAAAGATGCCCATACCAAGCGGTGCCTCTTCAAATATGGTCCTGAACTTTTCCTCACTTTGCATCAGCGCATTATTGATCTTTTTGATTTGTGTGATGTCTCTGGAAAATCCCACTGTTCCCAGAATCTGTTGTTTATCGTCAAATACAGTTTTTTTATATTCTTCGTAAACATCATTGCCGAAAGCGGCTTCATAATATCCCTGAAGCCTGCCTTCCATGGTCGCACGGTCGTTTTCAGTATAAATACCAGCTAACGATTTGGGGTAAATATCATAGTCGTTTTTCCCGATAATCTCTTCCTTCGGCACTCCTGTCGTGTCCGAAATATTTTTGTTGGCAATCAAATAGTGCCCATTGGCGTCCTTGTACCACACATCAAAGGGAAAGCTGTCAATGATCGTCTCGAGTCTGGAAATGTGTTCCATCAACTCTGTCTTCGTTTTCTCCATGCGTTTTCTACTCCAAATCACTTTTGCTCAACAATATCCTCCAGCGATATTTTGGGATGATGATATCGTGTCCCAATTGTGCAATGTTTTTTTCCAGCCGAAAACAACTATTTATAATTAAGTTTATCTGCTTTCCACAAATTGAACCTTCAGACCGTTCGGATCCGTGATAAAGAAAAATCTCGTACCCGGGTGTGGCTGAAATGGACCGCTGTGGATGGCGATTCCTTTTTCTTTTATAAAAGCCAGCTTTTCATCCAGAGATTCGACCTCAAATCCAACTGAAATATCCTCACCGATCTGACTTCCCTTCTTATTGCCGTGGCAGATCAATTCAATCTTCGTTTCACCGTTTCCCATGAATGCGATATCGATCCCGGGACCCGCGCCAAATCTGTGATTTAAGCTGAGTCCAACGATTTCCTCATAGAAACTTAAGGATTCCTCCATATCGTTGACTGTAATTGTTGTCCAACAGTATTTCATAATATCTCACCTCATTCTCCCGAACCGTTTTCCTTTATTTATTAAGATTATTATACAAATATTTTTCTTTAAAATCAATTTATTCCAAAACTATTTTTAAGATTACTCCCAGAGAAAATAAAATAGTCAGAGTTGATCATTTAAATGATCAGCTCTGACTATAATGAAAAACTAGAAAAAGGGAAAGAGACACAAGCGTCGCTTTGCTAAACTATTGAGAAATGATGTTTTACTGACCTTGATGTATATCGTTGACTGCTTGCTTTATTTTATAACGATCCTGGTATACTGATTTTTGGTAACCAGATAGAAAATCACATAAACAAATGCATAGGCGCCGTACATAATACCCGAGAAACCGAGTACCGTCAGATAGGAGTTTTCAACAGGAATCAGATTGGAAAAAACGATGGTGTCGGCTGTTTTCATGGCAAAGATGCTATGAACGATCCCGATTACCAGCGGGATAAAGAAAACGGGCAGCAGCCGTTTTCTGATCACTTTCCTTTCCATATTGACGTCCATGCCGATCTTTCTCAGCATCCTGAATTGATGGCGCTCCTCCTCGGCAGCCATGACCTGCTTGAAATAGAGCAGACTTGCCGTCATGAGAATAAAAACTACACTCATAAAGAATCCGATAAAGCAGATCAGACCGAAGGTTTCCATGGATTCATTATAAATATAGTAAACTGTACGGTATTGTTGTTTTTCGTTTTTGAATACTTCATTGACTACCTGGTAAAGTTCCTTAGACTTCAGAGCATTCTTATAGTTCATAACTGTAACAGCATGATACTCTTTTCCACTTTCTGCAGCAGTTTTGATCATTCCGTTATCTTTCATCGACTGAAAATCACTGTCGTCAATTACGATGGTGTTGAAGCTTCCAAAGTTAGGAACAGCAGATCTGATCACATCGGTAACCCTTATTTCCTTGCTTCGGAAATCAAGGGACTTTCCCAATATCGTGCTTTTGATATCTTCCATGGAATACGGATAGATATAGAGTCCTTCTCCGGGAGCGATCCTGACCGACTCCAGATTTGTCTTTGAATAAGAGATCATTTTATTGTAATCTGTTTCGGAATAAATACGGAAATACCTTTCCTCCGGCGTAAGATTTTCCTGTCCTAATAGCGTTTCCCCATGAAAGTCCGGTGTCGCTTCATATAACTGTAAGGTATATTCATTTTCTATTACCCCATGATGGTTTTGAAAAGCCTGATGAACTTTATCTGTCATATCTTTCTGACCCACATAATAATACAGGTCAAAGCCCACACTGCTATAAGAATTTTTTTCTGCATTGCTGTAGAGGGTAAAGCCTGTTGCGATGGCTGTTACCGCAACAGCGGATAAAACAGCGATGGTTGCCATTACGGATGCTAAGGATTTCATTCTGTGAGAAAAGGCGGAAGTTGAAATCAGGTTCACACCCTGATAATAAGTTCTTTTATTTTTTTTGATTAAATTCAGGACCTTCGGCAGACCTCCCCAAAAGAAAAAATAAGTCCCGGTAATGACCAGCGTCAGGATCGGTATTGCGCCAAGAACAACCACTGTCGCATTTTTACTGCATGCTATGAAATATCCGCTGAAGATGAGCAAAAGAGACAGCACGAGCACCACCCTGGATCCTTTATATCTTCCTTCCGAGATCTTGTCGGCCTTGAACAGATCGACAAGTTCAAATTTGCAGATCACTCTCAGTCCCGTCAGTCCCATAAAAATAAAAATGCCAAGAAACAGCACAGCAGTGATGATAACTGACTTTGGGTCTATGACAAAGGAGACATCCCCCACAAAATTCGTCAGGGACAGATTCAGCAAAAACATTGCCATCAGTTTTGAAAAGAAAATACCTGCCAGTATCCCAATGACCAGTGTTGCCGTTCCAACGATCATCGTTTCCAGAAAAAGAAGCCGCCCGATTCTTCCGTTTGTCATGCCAAACAGGGAATAGGTAGAAACCTCTTTTTTCCTTGCCCTGATAAAGCTGCTGTTGGAGCTGATCAGGAAGAACAGGACAAAAACCAGAATGATCACACCAAAGGCTGTCAGCAATGACTGATAACGCTGGTCATACCGGAAAGCTTTCATGACATATTCGTTGTTCATCAATGAAGAAAAAGTGTATACCGTAAATACACTGAATCCCATAGAAAAGAAATACATAGCGTATTTCTTGTTGTTCTGCCTGATGTTGCGGAAGGCTAAAGTAAACAAATTCATTTTCTTTCCCCTCCCAGCATGCTCATCACGTCTATAATTGAATCAAAAAATTGTTTTTTATCGCTTCCTGCATATAGTTCATTATAGATTTCACCGTCGCGTATAAATAGGATCTTCTGGCAATAGCTGGCTGCAAACACATCATGAGTCACCATCAGTATGGTCGCATTGTATTCCTTGTTGATAAAGGTAAGAAGAGCAAGAAGATCCTTGCCGGACTTGGAGTCCAGATTTCCCGTCGGTTCATCCGCAAGTATCATCTTAGGATTATTGATCAGAGCCCTGCAGGAAGCCGCACGCTGCTGCTCTCCGCCAGAAACTTCATAAGGATATTTTTCAAGAACATCCATGATACACAGATCTCCCGCCAGCTTGTTCAGCTTCTCCTCGATCACAGCGATTTCTTTCCCCATTAGCGCCAGCGGCAGAATAATGTTTTCCCTCAAAGTCATCGTTTCCAGCAAATTATAATCCTGGAAGATGAAGCCGATGTTTTCCATTCTATGTTTTGCGAGCTGGTTTTTATCGAGTGTACCAATGTCTTTTCCGTTCATAATAAATCTACCGGTGGTCGGCTTGTCAATACTCCCCAAAATATTCAACAGTGTCGTTTTCCCTGAGCCTGAAGCTCCCATCACACCGATAAATTCCCCCTGATTCACTTCAAAGCTGATGTTTTTTAAAGCTGTGTATTTTTTTGAATTTTTCTTCGTTCCATAGGTTTTGCTTATATTTTCAACCTTTAAAATCTGCATCCTTTTTCCCCCTCCAGTTATGTTTTCGAATTTAAATTCACGTTCATTATACACAGCACCGTTTCGCGGTAAAATCGAATTGACTTACACTTTTTCGTTCTGTCTTACAATTTTGTCACCTGATGCAGCGTTTCATTTTCAGAAAAGGTCAGACTGAATGTTGCAGATTCGCCGTAACTGGATTCTGCCTTCAGACGATGTCCCAGTAGATCTCCGAGTCTTTTCGATAAGTAAAGCCCGTAGCCGGTGGCTTTGCCGCCATCCCTGTTTTCTGAAGAGGTATAGCCTTTTTTGAAAATCTGACCGATATCCTTGTCCGAGATTCCTTTTCCATCGTTTTTTACCGATATCGTTGTCTCAGTACCATCCTTTGCTGACGCGATAATGATGCTGCCCTCCTCAGGGGAATATTTCACAGCATTAGAAATGAATTGAGATAATATGTAGCCACTCCATTTTTCATCTGTCAGCACTTCATAATCTCCCCCTCTGATGGAAATACGAATCCTCTTATAACTGAAGAAATTTGAATAGCCTTTCAGCGCCTGTGCAATTAATTTTTTTGTGCTTACCCGTGATATTTTATAATCATCAAAGAAACGGTTTGTCTTAATTTCATAAAATACACGCATGATCGATTCCTCAATGGAAAAGATCTCTGCGTCCATATTCTGATAAAATTCGGCTGGCAGCTTGTCTTCCTGTGTTTCCAGAATCAGTCTGGCTGCGGAAATCGGAACTTTGACATCATGGATCCACTTCGTGATAAACTCCATTTCCTCCGCTGCTTTCGTTTCCGTCTCCGACCGATAGTTCTCATAACCCGAAATCAGCTCGCTGACCAATGCCGCATTGGCAATATCATATGGATAAGTAAAATCCTCCGCACTATCCGAAGAAGCATTCAGCTGGCAGTATTCCCGGAATTTTTTCGCACGTTCACGGAAGTTATGAAAATCAATAATAACAAAAGCAAACAGCAGCAGACTCCACCCTATCAAAATGTAACTGGCATTGGATGATCTGATGTTCATTCTGCTGTCCAGCAGATAAACCATAATGGCAAACAGAAATGCAAAAAAAAGGAAGAGATAGGTGATCCATCTTTCCTTCAGATAATTGATAAAACTCATGTCAATCGATATCCTTCCCCTTTGATCGTTTTTATGTATTCTTCCAGCCCGATCTCATCCAGCTTTCTGCGCAAACGGTTGATATTCACCGTCAGGGTATTGTCATCCACAAAGCTCTCATCATCCCAAAGTGCTTTGATCAACCGGTTTCGGGTCACCAGATTTCCCTGGTTCCTGATCAGCAGGGATAAAATGCGGCATTCATTCTTTGTCAGTTCCGTCTCCTTGTCTCCGCTGAAAACCTGAAGGCGTTCCACATTGAGGACCATATCTTTATGCTGCATCACATTGATCGTCTGGTCGGAAAAGGAGTATGCTCTCCGGAGGATCGCAGATATCTTTGCTGTCAACAGATCCATGGAAAACGGCTTTTCGATATAATCATCCCCACCTTGTGTGATGGCCCTGATCTTGTCGCCGTCCGTATCTCTGGATGAAATAAAAACGATCGGCACGTTTGACAGTTCCCTTATTTTCGCACACCAATAGAAACCGTCATAGTAAGGCAGATTAATATCCAGCAACACCACATGCGGATCAAAGGCCGCGAATTCCGCGATCACGTCGCTGAATTCCTGCACTCTGCATGTCCCGTAGCCCCATTTAACCAGATGCTCCTCCATGATGGAGGAAATAATCCTGTCATCCTCTACAATCAGTATCTTATACAAAACAATCACGCTCCCCTGTAATGATATATAGTAATAAAATTTTAGTATTAATTTCTGGATAAAATCTTTTTCAATTCTTCGTTTTGAACGATCTCATCAATAGATTGAATGCCGAACTGTTTCAGTATCTTCATCACATTCAGATTATCAAACGGTGTCAGGATCAAGGAATCCTCCCCATATTCATTGACCGCACCTGCCGCCTGCGCCGGATCGATATTTGTTCTCGGCCCTCCGACGCAGCCTCCGGAGCAGCCCATACCTTCAATAAAGTTCGGCTCATCTTCCCCGTTGTCTATTAATTTTTCCAGCACAGTCCTACACGCTTTGACACCATGCACTTTTTTGGGTTTCAGCTTAATGACCCTTCCGGGTTCAAGCCGGTTTACTACAGTTTTAACAGAAAAGCTGACTCCTCCGGTTCTGGCATATATTCTTCCGCCAAGAGAAGCCTGATCCTTTTCATCATCCTGCAATTCCTCCAATGAGATTTCCAGAGTGTGGAATACTTCCTGTAGCTCCCGGAAATTGATGACATAATCAACGGCATCCTTCAAATCCGGTTCCACTGCCTCGGTTTTCTTTGCGATGCAAGGTGCGATGAACACGATTTTTGCATCCTCATACAGCTTTTTTAATATTCTTCCGGCAGCGATCATCGGTGACACGGAAGGAGACAGATGACTGTAGACTTCCGGATAATTCTTTTTGATCATATTAAACCAGACCGGACAGCAACAGCTTGTCAGAAAAAAATCTTCTTTCTTCCTTACCAGCTGATTGAATTCAAACGCTTCCCTGATTGTGAGGATGTCTGCAAACAAAGCCACTTCGATCATATCTTCAAAGCCAAGTGTTTTCAGCGCCGATCTCAGCTTTCCCATGCTGATCCGGCTGCCGAACTGTCCGACGATTGCAGGAGCTGCAACTGCATATACCGGCGTATTCTTGTCCTTCAGCAAATCAATCATCGGCAGGAATTCATTTTTATCCATAATCGCACCGAAATCACATTCATCGACGCAGAATCCGCAGCCAATGCAGTCCTCTTTTCCATCCTGTCGGCCATTCCTGTAATAGATCGGGGCTTCATATTTATCCTGGGATACACAGGTGCATTTCTTATTGTCGCAGACCTCGCAGGGCCCGTCAATTCTCGTGACCACCGGTCTGCTGATTTCTTTGCTGCCTTTCACCATATCCAGTTCATCGCCAAAGTCGTCACTGCCTTTTGGATCAAGCCCCATTGCCAGACGGATATGATCCCTGATAAACGGAAGTTCCTCCGGTTTGAAATGATATTTCTCCCTGATCTCCTCCGCGATCCCGTCCAGATCTGAAGTATTGTTCAGGCTTCCATTCCAATATCTCCTAACCAGCTCGCCAAAGATTGTGATATGCTTATCACTGAATTTCAGATATTTTTCTTCCATATGCCATTCTCCTTTTTGCTTTATTATGGCTATATAGAATCAAAATATCATTTTACAATCTTTTCGTACATGATCCGGAATTGTTCGTCAAGAAATGTTTCCGTCATTTCAATGATCGTCGAGGATAACTTCAGGCCTTCCAGAAAAATCACGATATGTTTTGCCATATCGTTCGAATTTCCTGCTTTGAATTCCTTGTTTTTTTGTCCGTATTCAATTAGCTTCTCAAAGGTGCGTACAGCAACTTTGAAACGTTTATTCAGGTATTCCTTCTGGTCCGGATGAATGATGCAGAATTCATAGACGGCTACTTCGATTCGGTTTTTATTGTACATGATATCCTTTTTCTGAAAGGAAAAAAAACTGAACAGAAGCTTTCCGGCCGACAGTCCGGAGGATATTGCAAGATTCAGGCTGTCCTCCGCATCATTGCTGTCACGTTCCAGCACTTCGATAAAAATTTCTTTTGTCGATCCGAAATATCGGTACAAGCCTCCCCGGCTCAAATTGCATGCATCGCAGATATCCTTCATTGTCACTGCCGTATATCCCTTCCTGGTAAATAATCTGGCAGCAGTCTGAATGATAAATTGCTTTGTTTTATCGGCTTTTGCAGGCATAGCTCCACCTTCTTTCAAAATATTAAGCGACACACATGTCGTATAACCATATTATATGACATGTGTGTCACTTCGTCAACTGTCTCATTATTATTCTATTGTTGGAATTCGAGAAATTTCGATATTTCCTTCACCTCAACCTCTATTTCAAAAAGATTTTCGGTTTGCTTCAGGGCGCTCTCACCAATGGAGAAACTGGATACATCCCCTATACCATCGTTTTGATATAATTATAACAATTTTAGACATGATTTGTCACTACATACATGTTTTTTTGAAGAAATTCGTGACTTGACTTTGATATAAGAAACTGCTAGCATAAAACCTGAAATAAACATGAAAGGGGAACTGATTTATGTTCAGAACACAAATGGAGATTGCGAAGGCTGGGGAGGCTCAGACCGCATAATCTGCAAAGCCTCCCAAATGCTTAATCACAGTATTTCAGGAGGATAATAATTTGAATATGAAAATAATAGGTATCACTGACCGTTTTACCCAGGAGGCTGCCTTATACGAAGGCCTTTTCATCGGCCGTATCTCATCCCAATCAAAAGATCTCTATCACGTGATTACTGATTTTGGTGAGATCCATGCTGAAGTTTCCGGGAGATTCCGGTTTGAAGCAGAACGCAGCTGTGATTATCCTGCTGTGGGAGACTTCGTCATGCTGGACCGAACGGACGACAAAAATGGGAATGCGATCATCCATAAAGTATTGACCAGAAAAAGCTGTTTTGAAAGAAAAGCAGCCGGAACAGGAAACGATACACAAGTGGTTGCCGCAAATATTGATTTTGTATTTCTTTGCATGTCATTGAATCAGGACTTCAACCTAAGACGGCTGGAACGTTATCTTTCCATCGCCTGGAACAGCGGAGCGGCCCCGGTGATACTACTGACAAAGTCGGACTTATGCGATAATCTTCAGCAGCTGCTGTCTAAGGTTTCTGCCATAGCTGTCGGTGCAGACGTAATTGTGGCTTCAAGTATTTCTGAAGCCGGATATCAGCCGATAATAGAGTTTTTAAAACCCGGCAAAACCGCTGCATTCATGGGTTCCTCCGGTGTCGGAAAATCAACGCTGATCAACCGGTTAGCCGGAAGTGAACTGCTGGCCACAGCAGAGATCAGATCTGATGATGGCAAAGGCAGGCATACCACCACAAAACGTGAGCTTTTGGTCCTTCCGAATGGCAGCATCGTGATCGATACACCCGGTATGCGCGAATTAGGGATTGAAAATGCTGACTTTTCAAAAGCCTTTTCAGATATTGACGAGCTTGCGAAGCAATGCAGATTTCATAACTGTTCTCATAGCAGAGAACCCGGCTGCGAAGTAAAAAAAGCGATCCAGCAAGGGCTTCTTTCCATAGAGCGGCTTGACAACTATCGGAAATTGAAACGGGAAACAGATTATGAAGGACTCAATTCCCGCCGGATAGAGGAAGAAAAAATAAATGCCATGTTTGGCAGTAAAGCAGAAATGAAGCAGATGAAAAAATATCTTAATACAAAAAAGAAAAGATAGGTTTCAAAGCCTCGCAATTGCGGGGCTTTTTATGTGATCAGGATACCAGCATATGCCCACAGAATGACAATTCCATAGGTAATATATCTGTACTTACCCAATTTTTAAATATTTACACCACATTAAGCTCAGCTCTTGCAGTCAAGCCGGATATTATCAATCAGCCTCGTCTTTCCGAAGCATACAGCAAGTGCGATCAGAATCTCTTCTTTTACCGTTTCCATACTTTGCAAGGTTTTCGCGTTGACGATTTCGATATATTCTATTCTGGCGTCCTCCGCTGTATTGATCAGGTTTGTCATCACTCTCTTCAAATTCGTTGCGTCTCTTTCTCCCAAACAGACCATCCGTTTCGCTTCTTGCAGGGATTTTGAAAGGACAGATGCTTCCTCCCTTTCCTTTTGGTTAAGGTAAGCATTTCTGGAGCTTAAGGCAAGGCCGTTCGCTTCCCTCACTGTAGGGCAGGTCACGATCCTGACCGGGAAATTCATATCCTTCACCATCTGCTCGATAGCGCATACTTGCTGCGCGTCCTTTTGTCCAAAATATGCTGCATCAGGGTCAATGATATTGAAGAGCTTGGAAACGATCGTAGCCACCCCTTTAAAATGGCCCGGTCGTTGTCTTCCGCAAAGTCCCTGAGTTATCGTTCCCTCAACATCAACAAATGTGGAATACCCATTCGGATACATCTCTCTGACCAACGGTGCAAAAATAATATCTGCTCCGACCGATTCTACCAGAATGCTGTCTCTTTCCAGATCGTTCGGATAGGAATCAAAGTCCTCCCCTCTGCCGAACTGGGTCGGGTTTACAAATATACTGATGATGATCACATCATTTTCTGCTTTTGCGCGTTTTAAAAGGGACAAATGCCCTTCATGCAGATATCCCATCGTAGGAACAAATCCGATGGTCTTTCCTTCCTTCCTTATTTGTTTCAATTCATCCCGTAATTCCGATATTGTAAAAAATGTTCTCATAATGTCTGTTTCTCCTCAATAAAAAAACCTTCCTGTTCAGAAATAGATTCCAGACAGGAAGGTAAAACACTCAATCTTTCATTCAGTAATGCTTGCTCCTATCTCTGTCTCAGGGATCAAAGTAGAAAATTTTCAATAATATATCTCTTTTATGCTATGGGTTTGATTCTTTCGATATCAACCAAATGAGATTATATCATGTCCGTTTCATAATTTCAACTTTTTGCATATATATCATCAAATATCACCTAATTGTAATGTAAATAAATAAGGATTTTTTTAATCTTTCTTATTATCTGTTGCTTGCAAGCGTTACATTATAAGGCTTCTCGTATATGTGTCATTCGTTCTCTTTTTACTTGTTACTCTTTATGTGAATAGTCAATACCAAGTACTAATATACTCATCACTGACCATAATGTTATTTGACTTTCATGAATAATGTATTTAGCCATATGGTCAGTGCTGATCACTCTAATAGTCATTGTTGACTATTATGTATTGTCATTTTAGAGTCTCATCTTTATTTGGTTTTATTCATGGATGCACTACGAACAGTCAGGGCATTTAATCCTTGTATTTTCAAGCTTCTCTCAAATACGACACAAATGTCACCCTTCGTTTGAGCCATTCGCCACCGTAGACAGTACTGAGTATATTAATAATCAGTACTGTCTACTGCAGTTTTTATTAATCAGTTAACCTTTAGTCAGTGCTAATCAAGCTAGTAGTCAGCACTGACTGTTTCTTATTATATGTTTGTAGTTTAGTAGTCCCTCTTTTTTAGATATCCTCAAATACCACACATTCAGATAGAGATAATTGAATACCATTGCTTTCCAGTGAAATATCAGATTAAAAAGGAAAAAATATTTATTATGTAATTCATAGCATAAGAAGAGCTTAATTTCATGCATACAATATATTTTTATGTATACAATATTACTTCAATTTTCTATAGAAATATGGAAATGAAAGTGCTAAACTTCTGTATCGAAATATAAAAAATTAAGGAGGAAAAACATGTTTGAATTTACACCGTTACATTCATTATTATCAATCTGTGTGTTATTAATTATCGCCGTTATTTTTTTCTTCAATATCAGGAGAGAACTCAAATAATGTTGTTATAATTCAGTATCGGAAATAGGAGGAGAAAAATTATGAAAGAGTCCATACTAATTTCATTACAGGTCTATTTAATGGGATTTGCGATTTCAATTTTTATAGCTGCTTTAATCAAGGGAATGCTGATCGTAATCAGGCGCTTCTCACATGAAAAGTAATAAAGGCAGAGAAAAAGAGAGGTGTCAATGTGAATATTATTAATTTATTTCAAGGCGTAGCAATGCTATTTTATCAGGATCCCAAAATAGCCATTGCCAGAATCGTATTGATTATTCTAGGAATTATTCTTATTTATCTGGGTAGAAAAGGCACTCTGGAACCATTGATCATGATTCCTATGGGTTTTGGAATGATTGCTGTCAACGCTGCGGTATTGTTCCTTACAGCTACGACAACGGGAACTATTTTTATGGATCCTCTGGTTTCGGATACCAATGGATTGATGCAGATCATGCAGATCGACTTTCTTCAGCCGATTTATACCTTTACGTTCAGCAACGGTTTGATTGCCTGCTTTGTTTTTATGGGTATCGGAGTAATTTCCGATGTAGGCAACGTGCTGAGATATCCGTTTACGAGCATGCTCATCGCCATGTGTGCAGAACTTGGAACCGTAGCAACATTTCCGATTGCTCATGCGATGGGATTGAACTACGGTGAAGCAGCGGCCGTATCAGTTATCGGAGGAGCTGATGGTCCGATGGTTCTCTATACTTCATTGATATTGGCAAAAGACCTTTTTGTGCCGATCACGATCGTAGCTTATCTTTATCTAAGTCTGACATATGGGGGATATCCATTCCTTGTTCGTTTGCTCGTACCGAAGGACTTAAGAGGACTTGTCGTTAAATCTACAGTACAGACCAATATCAAGGCAAGTGAGAAAATAGCCTTTGATGTGGTTGGCTGCACCATTCTTTGTTTCCTATTCCCGGTAGCGGCGCCTTTGTTCGTTAGTTTCTTTTTAGGAAATGCAGTCAAAGAATCCGGAATGGTAAAATACACCAAAATGATTGAGGATGTTTTCCTTTATGCATCCACTTTCTTTTTAGGTTTTATGCTCGGGGTATTATGTGAAGCAAGCACAATATTAAATCCAAAAATCCTTGTACTTTTGATACTGGGTATGCTAGCATTATTACTGTCAGGCATCGGCGGCATCGCAGGCGGTTATCTGGTCTATCTGATCAATCATAAAAACTTTAACCCAGTGATCGGTATTGCCGGAATATCCTGTGTTCCAACCACAGCAAAGGTTGCACAGAAGGAAGTTTACAAGGTCAACAGGTTTAGCTTCATACTGCAATATGCCATGGGGGCAAATATCTGCGGTGTTATTACGACCGCTATTCTCACAGGTATTTACGTTACTTTGATTCCGTTAGTGATGAAATAAAGGCAGGAGGAAATAATTATGATCAATCATACTATCATAACAGGTCTTTCGACGATTTATAAAAAAGAAGGAGGAACTTCAGATGCCTTGCCATCCAACACTTCTTCAGGCATCCTTGATTATCTGGTGTCAACACCGGCAATTTTAGCCATGGTTATAGAAGCTTCAAGAGAACTGCTTGATCCTCTTCTTTCGGACGGTTATATCACTGTTGGCAAAAATATCGAGTTATCCCACGAAAGGCCTACGTTACTGGGTGAAACCATTACACTGATAATCACCGTTACAAAGGTGAAAGGCGAGAGCGTTTTTCTTGATATTCAGGGTCATGATTCAACAGGCATCATTTGCAGGGGCACCTATGAAAGATGTATTGTTGAAAAAGATCATCTGATCGATATCGCTTACAGCAGAGCAAAGAATATGAGATAGCGAAAGGTATATTCAGCTATCGTATTTAATATATCTAATTGAATCAGTAAAAAAGTGCAATGCTGTCCGCAGTACATTGCACTTTTTTGTAACATACGCTTTATCCTCCTTAAAGTTACATTTGAGAATGATCCTTTAAGAAAAGCTGAGAATGATATTCTAAGCTTCTCTTATAGTCAAGTTCTACAAAATCTGTCGGTTTGACCTCTTCGGGTTTCTTTTCGAAGTAATTGACACCGGCGGCCACAAGCATCTTGTAAACAAACTGTGAGCAGAACATGATATTGTCTCTGTGAGAATAAGGGACAAACAGGCCCAGAATATTATAGGAACTGCCCTGTCGGTCTATTTTTCTAACTTCTTCTAAAACCTTTTTCTTTTGCTCCTGCGTCACTTTCAGTTTATATATGATGATATTCGCATCTTCTTTCTTGTAGAAGAACTCTATCATTTCCTGATTCAATCCCGGAGAATAAATATTTTCGCCTCCATTGTAGCTAATGATCGTTTCCAGATTCTCATCAAAGGAAAGAGATGCGTGAGAATATTCTTTTTTTGTAACTTTCCGGATCAACTCTCCTGCTGCACTGCCTGTGCTGGATAAAACGACATAAAGATATCCGTTATCCAAGGTCTTTTCAGCAGCCCGGAAATAGTCTTCCTTCAATGTACCTTTATTGATATAGCTAAGTGCATTATGCTTTGGCAGATCCGTTACCAATTTCATCAGATCGATTGCAGAATTCCTCTCCACTTTTAATTCTTTGATCGGTCTTTTGATTTCATTCAGCACGCCGTTTGAGATCTGACCGAAGGCAGTTTTCACATCATGAAAACTGATTGAGCGTTCAAAGGCAAATCCATCCTCATTATTGAATCTGGTATTGATCTTCAGTTTCTGCGGAAAGATGCCGATTTCAAGAGGGAAATCCACTCCTTTTTCTCCGTCAAGATCGGTAGCCACCTCTTCATTGCACTCGACTGTCAGCTTTGAGGTTTGAAAGTAATCAACATAAGGACTTTGCTCGTGTTCCCCTTTTATAACTTTTCCGACCAAAGCCATCAAGTCAATCAAAGGGCACTTTTTAAACAGGTAAACATCTAGGAAACCATCGTTTATCAGCGCGAGCGGTGCAATTTTCTTAAATCCGCCTGCAGACCTGCCATTCATGATCAGCATAAAGTAAATCTCGCCCTCAAAGGTACACTGCTCACTTTTGACCTTGACTCTTACGGTCCACATATTCTGTAATTCTTCGATCCCTTTTAGATAATAAGAAAATATTCCCATGCTATTTTTTACTTTTGTTTCGGTTTTTTGACTGATTTCTGACAGGCATCCGAAGCTTGCCACATTGATAAAGTATTTGCCGTTGATGGTGCCCACATCGCAGTAGCTGTAATTTTCATTGATCAGAACATCTGTGATCCCCTCAATGCCTGAAGGGAGACAAAAATTATGGGCAAAATCATTTGCGGTACCCACGGGATAGATCCCGACCGGAATATCGATTCCAAAGGACAGCAATGCATTGATTACCTGATGGATCGTTCCGTCTCCGCCTGCAATAATAACTTTTTGAAACCCTTTTATTGGGACCGAGGAGAATAATCCTGCCAGATCACAACGTTCCCCAATCCGGTATATCGTTACTAAATATCCTTTTTCCTCGAACTTTTCAATGATACTGTCTAAATTGTTCTTGAATGTTCGGTTTCCTGCCTTTGGATTATAAATCAACAGTATGTTCATACGTACCTCTCCCGCTACTATTAAACCAGTACATTTTCAATATGAATACAAAAGGCATGACCGCCGGAGCATATCAGCTATTTATCAAGCTGGATGACGGCAAATCATATACAGTAAAAATCAGCCTAAAGTAATGATTAAGCTTAAATAAAGATTATAGAAATTTAAAAGAAGCGCTCTCCTTCTGAGTTTTTCATCAATCATAGAAAAAGCCCAATGTAGAAATACATGGGCCATATCTGTTTATGAAGTCGTTTTATATCGTTCTCCAAATTTTTCTTTTAAAAATCTTTTAAATTCATCGCTGTATTCGCGATCAACATCTATTTTTCTAATCGGTGAGCCGATATTTTTGCTGGCAAAAATAATATAAAAGTCTTTTGATTCCAACACCTTCAAGAGGTTATCATATTTGATCTTATGAGATCTGTTGGCATTCTCATCTTCCGCAACAAGATAATCATCAAAAAAAGTGATTTTCTGTTTTGGAGCCTTCTTATAGCCTGATCGGATCACATTGATCTTTTTTATATTCTTGTATTCTACACTAACAAATATCGCAGCAAAAACGATCGCGATCATAATCACCCAATACAGGAAAAAGTTCAATACGGTAAGCTTGTCTTCCATAAAAATATAGAATACAGAACCGACAGCTGCCAATAGTATGATCAAAGAAATGGTCAGGTATTTTTTCTGGAATATTGTTGCATAAGAAAATCTCCTGTAGTCATCCTTTTCAAGTCTAGTCGTTATTTCGAACAAAGCATTTTTATTCACAATGCGTAGCCTCCTTAGTAAAATAATTCATTTCTTTATAATATTGTACCGTATTAATCACGATAATCAAACATCTTTTTCTCAAAGTCCTTCATTAATCAATTTTATTCTCCCGTCATTCTGTTAACAGCCGCACGCAGCACTTTTCCTGCTACCGGTCCGGCCACCTTGCTGCCGATTCCTCCGTTTTCGATTACCACAACAAAAGCAAGCGGACAATCCTCCCGATCCAGATATCCGACAAACCAGGAGTTTGGTTTCTGGTCTTCCCCAACCTGTGCAGTTCCTGATTTGGCACAGAGTTCCAACCCCTCAAAGTTCTCTTCTCCGTACTCTTCCAGCACATTATTCCGCATCATTTTTCCAAGCCGGTCTGCGGTTTCTTCCGAAAGGATCCGTTTCTTTTCTATTCTGTAGTCATTTAAAAATGATAGTATCTTCTTGTCTTTTTGCAATAATCTTGGTGTGACCCGGACGCCGTCATTGGCAATTGAGCCAACATAAGCCATAAAGGTTAATGGATTGGCCGTATCGCTATATTGACCGATTCCTGCCCAGGCCAGGTCCCCTCCTTCCGCATTTGCGGCATCGATCTTGCCCACAGCCGTCTTGATATGATCCACCTCCAGACTTGAATTAAAGCCGGCTTTCTCGGCATATTTCTGTAAAGTGTGTCCTCCCAATTCCAAAGAGATCTCCGCGAAGGCCACATTGCACGATTTGGAAAGTGCCTGCTCGAGAGTTACATTTCCATGGGGTTCCATGCAGGTCACTTTTGCTCCGTTGATTATTTTCTCACCCTTGCATCGGTAGACCGTTGTTTCAAAGTTCTCGAGGTTGTCAATGGCCGCAGCCGCCGTTACCAGTTTGAACACCGATCCGGGAGTATAGGAAGCCGAAAGAAGACGGTTGATATATACTCCCTCATATTTTTCGGGTCTTGCTTCAACATCAGGGGGATTCTCCGGATCAAAAGACGGAGAGCTGACCATACAGAGGATCTCTCCTGTTTTATAATTATATACACCTACCGTCCCCTTCCTTCCGTTCAAAGCATCATAAGCAACAGAAGAAAGTTCAGAGTCAAGCGTAAGTGTCATATCATTATTAAATATGCTCAATTTATTAGTAAATTGAAATGTTCCATTGACCAGATCCCATCCAGAGAGCCTGTCTCCGAAAGCCACCTGAGCACCAGTCACTACGTTTCCCGCGGAATCGCCAACCGCATGCATGACGGCAGTCCTAACCGTTCTGTTTTCATGATACTTTTTGATACCGTCTACTGTCTGAAGAAGGATCTCACCATTCCGGTCATAAATTTTCCCTGCGGTGATCAACTGTCCGTTATTGTACAGATGTTTGTTGGAGGAATGCTGCACCCAGGAAGAAGCGTCCATCACATATCTGACTGTAAAGACGAGAAGTCCCGAAAATAACAGAAGTGACAGGATCAGGATCCCGAAAGCACGCCTTGTCAGTATTTTCATATCATTCATCCATCCCTTCTTCTGTGATCAGATCGGGCCGGTTCCGTTCATCGGCAGCTTTGATAAATGAAAGAAGTGCCCAGCATACGACCATGGAGGAACCTCCGTTGGATACGAACGGCAGTGTGACTCCTGTCAAAGGAAGCAGATCAACTGAACCGAAAACATTCAGCATTGTCTGAATTAAAAAAATCGAAACAGAACCGCACGCGGCAATCGCATAAAAAGAGGACTTACAGCCTCTGATCTGGAAAAGCACAAAGATTGAAAGAAACACAATGATCAGGATTGCAATCAGTGCCACGATCAGGCCCCACTCCTCACACAGCAAGCCAAAAACCAAATCAGTATCCGAAGCAGGAATGCCTACCAGATATCCATTGCCTCCGCCGACTCCCAGAAGCCCACCGCTGGCAGCGGCGATCATGGTTCGGGTCTGCTGATATCCGATGGTATCTGCAAATTCCCATACGTGACCCCAGGCTTCAAAGCGGGAAGCGATGTAAGGCAGAAAAGAAACTACCGCAATCGCCCCCAGAGCTGCTCCCGAAGAAATAAATGCAATGGTCCTGATGTCACCGGAGCGCATAAACGCAATAACAAGAAACGTAACAAAGAAAATCACGGAGGTACCCAAATCTCTCATTAAAACAAGTGCACCGATACAGGTTCCGGAAAAGCCTATAAAAGCTGTCAGGTTTCGTGCTGTAAGAAGCTTGTCAAGAGTTGCTGTTCCGGCAAGGACAAAGGCAATCTTTACAAATTCCATTGGCTGGATCGTAATAAATCCCAGGTTGATCCAGTTTTTTGCTCCGAAGCGGGACTCTCCGATCGTCAGATTTAGCAGGATCAATATCAATGAACATATTACCAAAACATATTTCAGCTTGCGCCCTCTTCCGGGATCCTTGATCAGCATCTGGATCACAAAATAGATTGCCATACCCATAACAATTGCAATCAGTTGTTTATATAATTGTTCCGGTGCCGCGACAGCGACAACAAATAAGTCCAGTCCACAAAGGAAATAGATCAGAAGCTCCAGTTCCACATATTTTGTGCTGTACTTTGACAGGAAATAATAATAGATACATTCTGCAACGATAAACCAAAAAAAGGTGAACGGTACGCGAATGCTGGCTTCGTCACCCATTGACAGAAAGATCTGAAGCCCCCCAAGAAACTGGAAAACGAGAATCAGAAAAAATGTTTTCCCCGATGTAATATTTCTGCCAAGCTTCGCCAGCCATTCCCACTTACTCTTATTTGTGATGTCATCTTGCCCTTCTTCCGCTGGCAGAAAGAGAAATTCGGCGCCTGCAAAGGAAATCGTGTCGCCTTCCTCAACGATTCCTGATTTTTCGATCTGCTCTCCGTTCACCTGAACTCCACCTTTCGAGCCAAGGTCACTAATGGTCCAGCTGTCTCCACCAAAGGATAGAACGGCATGGTTTCGGGATACAAAAGGAAAGTTCAGCACAACGTCGGACAGCTTACTCCGTCCAATGGAGTTTTCCCAATGCTTCAGAGGAATCCGATAACTGTTTTTGATCTCCAGAAAGCCCCATATGGTATTGCTCCCTCCATGGCGCAGGAGTGGAAAAATACAGCGGGAAAATATCACAACAGCTAAAACAGGGAATATCCAGCGCACCACAAAAGTATAAAGCTGCACAAAATCTGACGGGTTTAACTGTAATGCACCTAAATCGGCTGTCATCGTTTGAAACCACGCCACGATCTCTGGGATCGCTTCATTCAAGTATAGTCTTGCGTTTTCTAAAACCGTGTCCATAGTACGTTCCTTAATTTAAAGTAATAATATAAATATATCATAA
>Ga0183099_1000831_pt1 | contig 20013 bp, 21 predicted proteins | sample Biomet1_FD_127788 | JGI IMG/M metagenome (GOLD analysis project Ga0183099, IMG submission 127788) | Microbial communities from bioreactor (seeded with anoxic lake sediment) at LBNL, California, USA - Biofuel metagenome 1 | ecosystem: Engineered > Bioreactor > Anaerobic > Unclassified ... | reverse complement strand
TAACATTCGTTTGGACAGGTCAGCCGATACCAGTTCCCGACGCTACATATTTGATGACAGCAAAGTCTCCTACTATATGGAAAGTGCTTGGGTCACAGAAGACGAATACACATTGATCAAGACAGTAACGAATAAACGAACTACCAATTTTTAATAAACAGCAATCAAACCCGGATTTCTCCAAACGAGAGAAATCTCGGTTTGATTCTATAAAGACAAATAACGATGAGAAAAAGAATAAGATTCCTGGCTTTGTTGTTTCTGCTGACCCTTTGTCCGGCAGCCAATGCACAATGGGTCACCTTTGATCCCAGCAATCTGGCACAGGGGATTGTCAATACCACCCGACAGATTGTTGAAACGTCTACTACGGCTCAAAACATGATTAAAAGTTTTGAGCAGACGGTAAAGATATACGAACAGGGTCGCCAATACTATGATGCCCTGAAATCAGTCAATAACCTGGTTAAGGATGCCCGAAAAGTTCAAAAGTCCGTACTGCTGATCGGAGAAATATCGGATATCTATGTGAGGAACTTCCAAAAGATGCTTTCTGATAAGAACTACTCAGTGGACGAGTTATCAGCCATTGCTTCGGGCTATGCCAAACTACTGGAAGAGAGCACGGATGCTTTTCAGGAGCTCAAGACGGTAGTCAGTATCAACGGACTCTCCATGTCGGATAAGGAACGGATGGATCAGGTGGATAAGTCCTATAACCAGATCAAGCACTACAGGGACCTGGTCAGTTATTATACGAGAAAGAATATCTCTGTTTCTTACCTCAGAGCAAAGAAGGCGAATGATCTGGACAGGGTACTCTCTCTGTATGGAGGAACCAATGACCGTTACTGGTAAATAAGTGAAGCTTATGTTATTAGCTGTTGATTTTGAAAATCTGCATCAGATACTCAGGAATCTGTATACAGAGATGATGCCGCTCTGCTCCAACATGACCGGAGTGGCCAGAGGAGTAGCGGGTCTGGGAGCACTTTTTTATGTGACCTCCAGGGTCTGGCAGGCGCTGGCCCGGGCTGAACCGATCGATGTTTATCCGATGCTCCGTCCTTTTGCCATAGGACTCTGCATTCTGTTTTTCCCAACTCTTGTCCTGGGAACCATTAATAGTGTGATGAGTCCGGTGGTGAAGGGATGTAACGGAATGCTGGAAACACAGACCTTTGATATGAAGAAGTATCGGGAACAGAAAGACAAATTGGAGCAACAAGCCCTGATGCGTAATCCCGAGACGGCCTATCTGGTCTCCAACGAAGCTTTTGACAAAGAGATTGACGATCTGGGCATTTCTCCCAAGGATATAGCTACCATGGGAGGAATGTATGTAGAAAGAGGAATGTATCAGATGAAACAGAGCATCCGTAACTTTTTTCGGGAGATGCTGGAACTGTTGTTTCAGGCGGCAGCACTGGTCATTGATACGATACGCACCTTTTTCCTTGTGGTACTTGCCATTCTGGGCCCCATCTCTTTTGCCATATCGGTCTATGATGGTTTTCAGGTGACTTTGGTACAATGGATAACCCGGTATGTGAGTGTTTATCTCTGGCTCCCGGTATCTGACCTGTTCAGCTCCATTCTGGCACGAATACAGGTCCTGATGCTCCAAAGGGATATAGAGCAACTTTCAGATCCGAACTTTATTCCCGATGATTCAAATTCGATATACATCATCTTTATGATTATAGGGATTATCGGATACTTTACTATACCTACCGTTTCGAACTGGATAATCCATGCCGGGGGAATGGGGAGCTATACCCGTACTATAAGCCAAACAGCAACTAAGGGCGGTAATGTGGCCGGAGCAGGAACAGGGGCTGTCATGGGAAATGTATCAGGGTGGTTATTAAAAAGAGATTAAAACAAATCATTCATCCATTAATTCATTAAAAGAAATGGAATTCAAATCATTAAAAAATATCGAGACCAGCTTCAGGCAGATCCGGGTTATGGCCATTGTGTTTGTCGTTCTTTGTGCCGGAATAACAGGATATTCCGTCTGGAACTCCTATCGGTTTGCAGAGAAACAGCGGGAGAAGATCTATGTGCTGGACAATGGTAAATCACTGATTCTGGCACTTTCTCAGGATCTGACGCAGAACCGTCCGGTAGAGTTAAAGGAAGAGATCAGACGATTTCATGAACTCTTCTTCACCCTTTCTCCGGATAAGAATGCGATAGAGTCAAATATGCAACGAGCTTTCTATCTAGCAGATCAGACGCCTTTTAACTACTACAAGGATCTGACGGAAAAGGGATATTACAACCGGTTGGTATCAGGTAATATCTATCAGACGATTCATATTGACAGCATTGTCTGTAACCTGAACAGCTATCCCTATCAGGTGATAACTTATGCCCGTCAGCAAATCCTTCGGGAGAGCAATGTTACCGAACGAAGTCTGATAACCCGCTGTCAGGTGAGCGATCTGAAGGTTCGTTCGGATAACAACCCGCAGGGGTTTCTGATTCGTAATTTTGAGATTATTGAAAATAAGGATATCAATCAAACTGACCGAGAATGAAAAAGCATCATTTAGCCAGATGGCAGATCTATTTGAATCATTGGCTGGAAATGCAGTGTGATCGGTTGTCTCATCGTCAGCAGGCAATCATTGTTATAGCATTTCTGGTAATCTTTGGCATTTTTTCCTGTTATACGGTGATTCATGCAATCTACAACATGGGATATGAGCAGGGAGAGCAGTTGGTTATCGAACATATCCGGCAAATGGATTTATTACCGAAGGATAGTATCAATCAAATACAAACAATCTATGGAAACAGATAAAGAAACAAATAAAGAAAAGAAGCAAAAAAGTGTGCCGAGTAATATTCTTACTCCTGCACAGATACAAAAAAGAAAGAAGATGCTGGTTTATCCGGCATTGCTCCTTGTTTTTGCCGGCTCAATCTATCTGATATTCTCACCTTCATCGGATAAGAAAGAGGGTCAGAGTGTCAAAGGGTTTAATGCTGAACTGCCTAAACCCAAAGAAGAGGGCATTGTCGGAGATAAGATGAAAGCTTATCAGGATGAACAGATGAACCAAAAGAAGGAAGAAAAGATGAGAACACTTCAGGACTTTGCCACGACAACGGGTATGCAGACAAGCTTACCGGTAACAGCTGCTAATGGACAAACAAACAAAGAGAGTTCATCTGTCGCTTCTTCCACGGAGGCTTACCAAAAGATGAATAAGCAGTTAACCTCTTTCTATCAGCCGGTCAAAATTTCACGGGAAGAGAGTCAGGATATGCTGGCTCTCGAATACCGGATTCAGGAGTTGGAAAACAGACTAAAAGCCGGGGACAGAAAGAAAAGTGCTACTAACGAGCAACTGGAATTGATGGAGAAATCGTATCAGATGGCAGCTAAGTATATGGGACCGGAAAAACAATCTCAGAATATAGCAAAAGTAAATCAGGAGAAAAATACTCTTAATGAGTTACCGTCAGGAGCAAAAGTTACTGCTTTCAGAGAAAAGGTGGTATCCGGCCTTTCACAACCTGTAAGCGATTCTACGTTTATCTCACAATATAGCAAGCCACGGAACTATGGTTTTCATACTGCTGTGGGAAGTAGTGAGGCTTCTGCAGTAAAGAACAGTTTCAAAGCTTGCGTTTATCAGACACAGGTGATTACGGATGGACAAGTGGTAAAGCTCCGTCTGTTGGAATCTTTTCAGGTGGGAAAAGTGTTGGTCCCTGAGAATGCATTGGTTTCTGGTATATCGAAGTTACAGGGAGAGCGGTTAGATATACAGGTCTCTTCTTTGGAATATCGTGGGAACATTATTCCTGTAGAGCTAACTGTCTATGATATGGATGGACTGCCTGGACTTTTCATTCCGGGTTCAATGGAAGGAGATGCTGCCAGGGAGACGATGGGGAACATTGGATCAGGGTTGGGGACCAGCATTTCGTTTGCACAATCGGCTGGGCAGCAAATAGCCATGGATCTGACACGAGGAGTGATGCAGGGAGCATCGACTTATCTGGGGAAAAAGATTCGTCAGGTAAAAATCCGGTTAAAAGCCGGACATCAGCTTTATTTAGTAGCAAAAGAGAAATGAAAAAAGAAGAACAACTAAAAGAATTATCCATGAATAAAATAATAAAACTGTTTTTTATGATACAGATCCTGTTAATGGGAAATACGACAATAAATGCCCAGGATAAAGAACTCTATAATGGCATTACAAAGAAGATTCCTTCTGAAAGAATGATTGTTCCTTATGGGGTTCAGGTGACTTTTAATAAGACGACACATCTGATCTTTCCTTCAGCAATCAGGTATGTGGATCTTGGTTCGGACAGAATCATTGCCGGAAAGGCTGAGGAAGCAGAGAATGTACTTCGGGTAAAAGCTGCTGTGGAAGGTTTTTCTCAAGAGACGAATTTTTCGGTGATCTGTGAAGATGGAAACTTTTATTCTTTTAATGTAAAATATGCACAGGAACCGGATTTATTGAATATTGAAATGAAGAATTTTATTGCGGCAAAAGAAGCTGTTGATAGTCTGCACAGCAGAATGGAGGTGCGGTTTAAGGAACTTGGTGATGAATCTGCTTCACAGGTTAAGTTGATTATGCAGTCTATTTATAAAAATAATGAGAAGAAGATTCGTCATTTAAGTTGTAAGCGTTTTGGTGTTAAAACGATGATTAAAAGCATTTATGTGGATCATGGACTTTTGTATTTTCATCTGCAGGTGAAGAATAAAACAAATCTTCCTTTTAATGTGGACTTCATCCGATTTAAGATTGTTGATAAGAAGGTCATGAAAAGAACTGCTATTCAGGAAACTGTTATCACTCCTATACGAGGTTTTAATGAAGAGCTGGTTGTTGATGGGAATTCAACATTGCGTACTGTATATGTTTTGCCATTGTTTACTATTCCGGATGATAAAATTCTGGAGCTTGATATTCTTGAAAAGAATGGAGGGAGGTATCAAACTATTCGAATAAAGAATTGTGACTTGATGAGCGCGAAAGTAATTAATGAACTCAAAATTAAATAAAATGTAACAGGACTATTTACTTGGGCAATGAAGTATGTTTATTACTGACGATTCGGTCTTTTATACATGCAAAGTAAGAAGTAAAATTTTATTCTAGACTTATAAGAAGTAGCAAGTGAAGTAATTCATTTGCTACTTCTTATAAGTCTATCAGTATGTAAAGCTAATATTTATATAAAGATATCCATCAAACGGATTATTAATACCTAATAATCATCTATTTATATACAAAACTTGGCATAATCACTTTGCCTAATGAAATATTTAGCAACAAGGTACGCAAATCTTTAACATACTAATAAATTTGTGTAATTTTGCATTAATAAAATACAAAATTAAGAATGAGTACAAAATCATTTGATATAGATTACAGAGGTGTTAATGCCAACATTGCTCAGATTCAAGTACTAGCAGCTGTAGTAAAAGAAATGGTTCAGGACAAATATAATGATGGAAATTCACTCCTGTTAGTTTCTTTGTCAATGCCTAAAGACTTTAGCAATTGGAGTGCCTTGAATAATTATTGTAAGACACAAAATGATGCAATATACTTCAGAATTTTAAGTGAAGTCTTTGGTTCAAGCACTTACATTTGCGAATTCGGAGACCACACACAACCAAGATCTGATGTGTATTTATACTTGTCTGTATTGCAGGATACATTCACCCAATTGAACAATTTGAAATTAGAAACAGCCCTAGCTAATGACATTCATAAACTAACGCAACAATTAACATCATCTTATATGTTACTAAATAATAGTATAGGAGAATTCTTTTTCAATCTTGCATGTGAAAACGGAACATTTAGTTGGAATAGCAAACTCTATCCTGGACATATTAACTTAGATTGGATGCGTGAACTTAATGGAGCTGGAATGTTTGTAGAGTCTAGTAAAAACAAAAAAAGATTTCAAAAAGTATTTAAAACAAAGTTGGAAGAATTGGCATGTCAATGTAGATTTATGGCATTTTGGTCATGCCTGTTGCAGATTATCACATGTCCTTCATTGCCCAAAGATACACGAAACTCATTCTATAAATTTGCTTTTTGTCTATTGCATAACTTCGACTCTGTATATGTCCATCTTATAATAGTAGAACAATCAGCTTTAAATCAATCTGTTAAATCAGAAAACAGAGGAGCTTGTGATAATACTACACGTTTGAAAGTTTATTTTACTTTAGAAGATGGTCATCCTTTACTTGCACGCTTTGATCTTTCGCATAAGGGTGTCCCTTATTTGCATATCAATATGGAAGATGAAAAGGGGGAAGTTTCTAAATTTAATCACTGTCAGTTAAGTCTAACTGAATCGGAGAACAATATTCTAAAGCCTCTTGAAGATGCCTTAATGACATTTAATTATACAGGAGTCGAGTTTTGGCATATTCCAACTGATATTGATAAGGAGATACTTCATCGCGTAGCTGTTGAACGAGCTTTATTCGGTGCTTGTTCTATAGAATGGGGTACAGTAATCTTTAGTAATATATATGAAAAACAAAGTCTGAAACCATATGATTGGGACAAGGAACATCAAGGTCAATTATCTACTGAGACACAAATATATATAAGAGACTGTCATACTGTACTGGCCAATGAAGTGATTTCGTATGGATTTAATCCAAAAGGACTTAATCATACAGAGATTTTTGAATGCGTTTATGACGAAATCATAGAGAAAAAAAGGATATGAGAAACTTATAACTCTATTTGATAAATTTCATATTCCACAATATAAAACAATTATGAAAAAATGTCCTGTTTTATACGCAATAAACGGGACAAATATATTATATTTGCACAAATCATTTTTGAATGAAAATATCTGAATACATAGCTAATACGATAAACAGACTTCCGACTGATCATGTATTTACCTATACTGACTTTAATTTAGACGCCAGCAAAAAAGATGCAGTGGTAAAAGCCCTGAACAGAATGGTGGCTGCAGGTAAAATCACTAAGCTCTCAAAAGGAAAGTTTTACAAACCTCGTCAATCCAGGTTTGGAACTTTACAGCCTTCTGCCTATCAGATTGCAAAAGACTTATTGGAGCAAGACGGTGAAATAATCGGATACATTACCGGTTACAATACCTATAACGAAATGGAACTTACAACCCAGATACCTGCAACATTGCAAATCGGCTCAAACAAGTATCGGAGGGCTATTACAAGAGGCATATATAAAATCTCATTCATTGTTCAACCCAATAAGATAACAAAAACGAATATTGAATTACTTCGAATTCTTGACGCAATTCGTTTTGTGCGTGAGATTCCGGGGACAACACCCGATGAGGCCTGTTCACGTTTAATAAGTATTGTCGGACAATTATCTCAGGAAAAAATAAAGATATTGGCAAAACTGGCATTAAAATACAGTCCGGCTGTTCAGGCACTTTGTGGCGCTATACTTGAAACTTTAGGTGCAGATGAAGTCCTGATTAAGAAGATTGCCGGCTCACTCAATCCGGTAACCGAATATAATATACCGGTATCAGAATCAGTATTACCCAACAAGATTAAATGGAGGATTAAATAAATGTTACATAATGACCAAAAAAAATTCACTGACACCGTATTGGCTACAGCTGAATATTTCAGCATATCACCGGCTTATATCGAGAAAGATTACTGGATTACGAATACACTTCGTCGGTTGTCTCAGAATCCAAATGCCTGGAAAGCAGTGTTCAAAGGAGGAACTTCATTGTCTAATGCTTATAACCTGGTCGATCATTTTTCTGAAGACATTGATATTGCTTTCATTGATGCAAAATCATTTAACGGAAATCAACTTAAAACGCTAATCAAGAAAGTTGCCAAAGAGATGACCACCGATTTGGGAAAAATTCAGGTGAATGGTGTAACCAGCAAAGGTTCGCGTTTTTATAAAGCAGTATATGCTTATCCCGATATTCTGAAACAAAAAATTAGTACTGCTTTCAATTTAGAAAATTTGTTGGTAAAAGTAAACTCATTAGCCAATCCATATCCATACGAAACAAAAAGTATCACTTCATTCATAGACGTATTTCTCAATAAAACTGGTAATCACGATTTTATTTCAGAATATAACTTGCACCCTTTTGAAGTCAATGTATTGGACAAACGTCGTACAATGATCGAGAAACTCGTTTTATTAATCCGTTTCTCATTCTCCGAAAATCCTGTAGTCGCCATTACCTCAAAGATTCGGCATTTCTACGATTTATATTTTCTGACCAATGACCCTGAATGTGCGGAGTGCCTCAACTCACCTGATTTCAAAAAAAACTTCAACGAATTGCACACGACTAGGAAATGTTTGCAGAACCTGCAAACTGGGTAAGCAAGACTGTCGGTCAGTCACCTTTGACTACTGATTTTCACGTTCTATGGGCGAAACTAAAGGTAATTTATAATATAGAGTTTTCTCAGTTGCTTTTTCTCATATACCAGAAGAAAAATTTATATCCGAATCATTTGAAAAGATTATCCCAAATGTTTAGACATTGATAACAAACACTACAAATACATATTTATATACATATTAAATGCAAACAATAATAGAACAAGGAATCAAACAGGGGCTTATCAAATTATCCGATGATGGTAAGCAAATAATTTACATTCACCAAAATAAACCACGTAACTTTACAAATCCAGAGGAACAAGTTCAGGCTAAGATTTTTTTAAGCTTAGTGCTTAATTATGGATATAATCCTAAGCGAATTTTACAATTTGTTCCTGTTAAAATGGGGGCTGATACAAAAGAAGCTGATATTATAGTTTACAACGATGATCAATATCTTCAACCTCACATTTTGATTGAATGTAAGAAACAAGAGGTGAGTGAACAAGAATATCTGCAAGCTATTGAACAGGCTTATAGCTACGCTTATGCATTACCAAACGATGTAAAATATGTGTGGGTTACTTCGGGAATTAAAAATGAATATTTTGAAGTAGACAAAAAGCAAGGTACACGCGTTCAAATGCCCGATATCCCACAATATGGAGTTGAGAGTCTTGCAAATTTCAAATATGTATATGATGCAAATAACCTTCCAAAAGAGATAGGGAAACAACAATATTTTGATTTATCGGTAATCGATCAATCTGAATTGACTCGTCGTTTTGAACAAGCACATAAAGCCCTTTGGGCTGGAGGACAATTAAATCCCTCGGAAGCTTTTGATGAATTAGATAAGTTGATTTTTTGTAAGATATGGGACGAACGTAAAGACCGTAAACAAGGTGAACCGTACGATTTTCAAATTATTACAATTAGTCCAAAAGATGAAAAAGACGAGCGGAAGCGTCGTCAAAAGGAAAACGAAAGCCTTTACAAGCGAGTTTGTGATTTATATGAAGAAGGGAGGAAAAGAGATGCTGAAGTCTTTAGAGATAATATTCGTCTTTCACCGGAGAAAATACGAACTGTAGTAGGCTATTTAGAAAGTATAAATCTTGGTGAGACTGATTTGGATAGCAAGGGGCGGGCTTTCGAGACTTTTATGGGTTCCTTTTTTCGTGGTAATTTTGGTCAGTACTTTACACCTCGTCAGATTGTAAAATTTGCTGTTGATGTTTTACCTATTACAAATGAAAGCTTCGTTATTGACACTTCGTGCGGTAGTGGTGGTTTTTTACTTTATGCACTGAATAAGGTGCGAGAACATGCTACGGTATTGTATCCTAATTATAAAACAGACGTGAAGCAATATAGTAAATGGCACAAACATTGGCATGATTTTGCAGAAAAAAACCTTTACGGTATAGAAATAAGTGAACAAATATCTCGTGCTGCCAAAATGAATATGATTATTCACGATGACGGCCATACGAATGTCATCACTTCTGATGGTCTCGTTGATGAAAAAACAATTGAGGAACGAACCAAAAATCAGGGATTTAAATACAATCATTTCGACTTTATTGTCACTAATCCTCCTTTTGGTAGTACTATCCGTCAAACAGAACAAGACTATCTAAAAACCTATGTGTTGGGAAATAAAAAGAAGATTGGTTATCTTTAAAATCAGATACTAAATCTTTACGAGACAACCAAAGCACTGAAGTACTTTTCATAGAACAAGCTTATCGTTTTCTGAAAGAGAGAAAAGGATATTTGGCTATCGTTATCCCGGACGGTATCCTTACCAATAGTAGCTTGCAATATGTCCGTGATCAAATTGAAGACTGGTTTCGTATTGTTGCCGTTGTATCAATGCCGCAAACAGCCTTTGCAGCCAATGGAGCAGGTGTAAAAAGCTCCGTTATGATATTAAAGAAATGGTCTTCTCAGGAAACTGAAAATATCGAGAAAATAAAACGGTCTATTGAAATTGAACTATTATCCACCTACCAATACAAAGAAAAATCAGAGGCTTGGTCTAAAGAAAAAAAATATCGATTAAAATCTTTGGATGGATTTGTGAATAATACGGGATTTGACAAACTGACCAACATAAAAAAGACAGATGATTATAAAGCATGGAGTACTGAGATCTCAGCCTTTTACACAGATAAAATCAATACATTAAAAGATGAACTTTCTGAAGTTTATCGGAAAGAAAAACAAAAGCGATTACCCGATTATCCTATTTTTATGGCAATTGCTGACGATATTGGATATGATGCAACAGGTAAATCTACAGGCAATAATGAATTAGATTTGATTGGGGAAGAATTAAAAAAATTTATAAACACTCTATAAACTAACACTATGACACTTAAAGGAATTGTAGAAGACGTATTCAATGGGCAACTTATCTTTAGAGGCTACGCATCGATTAAAGATTTGGCAAGAATATCAACCTCTGAAAACTATCAAAGAGCTACAGATGACAATAGAGTGAATGAATTAGTAGATTATTTGAATAAGGGATCTATTTACAAATTTTTTCCTGAATTAATTTTTGGACTACAATTTAAAGATGCTAATGCAATAACTGCAATACGCTCAGGAGGAAATATAACTTTTACAGATAATATAAAATTAAAAAAGGGTAAATTTATCTTTGGATCGAGTTTCCCAGAACGCTTGTCAAGTGCGAAAGTTATGTCTTTAGAATTTTCAACTGAAATAAAATATTTAAATCGAATCGATGGAAATCATAGACTAAGTGCCGTTGAAAAGATTCTAGATAACCCTGATGAGGATACTGAAACAACTGCAATTAAACAGAAAATAAGTAGCACCGTTGTACCCTTTTCAATTTTACTACAAACAAAAGCAGATGTTTCAAATAAGTATGAAGCTGCTTTTTTCTATTTAATTAATTCTCGCTCAAAAGCCTTGACTACTGAAGAAAATCTAAAGTCAATTTTGTCAAACCCTGATTTTACAAAGCAGGAGCAGGAGGAATTACTGCAAATTAACTCAGAATATACTCTCAAAATAATTGAGCATATTTCTAAAAGCGAATACAAATTTGTTTTAGAAATTTTTTACAATGAGATCTACACATTGTCACTGGAATTAAGCAACCTAATTCAAGATGGAATTGCATTTGATAAGATAGTTCATTCATTAAGGTTTGTCGATGATCTTTTTGTCTCAAAAAAAATCACGAACCCAAAGAGAAATATTGTTCTATCATTGATTAAGCTGAAAATAGAACGTTCTGAAAATGAATATAATATATTCCAGAAATGGCTTGTAAATAATGATCTTGTCGAAATTGAACAGATAAAACCGACAAAAATTATTGATATTTTTGATAGGATGCATAAAAAACGTATCTATAAAGTGTTTGTTGCAATGCCTTATATCTCTTTTAAAAGAGTCAATGATTTTAACAAGCTATTCAAGGAAGTTCTAAAAGATATTGAGAAAAAGGAAGATATTAAGCTGGAGCTAATTCCTATAATGAGATTTAGGGGGTCAAGTCAAAGAATTGATTCGCGATTAATACAAAAAATCAAAGAATGTGACATCTTTGTTGCTGATCTTAGCACTTGCAATGATAATGTAGTTTTTGAAGTAGGTCTTGCTGAAGGCAATAATAAGCCCATGATACTTATTAAATCTGAAGAAGATAGATTGAAAGTCCCATTTGAACAAAAAGGGACAGACAATGTCCCTTTTGATATGGATAAATTGCAATGGATCCCATATTCTGATACTGGATATTATAATGATATCAAGTCAATAATAAAAACTAATCTACCAGAAATATTAAAAACGAAATACGGAGAATAATGAATTATTACTTACCACAACATATAGACTCGAATAAAATATTTCTAATTAATCATTCAGACATTGAAGGCAGGATTGACTCATATTTCTATCTGCCAAGTTTCAAGGAGTTAGAGGATAAACTTCATGAAATAATGTGCATTCCACTTTCAAGGTTAATATATTCTATAACAAATGGTTATGACTTTAGAGATTATACAGATAGTGGCACACCATATTTAAAGGTTGCCAACGTAAAGCAAGGGGAACTTGATTTTTCAAAAATTCAATATATAAATTTTGATTCTTCTCAAATCTCAAAGAAAATCCAATTGACAAAAGGAAATTTGCTTTTAACCAGAAAAGGGACTTATGGCAATGCTTATTCACTGAAAGAAACTTACGATTTTGTTATAAGCTCAGAGGTCTTCTATATCGAGTTGAAACAAGACTTAATAAATTCTGATTATTTAGAAATAGTTCTTAACTCAAGCATAGGGCAAAAACAATTTGATAGAAATAAAATTGGAGCAATCATGGGAAGTTTATCTCAAGAAGCTGTAAAACAAATTCTAATACCAGTATTATCAATAGATAAGCAACAACAAATTGTTGATCTCTATAATGTGGCTTATAGATCAAAACAATCAAAAGACAATGAGGCACAAAATTTATTAGACAGCATAGATGACTACTTATTAGAAGAGTTGGGAATCAAACTACCAGATAGCAAACAAAGCAATAAAACTGATATTCCAGAATGGATGAATTCAGGGAATCTGTTAGTAAAAAACGGGCGTTTGTTTATGACAGAATTGAGTCTCATTGAGGGAGGACGATTTGATGCAACTTTTTCTAAATACAACTTTTCATTGAATTCAACAAAATACGATTCAATACCTTTTAGCTCATATATCAAGATCAACCCTCGTTGGAACAAAATCCCCTTAGAAGATACTGTTGTAAGTTTTATTCCAATGGAGGCAGTAAATGAAATCTATTGTAGTATAACAACAAAACTTGAAAGATTGGCCTTTGAATCAAAAGGATATACACAATTTATTGAAAATGATATTCTTTGGGCTAAAATAACGCCCTGCATGCAAAATGGGAAAGCAACAATTGCAAACAACATGGTAAATGGATTAGGGTTTGGGTCCACAGAATTTCACGTCTTTAGGCCAGATTATACTAAACTTAATGCTCAGTTTGTATTAGCACTCCTTCATTTAAAATGCCTTCGAATCAATGCAATGATGTTTTTTGGAGGAGCAGCTGGCCAGCAACGTGTAGGAACAGATTTTTTTAAAAACTTATATATTCCTTTCCCTCCATTAGAGACACAAGAAAAGATTGCAAAAGAAATTGCAAATATGCAAACTCAAGCACAAAAACTCAGAGAGGAGGCTTTATTTAGTCTACAACATGCCAAAGCAGAGATAGAGCAAATGATATTAGGCGAGTAATTACTCGCCTAATATCATAATTTCTATATGCTTTCTTGCTAATTCAAGTATATTGGAAGCCTCTTCTTTCAATTTAAATGCATGCTGACGAATGGAAGTTATATGGTAGGCTATCTCTGATTGTTTTTCCAACGGAGGTAGTGGTATTAGTAAAGACTTAAACTCTTCTGAGTTAATATTAGGTTGAGCAGAAGGTCGCTGAATCATACTTACCCAATAGGCATATAATTTTGAATTACAGAAATAAAACACATAATCAGGCAATGCAATATCAGATTTTAGCCTAAACCTTATCAAATATCCTGCAAAAATAGAGTTTTTACCTGAGCTTTTATGGATGTAACATTTCCCTGCTGTAGCACCACTCCTTGCAAAGAGTAAATCATTCTCAGATAAAAGATACTGATTATCTATTACAGCTGCGGTTCTAAATATATCCAGTCTCAAATTACCAAGTTCGTCTATATCGGTTATTCTAATGTATCGAATATCTGTATTAGGCTTACCTTCAATAGATTCCTCATTAGCTCCATATTGAGGTGGTCTATCTATAATATCTTTCATTAAAATAAATGGGTATTTAGATTGAAGAGAATTTAGAAATCCAATTTTTAAAGTATACTCTGGGTCTAGTCTTTGTCCTATAACTTCTCTTGAACTTGTCATAAACAAACGCCCCAATAAACTTTCTATTTATTGATTCAAAAAATGACTTGAAAAATTAATTTATAGCAATAATTGATTATTTTATTTGAAAACAACATTTAAAATAGACAGTTATGAATTATGGGTACATTCGGGTGAGTTCAGACAAACAGACAGTAGAAAATCAAAGATTCGAAATTGAAAAGTTTTGTAAAATAAATGGAGTAGTCATCCACTTTTGGATAGAAGAAACAATCTCAGGTACAAAAGAAGTTGAACAGCGTAAATTAGGAGTTCTACTGCAAAAAATGAAAAAAACGACATTTTACTCTGTACAGAAATTTCTCGTTTAGGTAGAAATCTATTGATGATTATGGCCATACTACACCACTGTATGAAAAATGAGGTACAGGTTTGGACAATTAAAGACAATTATCGTTTGGGTAACGATATCAGTTCTAATGTACTTGCTTTTGCATTTGGTCTTTCTGCTGAAATAGAAAGGAATCTTATTTCTCAACGTACAAAAGAAGCTCTGGCACGAAAAAAAGCTGAAGGAGTTATTCTTGGTCGCCCGAAAGGAAGCAAATCAAAAGTAAAAAAGCTTACCGGTAAAGAAGCAGAAATAAAAAATCTGCTTGATAAAAATGTATCAAAAAGTGCTATCGCACGTATTATGGGAGTACACAGAGTTACTGTGAATGAATTTATAAAATCTCAATATCACTAACACAAATAGAAACTATCATTTCCAAATTATACTGATGACAGTATCATTGAAGGTTGGGTATATACATTTTTCATATAATTGTACTCCTCGTATATCTTCGTAAGATCTGAACCAATCTGATGCAAACACTATTTCTGCATCATTATAGATTGTTTTATCTGCAAAATATTCACTTGCCACTGTATTTATTGGTACTTTTTGTAACGAGTTACAATTTAAAAACTTATAAGGAAATGAATCTGAACACCACTTGAATTTTACGATATTATTTTTAGAATAAATGACCATAATAGGATAATTTCCCGATTCGACAAATCTGAAAAGTGTTGCCGATAGGCTAATCCCAAAATGCTTAGATAAAGATTCAATTAATGCAAAATTAAATTTCTTTCTATGAATGAAATTTGCAAATCTGGTTGGCGGGGCTAAAAGATTTGAAGCAAAACAATCAGCTTCTGTTTCCACAATATTTTTAGGAAGTAAACGACTAAAAGACTTATGTAAAGATTTTCCTTTTTTTAAAGAATTCCTATGATCGTCGATAAAATAATGGCCTAACTCATGTGCAAAAGAAAAGCGTAATCTTTCTGGATATTGGATAGAATGAGTATTTAAATAAATGTGAAAATCACCTGAATCATGTTCTAACACCCCATCAAAACAAGTACCATACTCACCATAGTTATAAGTAATTCCTGATTGTATAGCTATTGTTTCAGGCATAACTATTCCTTTAGGACTAAAAATCATCAGAAACCAAATTCTGCTAACTCAACTTAGTTCATTTTTTCTAGTATAACTGATTTCCATTTTGTTTTTTCTTTGCTTCCTCTTTGTCTTTTGCCATTTTTTCTAATATATCGCTAGGAATGTCTTTGCCATCTCTGGCTGCTATTGCCCAGTTCTTTTCTCCTTCTGGATTATCAAAAAATATTGGATTTTTTAAAAAAATTCTACGTTCAAATTTAAAAACAAAATCTGGAGAATCAAGATCTTCAGGGATAGAAATTTGATCCATATTTTCTTCAAATGTAGATATTTGTTCATCAGTTTCTGGAAATAAATATCCATAAGATTTTAGAGCATTGTCAAGATATACCTCAAAATCTATTTCTTGTATATTAACTTTCTTTTTCATTGTCTGCGAATTTATTATTTTAGAAGATGGGTGTTTAGTAAGATATGACTCTTTACTTTTTCTAATGTTCTCTGTTTGATTTTCCTCAAATTAACACTAGTAGTTCCATATCTATCGCATAAGAATTTCATAACTTCATCTGGAAGGTGTTTATTTCCATCCTGATACATCGTATATGTAAGCAAGACATCTCTTTCTTTCTCTGATAAAGTTTGCAAGGCTTCATCAAGTGCCCATTTTTCTGGTGTCTCAATATTAATATTTTCTTCAATGTCTGAGATCACTAGATTATCTTCAAGAGGAACAAAAGTCTTTTCTCCGATCCTTTTTTCTTTTAACACATCAAGCAGATCAAGCATTTCATGCTTCGCAATATTTGAAATCCAAGTAGTAATCTTACTTTTAGATACATTATAAGTATGAGAATTCTGATAAACTGCCATCATCGTATTTATAAATACATCCTTTGCTAATTCTTTATTATTTTGACAGACTCTATGACATAAATTCCATAGCAATTTTTTATATCTATCATAAAATACCCTAAAGGCTGCTTGAGCCTCCATCTCATTTTCTTCTCGGAATGACATCATTACAAACAAATCTTCATCCGAGTATGAAATATATGTTTGCTTTTTATTTTGCAAAATATCCATTTGTTGATAGTCTATTTTAATATACCTATAAGCGTGACATATTACAGCAAAGCGCTAATTTCTACAAAGTTATCAAAAATGTCACGCTTTGCAGTATAATAGTTAAATAAAATTCAAATTTATATGAATCTAAATGATGGGGCGCCGAACGCACAGAGACCAAAAGTACCTTTGAGATTTGTTATTGAGGGGAAAGAGTATGAAAATTTTGACCAGTACAAAACTGGTGCAGAGCTAAAACAATTAGCAGGCATTCCTTTGGAAACTGAATTGTTTCTGTCTATCAACAAGCCATACAATGACGAACTGATAGAAAACGATACACGAGTAAATTTAGCAAGACCTGAAACAGAATACTTCTTCGTAAAAAAGAAGTTGCTATTTACGATCAACGGTGTGCAACACACATGGTATAAACAATTTATACGTGGTTTACAGATTCGGAGTTTGGGTAATATCCCTGAAAATGATGATATTTATCTCGATCTACCGGAAGGTTGGCAAGATGATAAAATCGAAAACGATGAAATTGTTGATTTGGCTCGTCCAGGGGTTGAACATTTTGTTTCAAGAAAAAATAACCTTGAAATAGAACTAATTATTGAAGGTAATCCTGTAAAATACAATAAGCCAAAAATTACTTACAAAGAGGTAGTTGAATTTGCATTAGGGCAATATGATCCAAATCGTGGTTACACTGTGAAATACACTAATGGACCAGAGCAAAATCCCAAAGGGATTATGGCAGCTGGTACTGAAGTACATGTTAAAGATAAAATGAGATTCAATGTCGCAAGTTGTCATCAATCATAGTCCCGACCTATTAAGGTTGCAGAATGAAGAATTTCAAATAGAAGTATCTGGTGGATATTTAGCTATTCACCAGATACCATATCTCAATGAAAAAAAAGAGATTAGACCTGGAATTCTTGTTATGAGTTTAACTACTGCTGGAAATGTAGCAATTAGACCAAAAGATCATACAGCATATTTTGTTGGAGAAAGGCCATGTAATATCGATGGTAGCTATGTATCATCTTTAGTAAACTCACCCCAAAGGGCATCCCTATTCGGAAATCTTATTAGTGATTTTTATCTTTCTTGTCACCCGGATGATCGTGAATATATTGATTTTTATGATAAAGTTTCCACTTATGTAAATATAATATCATCTCCTGCTTTAAATTTTAATAAGGAGGCATGTAACAAATTGAAAAAGCCTATATTAGTTAATGAAGACGATAGTCCCTTTGTATACATGGATACCAATGCAAGTCGTGCAAATGTGGCCTTTATGAACAAACTATTTACACCATTAAAAATTGCGATTGTAGGTGTTGGTGGTACTGGTTCATATCTACTGGATTTTATTGCGAAAACGCCAGTCTCAGAAATTCATTTATTTGATGCGGATGTTTTTAATTCTCATAATGCATTTCGTGCTCCAGGCGCAGCATCTGTTGAGGAGTTAAATGAGCAGCCATCAAAGGTTGAGTATTTAGGTCAAAAATACCGTAAAATGCACAAACAGATAATTTGTCATAATGAATATATAACTCGTGAAAATATTGATTTACTCAAAAACATGAGCTATGTTTTTTTGAGCATTGATAGTGTTGACGTTAGAAATGAAATTTCTAAATACATGATAGACTCAGGCTTATCTTTTATCGATTCTGGGTTAGGTATAAATCTATCTGACAATAAACTTTCTGGATTAGTGCGTATAACCTCGGGATTTCCCGGACATTATTTTCATTTAAAAGAAGCTTTTAGAGGTATTGATATTAAAGATGATATTTACGAAAGTAATATTCAAATAGCTGAACTTAATGCTTTTGCAGCAATACAAGCAATTGTCAAATGGAAGAAAATGATTGGATTCTATAGGGATTCTTTTAATGAAATAAATTCAGTCTATTCCATTGATGACAATGACATATATAATAATAATGGAGAAAATTAAAAATTTTAAACTTGAGTTTGTTCATTACATGCCCAGAGAATTAAATCAAGGAGTATTATATATCTCTATGGAATACTCCTTGGTTATGCATTTGTGTGCCTGTGGATGTGGTGAAAAGGTCGCAACACCTTTGTCTCCTGAAGATTGGAAGCTATATTACGATGGTGATGCTATTACTCTCTCTCCATCAATTGGTAATTGGGATTTTTCTTGTATGTCTCACTACTGGATAAGAAGAAATAAAGTAATCTTTATTGAAAAAATCAATAATGAGAATAAAGATAAAAAACTGGTGAAACAGAAAGAATATTATAATTTGATATTTTCGACATTAAAGAAATTTAAATCTCCCTCAAAAAAAAATAAGAAGAAAAAGAAATAAGTATCTGCCCATGCAGATTTAAACCGAATAGGTAAAGCGGTTTTCGTCATTCTGACGAAGTTCTTGCATTCAAAAAAACATGGCCACAAAGGCAGTCTGAAAAGAATCTCCATACTTTCGGATTTGTTTATCGTGCAAGTGAGTGCAGAGGTAAACGTGTTTGACTATGCCGAGCGTAGCCGATAATCTCCGGCATGGACTTTTTTTCGGCAACCCTTGTGGCTAGCATTTTCACACTCACTACTGCTCTTCGGCGGGTGCTCATCATGGCGTGTTAGCTTGTTTTGTTATACACATCTGAATTCCTCAGTCATGGTTACACCTGCCAACTAAATCCATTCAGGTATTCGCTACGACCATTCGTTTATAGTAGGGGACAACCACCACTAAGTGTTTTACTCGCCTGCTGCTCGCTCGTGCTTATCGGGTTATCACATTTCTTGCATCTAATTTACTTAATGGCTTATTGCCGTGTTCGTTCACTTATTCCGTTCATTCTATTCTCTACACTTATTCTCTCATACCGCGCTGCCAACCTCGTGCAAGAGCTGGCTGCCACTCTCTCATTACATTCCTTTTTGCTCATTTCACTATCGGGGCTATATTATTCTAATTCCGCATATCCATGTGGTTGCAGCACGGTTCCGCTTCGCTTCACCACCGTACAAATACACCTCCTTACTATTCATTTGTTTCAATACACTGTAGGCCTCTGGTAAAGTACGCCTCATATAATACAAATTCCGCCAACTTTAGACGACTTTGTTAAAGTTGGCGGAATTTGTTCAAAGTTTGTTCGAGTTGTT
>Ga0183099_1000830_pt1 | contig 20016 bp, 18 predicted proteins | sample Biomet1_FD_127788 | JGI IMG/M metagenome (GOLD analysis project Ga0183099, IMG submission 127788) | Microbial communities from bioreactor (seeded with anoxic lake sediment) at LBNL, California, USA - Biofuel metagenome 1 | ecosystem: Engineered > Bioreactor > Anaerobic > Unclassified ... | reverse complement strand
TGGTACCGGGAGGGGGAATCGAACCCCCAAGGCGTTGCCACCGGTGGATTTTGAGTCCACTGCGTCTACCAATTCCGCCATCCCGGCTCAAGAGAGGATTCAATAGGTGAAGAGACCCCGGCCTGTCAAGAACCATCACCTTGCCAGCTACAAAATCGCATGCTAGCGGAGAAGCCCGCACTCGCTCAACGCACTGCTCAAGGGGAAGGACAACACATGGTTTTGCCAACGGGCTCTATTGTTAACGCCGCCGCCATTATTGCCGGAAGCCTTGTGGGCATGGCCCTGCATGGTCGTTTTCCTGAACGTTTTCGCTTGATTGTCTTTCAAGGGCTTGGCCTGTGCGTCTTGCTCATCGGCCTGCAAATGGCCCTCACGGTCAAAAATCCGCTTATTCTCATTTTTAGTATTCTGCTTGGTGGGCTGGCTGGAGAAACTCTGCGCGTCGATGCCTTTTTCGAACGCCTGGGCGAGCGTGCCAAAGTGCTGCTCAAGTCCGGCAACCCGGCCTTTACAGAGGGGCTGGTCACCGCATCGCTCATCTTCTGTATTGGCGCCATGGCCATCGTGGGCTCGTTTGATGAAGGGATACGGGGCGATGCCACAGTGCTGTACACCAAAAGCATCCTCGACGGGTTCGCCTCCGTGGCCTTGGCCGCAACCTTTGGTTCCGGCGTGCTTTTTTCTTTTGTGCCGGTATTGCTTTACCAAGGCGCGCTGACCATTTTTGCAGGTCTGTTTCAGCAGCACTTCACCCCGCTGCTCATTAGCCAGCTGACGGCCACCGGCGGGCTGCTTATTCTGGCCATCGGACTCACACTTTTGGATATCAAGCGGGTTAACCTCTCCAATTTGTTGCCATCTCTTGTCGTTGTTGTCCTGCTTACCCTGGCTTTTGGCTAAGCGGTTCATTACAGGTGAGATATTTCCTGCGCAACACACTTGACCAAACCCGCTACGAACACGTACTACCTTCCTGTAGTCATAAGCCTCGTTTTTCAACTTTGATTATCACAATTACTAATAACTCAACAGGGCTACGCGCATTTACTTGTTTTGCGTGAGCCGAAGAAGTTTCTGCAAGGAGACCAGCGCATGGATGTGGAACTGGCCAAACCGTTCATGAAAGCCGCCATTGACGTCATCGGTACCATGGCTTTCATCACCCCCCGCCCCGGCAAACCCTTTGTTAAAAAGAACACCATTGCCACTGGCGATGTGACTGGTTTGGTGGGCTTGACAGGCGATGGCAACAAGCGCGGGAGTGTCTCCATTTCTTTTTCTAAGTCTTGCGCCGTGGCCATGGTTAAAAACATGCTGGGCGATGATATTCAGGACATCCTTTCGGACGTGAAAGACGCCGTTGGTGAAATTACCAACATGATTTCCGGCCAGGCGCGAGCCGGCCTGGCAGAGAAAGGGCTCACCCTTGCCGGTTCTACGCCTACAGTGATTATGGGCGATAACCATAGCATCACACACATTGCCAAATCACCCATCATGGCCATCCCCTTCGAAACAGACGCTGGCAATTTCACCATCGAATTCTGCTTCGAGTAGCACGCGCCCCCCCCGCCAAGCTTGCAAGGACAGGGAATGAGCAAACTTTCCGGCTTTCGCAACATGGATTTTCTTGAGCAGGTCACCACGCTCAACGACATCTCCGGCACCAAGGATTCTTCCGCACTGCCAGAGCTGCTTGAGCTCTTTGAAACCCCTACAGGTGATACCGGCATCGATTATATGGTTGTCGGCACGCTGAACACGGTGCTTGGCGCCAGTGAAGACACGGTCATCAACGGTCTGACGAGCTCGAAAGCGAATTTTCGTACTCTGTGCATCCGCACAGCCGGAGAGTATGCCTTCCCCGATGCCGCAGAACCGCTGATGCATATGGCCGAGGATGAGACCGACCCCGACCTGCTGATGGAAGTGTTGGCCGCCTTGGCCAAGATTCAGCCTAAGGACGGGGCGCAGGTGTTCCGCGCCTTTTTGGGGCATGACGATGCCATGCTGGCCGCCATGGCGATGGAAATGGCCGGTGTATACGGCGATGCCCAGGCGATGCCCTTTTTGAAGGCGGCGGTTTCCGCCACCGATGGCCTGCTGACCCTGAACGAATGCGACATCACGACCTGGAAGTCCATCGACGCCATGGCCGCCATGGCAACGCCGGAAGCCATCGCTTTTCTTGCCAATTGTGTGCACCACCAAAATCCCACGGCGCGTCGGCTTATTACCGATGCTCTCGTCCGCGTGGGCGAGGTGGCCATACCGCATTTGGAACCACACTACGCCGGCGGCACCGTAGACCAGCGCATTCTGGCCTGTAATATCGTGGGCTTCATTGGCTCACGCAAGGGTGTGGATGGGCTCATCACAGCCTTTGACAAAGGCCACTTCTCTGACCCCAACGTTCGCTATGCCGCTTTTGAGGCTCTCGGTCGTCTCGGCACGCTGAAGGGACTCATCTGCCTTGTCGATGGCCTCTCCGAGCGCGACGAGCTGATCCTTATGGCTGTTGTGACGGGTCTGGAGCGCCACGCAGCCCCCGGCGTCATCAAAACCATTGCTGAAAAGATTGCAGCGGGCGACGAGCGCGGACTGCGCATTGCCCACGCTGTTATTGCCTCCAAGGCCTTGCGTCTGTTCCAGGAGCTGTACAAGAACGAAGCCGTCGGACAGTTTATGGTCGCCGCCCTGTGCCAGTCCAACGACCCGGAAATTTTGGAGGCCTTCGCCACGCGCTTGACGGAAATCGGCGACGAACGCGCTCTGGCCGACTTGGCAAAACTGCCGCAGGCCAAAGCCGCCACACGCAAAGCCCTTGCGGTGGACGACTCTAAAAGTATGTTGGCGCTGTACCGCAGTATTCTGACCGACCTGGGCTTTGAGCCGCTTTGCGCCAGCAATGGCCAGGAGGCCTATGCCTTTGTCGATGCGGGCGAATTTGTGGATATCGTTATTACCGACATGAACATGCCGGTGATGGACGGCATGGAATTGGTGAGCAAATTACGCGGCAGCCTTGGGTACGACGACGTGCCCATTCTCATGGTCACCACGGAGAGCGAAGGCTCCCAGCAAGAAATGGCCACAAAGACCGGCGTCACCAGCTTCCTGACAAAACCGTTCAAGCCCGCTGCCCTGAAAGCCAAGATCCAGGAGATGCTGGGCAGTTAGTTTGCCGTCTCCTGCCTGGGAGTTTCACGCAGACATTCCTGCAAAAAAGCGGTCGCCAGTGCGGCCGCTTTTTTGTTGTACAAAAGCCCAACATGACTCAACGCGGGTAGGCAGGTCTCGCGCCAGCCCGCGGCTTTTTCGCCCGGCAACAGCAGCGCGCCGGAAAGCGGCAAAACCATCGCATCCGTCGGCGTATACAGGCTCAAGGCCCGTGCCCGGCAGGGGGGCAGGGCGGCCAAGTGGCGCAGTATTTCCCCTCCCGGCTTCAGTCCTCTGCCCAAGCGGCCAACAGCGAGCATTCCCGCCAAAGTACTGCCCTGGTGCGGGGTGCCGAGGGTTACGATGCCCCGAACGCACGACTCCAAACCCGCTTGGGCCACTGCAGCGCGAATAATCAATCCACCGAGGCTGTGCCCCACAAGCAGCACTGTGCCGTCCGCACTTTCTGCCGCTGCCGCGCGGATGCTGTGTGCCAGCCCGGCGGCGATTTCCATAAAGCTGGGGCCGAAACTTGAATAGCCATAGGTGCGCCAGGCGGTAAACCCTGCCCGTGCCAAGCGGCGGCGCAGCACAAACCATGCGGCGGGGTTGTGATATAAACCGTGAACATAAAGGACGGGCGGCGTTGCATGTCCACGTGTATGGGCAGACGCCCCCTGCGAGGCGAAGCCTGCAAAGGGCAGCGCAAGGGCGGTGAGCCACATGCTCCATATGGAATTGCCCAGGGCGCGCAGCACAGCGGGAAAAAGGCTTCCACCACAAAGCTGCCGCACACGCCGCAACTGGCCGGTGCGCAGGTTTTCCGTATGGGCCAGCACCCCCATGAGCACAGCCGGGCCAGCCAGTACGGCTGCGAGGACGAAAAATCCCATGAAGCGGCCTCCTTGCGGGGTGTGGGCCTTGCAACAACGACACTTCGGAGTGTAGCATGAGGGGAAACGGCTGTCAGTACAAGGAGTCTCCATGAAGCTACCCCCTCCAGCGGAACAGGCCACCATTGACCAATTATTTCAGATTGATATGCGCGTAGGGACGGTGATTCGGGCAGAGGTTTTCGCCAAAGCCCGCAACCCTGCCTACAAGCTCTGGATCGATTTCGGCGCCTTTGGGGTGAAGCAATCCAGCGCACAGATAACCGTACGCTACCGGGCGGAGGATCTAGTGGGCAGGCAGGTTGTGGCTATTGTCAACTTCCCCCCTCGCCAAGTAGCCGATTTTATGTCTGAAGTGCTGGTGTTGGGGGCTGCGGATAGTGAATGCGACGCCGGAAACATCGTGCTGCTTGCCCCAGATGCCTACGTCCCAGACGGGAACCGCATTCATTAACAAGGACAAGAGCCCACCACCACAGCTCAGACCCGAAGGACTGAACCATATGCTCAACGCAAAAGCCAACCCGTCCATACTCTGCCTGGATATCGGCAGCGGCACTCAGGATGTTCTGCTCTATTTCCCGGACCGGGAATTAGAAAACTGCCCCAAGCTGGTGCTGCCTGCTCCTGCCAAGGTTTTGGCCGGGCGCATACGCAAGCTGACGGCACAAGGTCAGGCCATACACCTGCACGGCAACAACATGGGCGGCGGCTTTCACGGAGCCATCAAGGCCCATGTGACTGCGGGGTTCTCGGTCACTTCCACCACCGGGGCAGCCTATTCCCTGGCGGACGACCTTTCCAACCTTGAGAAGATGGGCGTGACCCTGCGCGAGGATTGCCCCGAGGGTGCTGTTCCACTTTTCTGCGCCGATTACGACCCGCGCTTTTGGCAAAACGCCTTTGAAGCCCTCGGGCTGCCGCTGCCGGGCCTTGTGACCGCCTGCGCACAGGACCACGGCTATCATCCAGGCAAGAGCAACCGCATGGGCCGCTTTGTGCTGTGGGAGCGCCTGCTCATGGAGGCAGAGGGACGCCCCGAGAGCCTGCTGTACGATACGCCGCCAACGGAGTTTACCCGTCTGGCCGATTTGCAGCGTTCCATCGGTGGCGGGCCCGTGGCCGATACAGGCGCCTGCGCTGTGCTGGGGGCGCTCTACGAGCCCTCCATACGCGCCAGGGCAGACAAACGAGGGTTGACCCTGGTCAACATCGGCAACAGCCACACCGTGGCGTTCTTGCTGTTTCAGGGCCGTGTGTGGGGCGTGTATGAACACCATACGGGACTCATTGAGGCTCCCAAGCTTTGGGAACAGCTCGGGCGCTTTCGAAAAGGAGAGCTTTCGTTCATGGATGTTTTTGATGACCGGGGCCACGGTTCCATGCACTTAGAACTCCCGGAGGCTGCCCAGGGCTTTGCGGAAACGCTTGTGCTCGGCCCACAGCGCAGCCTGCTTGAAGGGCAGGCAGTGGAGTTCCCGGCACCGGGTGGCGACATGATGCTTGCCGGTTGTTTCGGCCTCCTTGAAGGGCTGCGCTTGCATGGCCGATTGGCGCAGCGCATGCGGCCCCTTCGCCCTCTGCTGAAATGACGCGAGCAGCACACCCGGGGTGCTTGAGGGCATCATGGCCCATGAGAGGAAGTCCGCCGAGGGGGCGCCAATATGGTGGGCAGGGGGCTGGCGTTCGCCTTGGCTCATTGAAGCGGTTAAGCTCGATTGTGTTGAAAAAAAGCCCCAAGCTGGCCGGAAAGGTGCAAGTGGAATAATGTTTCCTCCGGCAGGGCGCGCCAATGGTCTACCATGCGCAGGTCCAACGGATCGCTCAGGGTGGCCCGGACCCGGTCGCCTTGGCCCTCCACAAGATCAAAGAAAAGCCCAAGCGACCAGAAGCTCTCGCCGAAATGGATGCGCTGAGGATCCACTCCGCGTTCGTCTGTCAGGAAGGACTTGATGGCCTCGTGCTGATAGCTGCATACGATGTATTCGCCGTCTGGCCGGGCTTGGGATGAGTCGAGAAGCTGCGAGCTCGGGAGCCCATAGAAACGGGCCAACAATCTGCCAAAGCTGCCCGCTCCGATGATGCCCACTGTGCCATCCATAACGCCAGCGCGTAGCCTTCTGTAATGCTGTGGGGGGGCTGCATCGGGCCTGGGGGGCGGGGCCAAAGTGGTGAGCGCTTGCAGAGCCTCAGCCATGTGCTTGTCAGTTAAGCTGCCCAAGCGGCTTTTGTCGCAACGAGCGACAAAAAGTGAATCCACTTGGGTGCAGTCGCGCAGTATCCCGGCTGCGGCAAGTGCCTGGCAATAGATTTGAACCCCGCAGTAGTGAGGACAGAAGTCGTGAAAGGCGATTTGCCCATCTGTTGAGACCAGTTTGCAAAGTGCTTGGAAATCAGTCCGCACACCACTGAAGGAATGGTCTCCGTCTATAAACAAGAGTCCCACGCTCAGGTTCTCGTAGGCGGTGGCAAAGGCCTCGGTCCCACCCAAAACGAGGGTTACTTGGGAAAGGTCGAGTAATTCGCGGTCGATGTTGTCGAACAGGTCGATGGTAAACAGCTTCCGCCTTTGGGCTGACTCCAACAAGATACGTGTGCTGCCGCCTCGGTATGGCCCCACCTCAACGATGGCTTCATCCTCCGCACTCCCTGCCACAAGCGTACTCAATGCCAATCGTTCAGCGAGGGTGAGCAATGCCGGGACGCTTAAAATGACGCGAAGATCTGGCTTCATATTGGGCTCCGAAACGGTCTGTAAGGTCGATGTTTTTGGGCTTATTGGTGCTATTTTACAGCACTTGCAGTTTTTTTAGAAACTGAACAAAGGGTGGCTTCTCCACCTGTAAACGTCAATCTTACCGAACGCAATGACACACCTTGTATAAAGGCAGGCACGCGCGCGTGGTGTTCTGGGACATCATGCTCAAGAAGGGCAAGATTGCTGAGGGCACCAATGTGGAGGCCAGCAACGGAGCTATGAAGTTCGCCCTGGCGAGCTCTGTGGACGGCATCGGTTACGTGTCCCCCGGCTACATCAGGCCATCAAGGCTCCCACTTTGGACGGCGTGGTCCCCCCCCCACACAGGAGCATGCTAAGAGCGGCGCAGAAGGGAACGCGAGGGCGAAGCATAATGATGAGCTTGAAAACCAGAGCTTGACTTTGCTCCCCCCGTTTGGAATTCTTATATAACTCAAGCAAGGAGCAACCATGGCTGATCAGAATGCACAGCAGAAGATTTGGGAAAAGATCGTGGCCAAGGCCTGGGCCGACGAGGGCTACAAGCAGCAACTACTGGCCGACCCGGCCACGGTGCTGAGCGCGGAAGGCATGGCTCTGCCCGCCGGTGTGCAGATTAAAATGGTGGAAGCCACCGACAAGGTCGCTTGGCTGGTGCTGCCTGCGCAGAATGCGGGGGCGGTGGTTGAGGGCGAGGAACGGCTGGCGGCTATCTGGTAGGAATGTGTTGCTCTTGGTGCAAGGCGCATACTTGGCCAGGAACCAGATACGTTTGAAGAGCAGCGCTGCGAAGGCACGGGTGGTTGGCTGCGGCTCTTTCTTAGCCCGTTGATTCAGGGGGTGAAGCGTCCACCCAGGGAACAGGATTGGACAACAATAAGATTTGCATTTCCCTGCCGTCTGATGGGCGGTGGATGCGTTTTGCCCAGGACAGCCTGCAACGCTACAGCGAGATGGTCGGCTTTTCCCCCACCTTGGAGGAAATGTGCGCCAGCTCGGTGTTGGAGGCGTGCGAGGAACTGGTGAGCAAGGCGCAGGAAGCTGGCGTGTCCGACCCCATCGACCTGCACCTGGATTACAAGGGCGAGACCATCGTCATCGACATCGCGTACAGCTCCCACATCCCGCTCAACCCGCACGAGGCCGAGGATTACGAAATCCCCGATGCGACGACCGGCCTCGACGATGTCGATATGGATACGCTGTGGCTGCACATGATCAAGCGGCGCATGGACCGGGTGCGCTTCATGGTGCAGGGGGCGCGGCATGTGCTGCGCATGATCAAATATCGCCGCGATGCGGGCAAGGAAAAGCAGGCCTGGGTCATGACCATTACGCCGGAGCTGCGCAAGGGTATTGTGCTGCATCTGGACGACACCAGCGCCGAATATCCCAGCTCCACGCTCCAGGCCACGGGCAAGGGCGTGCTTATGCTGAACCCGAGCCAGACCTTCATCATCCGCAACATGGACGGCAAGTCCTCGTTTCACGACCTGTACATGGCGCACCTTGACGCATTGGGCCTGACCTCGCCGAGCATGCTGGCCGGGCTGTACGAGCGCTTGGAATCCATGGGCATGCTGGTGACCCCGGACGAAGACCTGAAGAAGGGACGTCTGCGGCGCATCCTTACAAAAATCATCAATCCCAACATCTCCATTCCCAATGCGGACGGCGTGGTGGAAGCCCTGCACAAAAAAATGCGGCTGCTGTATACCCCGCTTGGCCTGGGTGCATTTTTTGGGGTGGGGGTGTCAGGGCTTGTGCCGTATTGGCGGCACCATGCCGAGTTCATAACCGCCATTGCGGGGCTGGAGACGACGTTCCTCGGCCAACCGCTGGTGATGCTGGCCGTGTACCTGCTCACTCTGGTACATATCAGCCTGCACGAGCTTGGGCACGGCGTGACCTGCAAACACTTTGGCGGCAAGGTCTCTCGTCTGGGCATCATGTTCTATTTGGCGTCGTTCATCTTTTATTGCGATACCACCGCCGCCTGGAACTTTCCGCATAAGCGGCAGCGTCTTCTCGTCTCCCTCGGCGGGCCTCTTGTCTCCTTCGCTATACTGGGGTTGGGACTTTGGGGCGCGGGATATTATGCCGGCACAGGCTCCGCGTGGGAAACCGTGACCGTGACGTTTGTCCTGCTCACGTTCTTCGGCCTCATTATGAACTTTAATCCGTTCATCAAAATGGATGCGTACTACATGCTGCTGGACTGCACCGGCATTCCCAACCTGCGGGAGCGTTCCTTCAGCTTTTTGGAGCGTAAAACGTTGGGTTGGCTGGGCCTGGGGCGGGATGAAGCCACGAAGGTGACGCTTTATGAGCGGAAAATATTCTGGTGGTATGGCATTCTCGGTGGAGTGGCCACGCTGCTGTTTATCGCTCTTCCCATTGTCCGGCTGCGGTTTATTCTTTCGTCCCAGTCCGCCTCAAGCGGAAACCTGCTTTTGGCTGTGCTTATTGGTGTGCTGCTCGTTGTCCGACTGGGCAATACCGTCTACAGCAAGATTCAGTCCGTGCGTTACCGCGAGTATAGAATCCAGTAATCGCTCGCCTCTTCTCCTCCCCACTACTTCTGCACCTCTGTTTGCCTCCCTCTGGCGGGGGCTTAGGCGTTTTCCGGCAGCATTTTGGCCACATTTGCGGGCCGGAACACATACAGGAACAGCGCCAGCGCCAACACTCCCGAGGCCACGCCGACGGGTGTGGAAATGCTCAAGGGCAGATTGAAGCCTATGCTTGCATTGCATAGGTACGTGTTGGTCACCACCGTCATAAACAGGGCCGGAATGGTTGTGAACCAATGGGTTTTGCCGCGCTTGATGAAATAGGCAGAGGCTGCCCAGAGCACGATGACGGAAAGGCTTTGGTTCGCCCAACTCATGTACCGCCAGATTACCTCAAAGTTTGACCGGGAAAGGAAATACCCCACAACAAAGAGTGGCACGGCAATGTATAGGCGCTTGAGCGGTTTTTTTTGCGAGAGATGTGTTGCGTCGGCGATGAGCATGCTGGCAGCGCGGAAGGCGGTGTCTCCTGTGGTGATGGGCAAAACAACCACGCCCAGAATGGCCAGCACACCACCAAAGCCCCCTAACAGGGTCGTACAGGCCTCGTTGACGACATTTGCCGGGCCACCTGCGGTCAGGGCGGCGTTCAGCGCCTCGGGCGAGTGGTAAAAGCCCATGCCGACGCTGGCCCACACCAGGGCGATGAAGCCCTCCGCCACCATGGCTCCGTAGAAAATGAATTTGCCCTCGCGCTCACTGCGCATGCAGCGGGCCATGAGCGGCGACTGGGTGGCGTGGAACCCGGATATGGCCCCGCACGCGATGGTGATGAACATGAGCGGCCACATGGGGAGCCCCTCCGGGTGCAGATTGCTCAGCGTCAGGGTGGGGAACAGCTCATACCCTTGGGTCATCAGCGCCGTGGGAACGGCTATGGCCATGAAGATGAGGATGGCCCCGAAGAAGGGGTAGAGGAGGCCGATGATCTTGTCGATGGGCATGATGGTGGCCAGAAAATAGTAGGCAAAAATGACGAAGACCCAGATATCGACTTGGACGCCGGAAAGTTTGGCCAAGAGTTTGGCTGGGCCAAGAACGAAGACCACCCCCACCAAGATCATCAGCAGCAGGGTAAACACGCGCATGAACTGCTTGATGGTGTTTCCCAGATTGTAGCCCACGACATCCGGTATGCTTTGGCCCTTGTAGCGCAGGGAAAGCATGCCGGAAAAGTAGTCGTGCACGCCGCCGCCCACCAGGGTGCCGATGACGATCCAGAGCAAGGCTGCGGGGCCATACAACGCGCCCATAATGGCGCCAAAAACTGGCCCAAGCCCGGCGATGTTCAGTAATTGAATGAGAAAAATTTTGCTTTTGGACATGGGCACATAGTCCACGCCGTCGGCCATGCACAGGGCCGGTGTGACACGTGAGTCATCCGGTTGGAACAATTTTTCCACAAGGGTGCCGTACGTGAAATAGCCCAAAATAAGGGTGGCAGTGCACAAGAAGAATATTAGCATGACGTTTGGGTGGGCATGAGCTTGTTCCCCCACAGGTGATGAGCCCACGAACAAGCCTTGGGTCATCACGTTGATGTTGATCGTCGCGACTATTCAGGAGAAATTTGGGTAGCTGTTTTCTTTGAAGAGGTCAACGAGGGCGCGCGTTTTGTGGGTTGTGGCTTCCCCCCCACAAAAAATACCGTACTCTTACACCATTCCACATGTGCGCGAAGTATGGTATTCATCTGCATCACAGCGATTCTTGCTATGGAACGGCTCATGAAGATGCGCTTTGCGATACACAAGATGTGCCAGCTTGCAACAATGTAAGGCAACAAGGGAACAATGTATAAAATTACGCTTAAAAATGAAGTAACGTTTCAAACGAAACCTGGAACGGTGACAACGGATACGCTCATCATTGACAATGTTGTGGAGAATGCCGGTGAAGTTCTCCATATCGTGGCCCTTGTTGATAGGGCGGAAGGCTTGGTGCGGTACGAGAGCAAGTGTGTTTTTAGCCGGAACACAATCGTGCTTTCTGAACCGTTTTCCGGAGCCATTTAACCAAGCCAAGACTTCGCTCGCGCCCACTCATCTCTCTGCCTGCGACCTCTGGGCCAACAAGGCTCACGCAAAAAAAACAATGGAGACCATATCCGTTGTTTTTTTGTTTTGTCTGGGAACTTGCCGTTTGTTTGCGGCTAGCCTTGCCCCGCAGGCGTTCCCGGCACCTATCCCGGCTCGGCCCCCCTCTGCGGGGTGTTGACAGCTCCCTCTCTTTGTTGTGTAAATATTGGCATACGACTCGTCTACATACGGGCTGTAATTCGCAGAGAAAGGGTTCCCCCCCACATGGTTCATCCAAACGCTAAATCTCGCCCAGAAGGCTTTGCCATAGGGGATAACCTTGGCGTGCCGTTGCTGAAGCGGATACGAAAAGTCGAACTTGAGGTTGGCATGTTCCTGGTGAGCTATGGCAGCGGCACTCCGGCCAATCCGTGCATTCAGGTTGACCGCCCGGTCCTGACGCCGGGCTGTGTGAACAAGCTTATCCCGGCGGATGTAGACGATGTCATCATTGACGAGAACCTGACCATAGAGCTGCTGAACCGACTGCACCGCGAAAAGGTCCGCCTTGGGCAGTTGGGGACCACCCCCCCTCAGGTTCCCCTGGCCGAGGAACTCCCGGTGGCCGAGCACCTGTACACCGAGGCGCTGGGCTGCGCTCACGATGTGTTCGACAACGTGCGCATGGGGCGCGACATGGACTACCGTGTTGCCCTGCCTGTGGTGGATGGTTTTATTGAGAGCGTGTTCCGCAACGAGGCCGCCGCCGCAACCTTGTTTAAGTTGCGCCGTGTGGATGAATACAGCTATACCCACAGCATCCATGTGGGCGTGCTGGCCATTATTTTGGGCAAATACCTGGGGCTGAACAAAGACGCCCTGCGGCTTTTGGGCCTGTGCGGCATGTTCCATGACGTTGGCAAGGCGCGCATACCCGAGGAAATTTTGACCAAGCCTGCGCGGCTTACCCCGCAGGAAACCACCATCATCAAAACCCACCCGGTGGAGAGTTACAAGATTATCTCCTCCACCGCCGGGTCCAACGCCCTGGTTCTGCGCGGTGCGTTGGACCACCATGAACGCCACGACGGCAGTGGCTATCCTCGCGGCATAACAGGCGATAAAATCAGTGAGTTTGGGCGTATCGTCAGCATTGTGGATGTGTACGACGCGCTCACCAGCCGCCGGGTGTACAAAGATGCCATCCCGGCCTCCAAAGCCCTGGGGCTTATGTACCAGTGGCGCGATTCGACCTTCTCCCCCAACAGTATCGAGCACTTTATCAAGTGCATCGGCGTGTATCCTGTTGGCAGCTTTGTTCGGCTGACTAACGGCAGCTACGCTCTGGTGGCGGAGATCAACGAAGCAAACGCGGCCCGCCCTACGGTGAAGGTTGTTTTTGATGCGCACATGCGCCGCAAAAAAGCTACTGTTCTGAATTTGTTAACGCAAACTGGCCAGCCTGGGTTGGAAATCGCCGAGTGCCTGAACGCTGCGGCCTATGATATCGATATGACGCAGCTGCTGCTGTTGTAGCGCTCCATACCCCCTGGGCTCCCCTGAAACATGCAGGAGGATTCGCCATGTACTTTAAACAGTTGCAAACACCGGGCTTGGGGTGCTTTTCCTATGCGCTGGGGTGCCCGGCCGCAGGGATTATGGCCGTAGTGGACCCGCGACGCGATATTGACGACTACCTGGAAATAGCCGCCGCCGAGGGCATGCGCATCACGCATATTTTTGAAACCCACGTTCACGCCGACCATGTGAGCGGGGCGCAGGAATTGCGCGCGGCCACCGGGGCGGAGATCTACGTGCACGAGAGCGCCGCCGTGGCCTATGAGCATACGCCCCTGCACAATGGCGACCGGTTCCAACTCGGCGCCGCGGCCCTGGAGGTACTGCACACCCCCGGCCACACGCCCAACTCCGTTTCTTTTGTGGTGACAGACGTTCTGCGCTCCAAGCTGGCGGAATTGGTGCTGACCGGCGATTTGCTTTTTGTGGGCGACGTGGGCAGGCCAGACCTGCCGGGCAATGAGTTGTTGGATGAGCAGGTGGAAAACCTGTACCATAGTCTAACAGTGGTGCTTGGAGCCCTGCCGGATTCGCTCGAGGTGTACCCGGCCCATGGGCAAGGTTCGCTGTGTGGCCGGGGCATGAGCGCGAAAGGCAACTCCACCCTGGGCTATGAGCGCCACGCCAACCCCATGCTACGCCACAAAACCTTAGCGGATTTCCGCCAAGCCGTGCTTTCTGCCCTGCCTGTGCGGCCGCAGAGCTTCAGCCATATCATTGCCACAAACCTGCACGGTGCCCCCCTGCTGGAAAGCTGCCCCGGCGAGCACGCCTTGAGGCCGGACCAGTTTGCCGAACATCTGGCCCAGGGCGCTGTGGTTATTGATACACGCGACGCCTCGGCCTTTGGTGGGGCGCATATCCCCGGCAGCCTGAACATCGGCTTTGAAAAGCAGATGGCCAACTGGGTGGGTATGGCTGTGCGGCCCGGCTCGCACCTGCTGCTGGTGGTGGAGGGGCGCGAAAAATACGTCGCCATGCGCACGGAGCTGTTCCGCATTGGGTACGATAGCGTTTTGGGCTGGCTGGAGGGGGGCATTGGCAGTTGGATACGCTCCGGCAGGCCGCTTACAAGCCTGGGGCAAATCAGCGTACAGGACCTGAAGGACCGGCTGGGCAAGGGCACGCTGCTGGATGTGCGCACCCCGGCGGAGTGGGAGTCCGGCCACATTGCGGGCGCAACGCACACGCCTTTTTCCGAAATTTTGCAAAATGGCCCCAATCTGTGCCTTGTCGGCCCTGTGGCCGTCATCTGTGGCTCGGGCTACCGGTCGAATATTGTGGGCAGCCTGTTGCAAGCGGGCGGCTGTGCCGAGGTCGTCTCCGTTGCTGGCGGCATGTTGGCTTGGCGGCGGGCGGGCTACCCCGTGGCGCCGGACTAGTGCGGCGTTTCGGTCGAATGCAGCGTTCGGTCGTGCTCCGTCATCTGCTTGCCTGCCTGCTTCTGGTGGTGCTCACGGCGGCGCCCGCCTGGGCTGGGCAGCCTTTTGTTTTGACCATTGCCCATGTGAACGACACCCACTCCGCCCTGGAGAGCAGCAGCAAGACCTTGACTGTGGCCGGTCAGAAGGTGGTGGCCCAACTGGGCGGGATTGCGCGCATAAAAACAGCGCTGGACGAGGTGCGTGCCCAGCCTGGCAATGTGCTGGTTCTCCATGCCGGAGATGCTGTGCAAGGGACGCTCTTCTTCAATATGTTTCAGGGCACGGCCGATTTCGATTTTCTCAACGCGCTGAACCTGGACGCCATGACCCTGGGCAACCACGAGTTCGACAAGGGGGCGGAGGTGCTGGGCGGATTGCTGGCAAACGCTACCTTCCCGATCGTTTCCGCCAACCTCGACGCCAGCCGCGAACCTGCCCTGGCCGGTCGTATTCAGCCGTATGTCATCAAGCGCTTTGGCGCGGAGCAAGTCGGCGTCATCGGCGCCACCACGGCCAGCACTCCGCATATTACCGCCATCGCTTCGGCGGTGCGCTTCGGCAACGTTGCCAAGGCCGTGGACCGTGCCGTACGCGAGCTGCGAGCCCAGGGGGTCGGGCGTATCGTGGTGCTCTCGCACATCGGGTATGACAAGGACGTGCTCTTGGCGCGCTCCGTCCCTGGCATTGATGTCATCATCGGCGGGCATTCCCACACCCTGTTGGGCGATGCCGCCCGTTTGGCCTCCTTGGGGTTGAAAAGCGGCGGGTCGTATCCCACGGTGGTGCCCGGCCCGCAGGGGCGCACAGTGCTGGTGGCTCAGGCCTGGTGCTGGGGCATGCAATTGGGCTTGCTGACGGTGAATTTTGACGAGCAGGGTGTGGCGGGGTGGTCGGCGCGGCCCGAGCTGTTGGTGGGAGATGTTTTTACGCAGAATGGCACGGCGTTGCCGCCCAAATCACCAGAGTATGCAGCGGTGCAGGCCGGGATTGCTGCCTCTGGCGTGGCGCGGATTGTGCCGCAGGACGCGGATTTTGTGCGCAAGCTGGCCCCCTATGCCCAAAAGCTGGGTACCTTCCGCAACGAGCCCACCGGGGCGAACGCGGCGGTGGCTCTTGTGCGCGGCACCAAGACCGACCCTGGCCCGATCATCGCGGATGCGTATCTGGCAAAGGTGCCGGATGCCCACCTTTCCTTGCTGATGCCCGGCGGTGTTCGGCACGATGTCTTCCGTGGTGAGATAACCATGGGTATGGTCATGGGCGTGCTGCCCTTTGGCAACACGTTGGTGACGCTGGATATGACCGGCGCGGAGGTGAAAAGCACCCTGGAGGACGCCGTGGCGTTTAGCCTGGGCGCGCACATGGTGACGGATGCGCAGACGGGCACGTTTTATGCCTTCCATGCGGGCGGGTTGACCTGTGTTGTGGATATTGCACAACCGCGTGGCAGCCGAGTGGGCAATATCATGGTGCGGCAGGGCGCGCGCTTTGTTCCGCTCAACCCCACCGCTGTGTACCGGCTGGTGACGAATAACTTTTTGGCCAGCGGCAAAGATGGCGCGGTGACTTTGGGCAAGGCGGCAGGCAGGCGCGTGGATACCGGGCATTTGGAGCACGACGCGTTCTTAGAATATGTAAAGCGCCTGGGGGTTGTGCAGCCGGTGAGCCCCCCGCGGGTGGTCTATCACGCGGTGCCCAAGGTCGGGCCTGTTTCTTCGCTTCGTGGCACGAGCTTGGGGCTGGCGGCTTAGTCGCGCCATTTGTCGTAAATGTCGGCGATGTCTTGCTCGTTGGTAAAAAACGCCTCCAGCACGGTTGGGTCGAACTGTGTGCCCGAGCCCTCGCGCAGTAGCCGTATACATTCCTCTTGGCTGAAGGCTTTTTTATATGGGCGGTCGCTTTTCAGGGCGTCGTATACGTCAACCACGGAGACGATGCGCGCCTCAATGGGGATGTCTTCCCCGGACAGGCCGAGGGGGTAGCCACAACCGTCCCAGCGCTCGTGGTGGCACAGAGCCATGGCCCGGGCCATGGCCAGCAGTTCGTTGTCCTCCAGGTCAGAGACGAACCCGTCCGCCAAGCAGGCCTCGCGCGCACGGCGTTTGTCCGTCAGCGGGCCTAAAATTTCGCAGCCATACACACAATGCTCGCGCATGATTTTCCATTCCTCAGCATCCAAGCGGCCGGGCTTGAGCAGCACGGAGTCTGGAATGCCGATTTTCCCGACATCATGCAGGGGGGCGCAGGCGCGTACCATTTTGCAGCGGTCCGGTGTCAGCCCCAGGGCGCGCGCCAGCACTCCGCTGATTTTGCCCACACGGATAACGTGCCGACCGGTTTCGTTGTCCTTGTACTCGGCAGCGCGGCTGAGCCGCTGCATCACCTGCATGCGCGTCCGTTCCACTTCCTTGGTGCGCTCTTGCACCAGGTGCTCCAGATTTTCCTGGTAGGAGCGGTTTTCACGCATCAACCGGGCGCGGTCCAAAACCTTGCCCAAGGTGTGTTCCAAAATACCCAGATTGTGCAGCGGCTTGGTGATGAAATCCCAAGCTCCCATGCGCATGGCGCGCAAAGCGTCATCCACCACGCCAACGCCGGAGAGCACCACAATGGGCAGCTCTGGAGCCAGGCGCACAGCGTTTTGGATGAACGAGTAGCCGTCCATCACGGGCATGTTCAGGTCCACCACCACAGCGGATATTTCCGCTCCGCGCTGGTTGAGGACGTCCAATCCTTCCTGGCCGTTGGCCGCCTCCGCCACTTCGTGGTCAAGATCTTCCAGATACGCCCCTAAGGAGCGCCGGAGCCCGGCTTCGTCGTCGATGACCAGGATAAGCATCAGTTCGTTCCTTGCTTGAGCAGTTGGCGAATGCGCACAACGATGTGGTCTGTGGTGGCCGGTTTGAGGAACACATCCTGTTCCGTCATGCCTAAATTCTGTAAATTTGTGGAAAGAGCCAAGTCCATGGAGCCGCTGTGTAAAATAAACCGGGGGCAAAGCTTGAGCCGAGCGGCCTCGAGAATAAAACCCTCGCCGCTCATGCCGGGGAGGCGCATGTCCACAATGCACAGATCTGCCGGGGTTTGCCCCAGTAGTTCCAGCGCTTCCTCGGAGGATCCGGCGGACATGAGCTCGAATTCTTCGTAGTCGTCCAAGGCTTCCATCAGCAGGCGGCGGATGCGCTCTTCGTCATCAATGATGAATACTCGAGGCAGGGAGTTATCCATCTGTGTTCTCCTTCTGGCTTCCAATGTCCGCGTTGGGCAGTTCGATGATGAAGCACGCGCCCTTGCCTGGACGGGAATCAACACTTAAAACTCCGCCGTGGCCTTTGGTAACGATGAAATAGGACACGGATAAGCCCAGGCCGGTGCCGACTCCAGGGGCTTTGGTTGTATAAAATGGCTCAAAAACGCGTCGGCGCACCTCCGCACTCATGCCTGGACCGTTGTCTTCAATCTCTATGCGTACACGGCTTTCATTGTGTGTTGTGCGGATGGTGATTGTGGGCTGATGATCTATGGGCTGCTTGGCCCCGCACATGGCCTGGGCAGCGTTGCGCAAAAGATTGAGCACCACTTGTTCGATTTCTGTTTCTGTGCACCGTACCTGCGGCAGGGTGGCCTCGCCCTCTCGGATGATCTTGATCTTTTTAAAGTCATAACTTTTCTTGAGGTCATAGTCACTGCCAGCCAAAACAATGGCCTTGTCGATGATGTCTCCCAGGCTGCATTGAACCCGGTGCGACTCGCTGCGGCGGCTAAAGTCGAGCATGTTTCGAATAATGCTGGAGGCGCGCATGGCCGCATCTCGGATGTCGTCAAGGAAGATGAAGAGTTTGCGCTCCACAGCGTAGTGGTCCAGGGCAGCTAGATCCAGCCCGGCCGTCTTTGCGGCCTCCTGATTTTTGCGCAGCAGCGGATTGAGACGCTGGGCCAGGGTTTGCGCGGCCTGCAAAACAATGCCGAGCGGGTTATTGATTTCATGCGCAATGCCTGCGGCAATGCCGCCAACGGAGAGCATCTTCTCTGTTTGCACCATAACTTCGTGCATTTTTTTCATTTCGGTTATGTCGTGGGCAATGGTCAGGCGGTAGCTTTCCGGGCCGATGTTCACCGCTTGTGTGGACAGGGAGCAATGGGCCAAGGTGCCGTCCTTGTAACGGACCTCCACCTCGAGGTTGTCCAGGTGGCCGTCTTCCTGCAGGCGGGCATGCAGGCGTTGAAGCGCCTGCTCCTCAGGCAGCAGACGCAGTTCCATCGCTGTTTTCCCAATCACTTCATGGCGCTCATACCCGGTGGTGCGGGTAAAGGCCTCGTTCACATCCACAAGGCGCCCGTTTGTCGCATTGGAAAGAATGATGCTGTCCGGGCTGAGGCGGAACAGACGGGAGAATTTGTCCTCGCTCTGCTTCAGGCGTTCCATGGCCAGACGCTGTGCGGTGATGTCGTGGCAGGAAACGAGTATACGGTCCTGTCCACCGAGGTTGGCCTTGTGCATGGCCACTTCCACCCAGAACAGGGTGCCGTCTTTGCGCTTGGCATGCCATATCCGTAGCTGTGGCCCAAGCACCAGCGTCAGGCGGATCATTTCCAAGGCTCCCGCCTGTGCGTACTCTCCCTGGCCGGAACTTAAATCCTGCACCTCCATGTGCAGGATTTCGTCACGGGTATAGCCGAAAACCTCGCAGGCGCGCGAGTTGATGTCGATGATGCTGCCGTGCTCTATTTCGTGGATGAAGATACAGTCGCTGACGGAATTGAAGATGGCGCGAAAACGAAGCTCACTTTTCCGCAGGTCGTCCACCGTGGCGGCGAGCTCTGCTGTTTTGCCGCGCACCTTGCGTCGCAGCACAATATTGAATCCGAACAGGACCAGGATGATGAAGGCCACTGTCAGGCCAACAATGATCATGGTTCGAAGGTGCTCTTGAGAAACAAGTGCTTCGCCCAGCCAGCGGTCGTTGATGGCTTTATGCTCTTTGTCGGGGATGGCCTTGAAGCCCTCCTCCACCAGACGCAGCAGCTCCTTGTCACCCTTGCGCACTGCGCGGTGGAACTGGCCGGAATAGAGCACAAATGCAGAGTGGAACTCGTGCTCCATATTGTATTTATATAAGTAGTACAGGGCGGGCGGAGTATCGATGCAAAACAGGCGCAGGTCGTGGCGCTTGGCGGCGACAATAATGTCGTTGTAGCTGTCGTATTCCTTCAGCGTGGTGATGCCGTGCCTTTTTAGAACATTGATGCTGGCATCGCCAGCCTTTATCCCGACCGTGAAGCCGCGCAAGGACTCCACATCCTTGATGCCGCCTAAATCTTTGTGGACGAAAATGGGAACATCCAGCGTGGCGTAGGGCTTTGTGAAGTCATAGCGTTGAGCGCGTTCTTCGTTGAAAAAATGGTGTCGATGACATCGGCGTGGCCGCTCATCATTATTTGCTGGGCTTTTTCCCAATCCGTGGCAATGAGCCGAACAGAAATGCCGGTCTGCTTTTCCCATGCTCTCCATTCATCGACAAGAATGCCCTGGGCGTTGCCGTTTGCATCGCGAAAAATATAGGGTGGGTAATTGTCGTCGCTGACAACGGTAATGTTTGTGGGGCGTTGGGCAAAGGCAGGAAGCGCAAT
>Ga0183099_1000829_pt1 | contig 20023 bp, 13 predicted proteins | sample Biomet1_FD_127788 | JGI IMG/M metagenome (GOLD analysis project Ga0183099, IMG submission 127788) | Microbial communities from bioreactor (seeded with anoxic lake sediment) at LBNL, California, USA - Biofuel metagenome 1 | ecosystem: Engineered > Bioreactor > Anaerobic > Unclassified ... | reverse complement strand
TTAATAGAGCAAGTGTAGAATTATTAAGAGCCAAGGCTATATACGGAGGATATTACCCCCTAAATTGACGAAGAACCATTTTTTCTTGTTTTTCAGTGCGATTTCCTACATCTTTTTGCCGAACGCATTGTCATACAATACGTTAGCTAATGTATATAAGTCCGTTCTTATACATTTTAGGGAGTGATTAGGCCCTAATCACTCTGTTGTCCTACATGCTTTACAGAGTGATTAGGGTCTAATCACTCAAAGGCGCACCGAAAAAGGCGATTTTATTTTTGTTGCGCTTCATACATTTTACCTATAATAGGAATTGATTATAAACAATCATAGTTATACTTACTGACTCACTATACATTTTTTTAAGCTGTTATTGATAATCATTATTGTTTCTGAAATTCTTTACTGAAAAGGTTGGCATATCAAGATGCCATATAAATTTGTTTGCTTTTAAAATATATTTACAAATAGGAGTGATGTCCCTTGATTTATAATTCTCAAGAAAGGCATTGATGTGATTTGCTTTACTGCCAGAGACACGGCTTAATGGTGTGACTTAAAAAGTGATTTTGGTATTATGGTTTGATCAAATTCCATCGTTTTAGGTACAAATACGTGCTTATAATGTAGGAACCATGTAGGAAAGATGTAGGAAAATGCACTCTTATACATTAGATAAGCAGTTGATAGACAGGTGTTTAAGCCAAAAATGTAGGTAGTGTAGGTGATTTTTCTTTTTTTCTGGAATCTTTTTCTAGTTAAAGGATAAGACTCTCCATAAATAGCCCTTGATTTTAAGTTGTTTCACGCTTGTTCTATTAAAAATAAACTTTTAATTACCTTGATTTTATTGACGTTTTTTTCATGATTCCCTTCACTCTTTGCGCAAAATAAAAAACATTTAAGGAATAACATAGATAGATATCATACCATTATATCCATCAACCGATTTGTCGGCTGGACCAAACATTAAAACCTACGTAGCATATAAGACAAACAATAATTTAAAAATGTTTGTCTTATATGTTTCGTAGGTAAATTCTTTATGTCTTTTAACCAACAGTTATGTTGGCTTATTTATCAAACTGAATCTTTACGGCAACCATATCCTTCTTTCCCTGTTCCAGTTCAAAAGTCACGGCATTGCCAGTCTTTATTCCCTCAGGTGCGTTACTAATATGGAAGAAGAATTTATTACCGTTGTTCTTGTCTTTAATGAAGCCATATCCTTTGTCATCATTAAAGTAGTCTACAACTCCTCTCATCGTAGGATCTTCTTCAACCTTCTTTGGCGTAGCGATTTCTATTGAGTTTACATCAATATCCTCTTTCTTCTCTGTCAAATCTGGTGGAGTATCCACAATGTTTCCGTTGACATCAACATAGGCAATCATGTCGTCCATTGAATTGCCACCGGTAGCTTTGCGCTCATCCTTACGGTGTTGCTTCTCTTGTCTCTTTTTTTGTTTCTGTTTTTGAATTTCTCTTTTGTTGTTTCCTATAAAACTTCCCATAAATATAATTTTAATTTAGATCATTAAGCCTTAGGCTGATTGTTTTGCTACGACATTCAGTTTTTTTCCTGTAAGTTTTTGTATGTCACGTAGCATGACACGCTCATCAGACGAACAGAAAGTTATGGCCGAACCATTATGTCCCGCACGCCCTGTACGTCCTATACGATGTACGTAGGTTTCGGCAACATCTGGAAGGTCGTAGTTAATAACCATTTGCAGGTTGTCTATATCAATTCCTCTTGCGGCAATGTCAGTGGCTATAATAACATGAGTCTTGCCTGCTTTGAAATTCGTAAGCGCACGTTGGCGTGCATTCTGTGACTTGTTGCCGTGTATGGCATCACATTGAATTCCATTTTTATTCAATATCTTCGCAATCTTATCAGCTCCGTGTTTTGTTCGTGAGAAGACAAGTGTTGATTTTATACCATCTTGTTTCAATAAGTTAAGCAGTAGATTGCTCTTTTCAGGCTTCTCTATCATATACAGACTCTGCTTTATTGTGTCTACAACTGATGAAACAGGTGCAACTTCAACTCTTGTAGGTTGGTGTAATATCTTTTTTGAAAGTTCTGCTATTGATGATGGCATTGTTGCTGAGAACAGCATTGTATGGCGCTCTTTTGGTAACAGTGGCAATATACGCTTTATGTCGTGTATGAAACCCATGTCAAGCATGCGGTCTGCCTCGTCAAGAATAAAGTGCTTTATATTGTTAAGATGAATAAATCCTTGATTAATAAGGTCCAACAGTCTGCCCGGTGTGGCTATCAGAATGTCTGTTCCTTGTTTAATTTGTCTCACTTGTGGATTCTGATTAACTCCTCCGAAGATAACTGTGTGTCTCAGTGATGTATGTTTTGCATAGTCTGAGAAGCAGTCGTCTATCTGTATAGCTAGTTCACGAGTTGGAGTGAGAATAAGAGCTTTTATATCGTGTTTGTTATCTGTTACTCTTTCAGTAAGCAGTTGTATGATTGGAATAGCGAAGGCTGCTGTCTTTCCGGTTCCTGTTTGTGCAATACCGATGATGTCTTTGTTTTTTAGTGCAACTGGTATAGCTTTTTCCTGTATCGGTGTTGGATTTTCGTATTTTTTTTCTGTTAGAGCTTTTAATATTGGCTCTGTTATATTTAATTCCTTAAATGTCATAAATGATTTATTAATAATATATAATACTACTTACGAATAGATAATTTTTCTATCCGTAATTGTACGTAAGTATTATGATGGGAGAAGAGGGTACTAAAAGCCCTGCACAATAGTAGTTACGTTTAACAATAATGTGCAATAAGGTTTTTAAACATTCTCATATAATTGTTTTGATACCTTAAAACACCAATTTCGGTTGCAAAGGTAATATTATTATTTGGATAAACCTAATATTTGATATTACTTTTTTATTTACTAGACAATCTAAAATCCGAATAAATGATATGATACTGTTAAATAAGGAAATTGTTTACCTAGAAATATTACTAAATCAAAATATCCCAAGTCCTTTATTTATCAGACTTGGGATATTGAAATATTATTGATGTTGAAAAAGGCTATTTTGTAGTGATGACTATTTATGTCATAACTATAGATTATAATTATTTCACTTTTGTTTTGCCGGCACATTGATAGTTGGCGATAGCTCTATGTAACAATGTGTTGTTAATAGTATGTTGCTCTGCACCAGTATTCAAAGAGTATTTGTCATGTGATAACTTAAACTGTTGTTGTTTATGTCCGGCGCTGAGAACAATCATGTTATTGTTTTCAACGTAGCCAAGATTCTGGTATGTAGCCGCGAATGCACGTTGATGATACAATGGCGATAGAACGTTCTGACCAAAGAAGCGAGACGCATAGTTGAAATGCAAAATACCAAATACTGTTGGCATTAAGTCAATCTGAGAGATAAGCTTTTCGTTTACCGATGGAGCTATCATTCCAGGTGCATAAATGAGTCCTGGAATATGGTATTCGTTTAAAGGAATATCCATGCTTCCTGCGCTAGATGCGCAGTGATCAGCTGTAACGATAAAAATTGTATTCTTAAACCAAGGTTGCTTCTTTGCTGCTTCGAAGAATTTTCCAATTGCGTAATCTGTGTATTTGACACCACCTTCACGACATTTCTTTGATGAAGGTATGTCAATCTTTCCGTCAGGATATAGATATGGACGATGGTTGCTTACTGTCATGATATGAGTAAAGAATGGCTTGCCTGTTTTTGCATTGTTATTCAACACCTTTATAGACTTGTTGAATAAGTCCTCATCGCATACACCCCAAATCGTTCCGAATGTCTTTTCGTAATCCTTGAAATCAGACTGATCGATAACCTTGAATCCGTTTCCACTGAAAAATTCCTTCATGTTATCGAAGTAGCTATCACCACCATATATGAAATCAACATTATATCCCTTTGAACGCAATATATGGGCCGTAGAGAAAAGATTTTCGTTATTTTTTTGCTTAATGACACTTTCTCCAGGACTAGGTGGTACACACAGTGTAACAGCTTCGAGTCCACGAACTGTTCGATTGCCAACAGCGTATAGATTGTCGAAGCACATGCCCTGTTTCATCAATTTGTCAAGATTTGGCGTGAGATTCTCTGTGTTGCCATATCTTTCAAGGAAATCGCCGCTCATACTCTCGATTGTGATAAGCACAATATTCTTGTGAACTTCAGGAAATTTTGATTGTATATACTGAACATGGTCAGCTTTTCTCCAATACATGGAGTCAAGGCGGCTGTTAGCTTCCTTGTTTGGAATCTTAGTGTAAAAGTCCTTATAAGACAAGTCATTGTTAAAATATGCTTGACAGAATTTCACGCATCCATTAGCTTGTAACTCATTTACAAAACTATTTGTATTGTGCTGAAATGAGAAATTGAAAGTAAGAAGTGCATATGAAGCAATAGATAAAATGCAATAAACAAATGTAAAGATTATCTTGTTGCGAATAGTCATCGCATTCTTGAAACAATCTTTCTTTATGTCATGGAGTAGGAATATAGAGGCAACTACAGCAATTAATACGACTATTGATATAAGTGGAATCATAGGGTATGATTCAAAGAAATTTCCAATGACCTCATTTGTATATACCAAATAATCAACTGCTATGAAATTATAGCGTAGTCCAAATTCACTCCAAAAGAAGTATTCAGCAAAAGCGTTGACTATAATTAATAATACATAAATAAAGAATATTGTATAATATGTGTATTGTCGCCATGCATTCCTTATAGACGGGATTAATAGGCGTATAGAATAGCTTACTATTCTATATAATATAAGGTAGCTGATTATTCTTGTAAGTGCGGCATTGAATTCCTTTAATGGAGTATTGAAGAATTGCAATACTATAAATGTGACTCCAAGCAATGCATAGATAATGAATGTCCAAGGCTTATTATATTTATCTTTTGAGAAGAATAACAGAAAAACCCAGAAAAAGGAAAAGCTAAGGGTGGCGAAAAATAGGTCGTTGAAAGTACCTAGAATGAATATTTGTATCCATTCAGTAAAAGAATAGTCTACGACTGTAGTAGGGTTAAACAGCAGAACTATTCTTAATAATAATCCCAGTACAATAATTAGACCTGAAATCTTAAGAAATGCAGATCTTATAAGTTTTAGATTTTTCATGTCACAATTATAATATATTCTAGTCGGATACGTAGTATTATATACTAGTTATTCATTCTGTTTTTTTTATATTATGCAAAGATAAGTCTTTTATTCCAAAGATTAAAATAATTTTTCATTAATTGATTGTTTTCTTTCAGAAATTGCATAATTCTACGTTTAAAAATGTTAATAGTTCTGTTTGACTATGTCTTGTTTGCTTTGGAACAAAGTGATTTATGTATAAAAATGTCGAAACTCTTTATTGGCTTTTGTAAATAGTATAATAAAATATAGAGGCTGTTGTTGTTGAACATTTGTGAGAGTATTCTAGGTAGCTAAACGTTTCATTATCAGCAAATATTTTGGTCGTATTTGCATTAAAGGGTATTACATGATTAGTAATTAAATTAGTAGGAGACTTCTTAGAATGATATACTATATAAACGTTCTTGTTTTTATCTTAAATGAAAATAAGCATGCCTCATGAATAATGAATAAAAACTTCCTTATTTATTTTGTTCTTCTCTCATCTTACTGTATCTTTGCATTATAATGTTGTCTCCAAGCAAGTTTTCGCCATTGGATTCATTTTGACTAAAAAACGGAAAGTATGAAAAAGACATTCTTAATCATTGTATTAATAATACTAATACCTTTAGCAACTATAGCTGAAAGCTATACATCCTTGTGGAAAAAATATCAGCATAATATTGATATAGGTCATCCGCAGTCGGCAATTTCTGTACTTGATAATATTATTTTGAAAGCAACGGCTGAGAAAAAATATGGTGATTTAATCAAAGCGGAACTAAAAAAGAACTCAAGTGAGGTTGATATATCGAATGATTCTTTGAATATTGTTATTGCTAATCTGAAACAGAAAGCGGTAAAGGCTGATAAAAGCAATAAGGCCGTGTCTGCAATATATTATAGCATACTTGGTACTTTATATGAAGAACAATTTAGTGGAAATAGCGATTCTTTAGCGGTAGGAAAAGAATATTTTCGTAAATCGTTAGCATATCCTGAAGTCTTAGCTAATGAACAGGCAAAAGACTATGAACCAATAATGATAGAAGGAAGCGATAGCCGTATATTCTATAATGACCTATTACATGTGATAGGTCTTGCTGCTAAAGACTATAAAACTCTATTTGATTGGTATCAAAATCATAATAATAGAAGTGCAATATGTCTATGTGAATATTATATGAGTAAACGGGATATTAACGAAGATTGCTCAGAAATGTGCAAATCGGCGTATCTCCAAAAGATAGATTCTTTGATAAATGTTTATAAAGATTTAGATGTTGCAGGTGAGTTGGCGATAGAGCATTTTAACTTTATGGATAAAGCTACTGATGCTACCGCAGAGGAAAAAATGGATTTCATCAATTATGCCTTGAGTAGATGGGGAAATTGGAATAGAATGAATATCCTCAGAAATGCTCAAAGCAGACTTACGTTGCCTAGTTATTTGGTAGATTTAGGAAGTCGTGTTCAAACACCAAATGCAGAAAGAATAGTCGAAATACGACAGATTACTAATGTCGGTGCTATTACAATGACTGTAACAAAACTAGATGCTAAAGGGACTTTGACATTAAATGCTGCAGACAATGACGATTATTCTAAGATTGCCAAGATGCTGATGCGAGAAACTGCTGTTTCTGTGACGCATAAATATATTGGTGTGCCTAGTTATAAAGTGAGTTGTGATTCTATGAAGATGCCAAAACTTGATAAGGGTGTTTACCTTGTTGAGTTTAGTACAGATAATAAGAATATGCGACCTGAAAGAATGTTGCTGCATGTTTCTGATATGTTTGCACTTACTGAAGGATTACCAGATGATAACTTAAGAATTGTTGTTGTAAGTGCTACAACAGGGCAACCTATTCCCGGTGCTAAGATAAAACTCACGGAATTTTTTTGGAAGGGTAATAGTAATAATAATAAAACATTTCCAACACTGGTTGCTGATAAACACGGCGAAGCAATATTTCATTATGTAGATGGAAGGGCTCAACTTAAAATGTATGTTTATACAGACCAAGATGTGTTCTGCCCCGAAATATCTACAAACTCAAGTTTTTACTATTATAATGGATATGAAGATGACAAGCATGATGATGTAGAGAATTTATATACAGATAGAAGCTTGTATCGTCCTGGGCAGGTTGTATATGTGAATGCAATAGCTTATTCCGTGGAGCATCATAAGGATAAGGCTTCTGCTAATGTAGGGGCAAATATTACTTTTAAATTGCATGATGCTGATCACAATATTGTTAAGGAGATTAGTGTTATTACTGATGAATATGGTTGTGCTTCTGCTAAGTTTGAACTTCCAAAGACAGGACGTACTGGTAATTTTTCAATATCAACAGAAAATGGAATTGCGTATTTTAGAGTAGAGGAATACAAACGCCCAACTTTCAATGTGGAATTTGATAAGTTAAGTAAAGCATACAATAGTGGTGATACCGTAAAGTTTGTTGGTATAGCAAAAAGTTATGCTGGAGTTCCTGTGCTGAATGCCCAAGTTAAATATACAGTTACACGTCGCCCCAACAGATTTTGGTGGAGACTTGGTGCCGATGATGATGTCGTAGTTGCAAAGGATACCATAAAAACTGATGCCAATGGAAAGTTTGATATTCCTGTGTTGTTAACTCTTCCGGAACGGAAAGGTAATGCAGCTCGATATTATACTTATAATGTCAATGCTCAGGTTACTGATGTTTCTGGTGAAACTCATGAGGCTGAAACTTCAATACCTTTGAGTAACAGAAATACAGTCTTTAATATTGATTTGCCACAGCGTATAGAACGCGATAGCTTGAAGACGATAACTTTTGATTATAGCAATATTGCAGGTGAAAAAGTGGATGCAAAGGTATATTATAAGATTGACGAAATCCCATATACAGCTAAAACAAATATTGTAACAGACTTTCCCGCAATGAATTTAAAAGGCGGTGTTCATGAACTTGAGGCTATATGTAATGGTGATACCATTATGAGAAAGTTTACAATATTCTCAATGAAAGACAAAAAACTCGCTGAACCTACACGTGATTGGTTTTATCTAAGTGATCAACACTTCCGTAATGACGACAAACCAATTTATGTTCAGTTGGGATCTTCAGACGATAATGTGCATCTTGTATATTCAATTGTTGCAGGCGACAAAGTAATTGATAACGGAACTCTAGAAATGTCTGCTAATGAAGTCTATACACGTTCATTTAAATATAAAGAAGAGTATGGTGATGGCATAACAATTGATTATGCTTGGGTAAAAGATGGCAAGATGTTTCAACATTCTGCTAGAATACCAAAGGCTTTGCCTGATATGAAACTGAATGTTAAGTGGACAACATTCCGTGACAGATTGACTCCCGGACAGAAGGAAACGTGGACTTTGTCTGTAACAGATGAAAAGGGTAAACCAGCTAAAGCGCAGCTTATGGCAACAATGTATGACATGAGCCTTGACGCAATATATCCACATAATTGGAACTTTTATTTAACATTAGATAGATTTGTTGCTGCTCTCTCATGGCGTGGTACCATATTCGAAAATAGTTCGCTGTATGGCGAGATGCCTATTAAATATTTGAATCAGAATGATTTGGATTTTACACATATGGTTGATTTGGGTATGGATGGCTCTGGTGAAAGTTGCTTTGCAACACGTTCTGTAATGATTAGAGGGGTCAACTCCACTAAAAGAATTGGTGTTGTCGGATCAGTAACAACGTCCAAAGCAAATTATGATATGCTTGCTGAGACTATGGTAGTTGGTCCAATATTAGCGAAATCAGCAACTGGTAACACTGCAAATAAGAAACCAAATAATGATTATGTGCGAGATAACCTAAATGAGACAGCTTTCTTTTATCCAGCACTTCAAACGGATAAAAATGGAAACATAACATTAGCATTTACTTTGCCTGAAAGTGTTACGACTTGGAAGTTTATGGGACTCGCTCATGACAAGAATATGAACAGCGGAATGATTACCGCTGAGGCTGTAGCAAATAAGAACTTGATGATAATGCCTAATGTCCCTCGTTTTGTGAGATTGGGTGATAATGCCATAATAGCTGCTCGCATTATTAATAACACTGATAAAAAACAGATTGCGAAGGCATATATGACAATTATAGACCCAGAAACAGAAAAGGTCTTGTTGGAAAATCAGTTACCCGTAACATTAGAACCGAATGGAAGTAGTAGTGTTAACTTTAAGTTATCTCCATCTGAAGTTAAGATTAATGATATAACGTCTCCGCTCATTTGTAGAATGACGATTGAAGGAAAGAACTTCAGTGATGCAGAACAGCACTACCTGCCGATACTTTCTGATAAGGAACATGTTGTTAACACCATTGCTTTTAGCCAGAATGTACCTGGTACATATAAACTTGATATAGATAAGTTGTTCCCTGTAAAAGAGAATAACAATAAGTTGACGGTAACATACACAAACAATCCTGCTTGGATGATGATAGAGTCAATGCCATCAGTAGCAAAATCTAATGTAAAGAATGTTATCAGTTTGGCAGCAAAGTATTATACCAATAGTATTTCTGCCTATTTGCTTAAAAATATAGGAAACACAGATTCATTGAACTTGCTGGATACATATAAAGAAGATGCACTTTTCGCAATGAGACAGTTGCAGAACGGTGACGGTTCTTATAGCTGGTGGCCCGGAATGCAGGGAAGTTTATATATGACAGTTGAAGTGACAGAAATGTTGCAACGACTCAATGTGATGATTGGTGAACAGCAAGCAACTAGCAGTATGATAAATCAAAGTATGAAATATCTATCAGATAAGGTTGCTGAAAATGTTGCTGATTTGAAAAAACTTGAGAAACAAGGAAATAAAAACTTGTTGCCAGATGAAACTTCATTAAGATATTTATATATATGTGCATTGCGAAATAGTGGACTCGATGCCCCAAATAGTAAGTATTTACTGAAGTTACTGGAGAAGCGTGATAATGCTTTCACAATATATGGTAAGGCAAAGATGGCTGTTATATTTGCAAAATGTGGAAACATGGAACTTGCAAATCAATCTCTCTCTAGTATAAAAGAATATTCTGTTTATACAGATGAAATGGGGCGCTACTTTGATACTAGAAGAGCCGAATATTCATGGTTTGACTATCAGATTCCTACAGAGGTCGCTGCGATTGAAGCATTAAAACTTGTTTCACCAAATGACAAGCGGACCATTGCAGAGATGCAGAGATGGCTTTTGCAGAGTAAGCGTACACAAAATTGGGATACACCAATAAACTGCGTTGATGCTGTATATGCATTCCTTCAAGGGGAAACTCATGAAAGTATTACAGGATATGGCGATAATACAGTCTTAAAGCTTAATGGAGATATGCTAAAGGTTACGGAACCTACTACTGGAAGAAATGTTGTTAAGGCAGAGATAATAGGTAAGCATTTCGGAACTTTAACGGCTGAAAAAACTTCTTCAAATATCAGTTGGGGTGGTGTATATGCAGAGTTTGACCAGACGATTTCTGACATTGAAAGTAATTCTATGTCACTTTCTGTAAAGCGTGAAATCGTTGATGCGTCAGGTGCTGTTATAAAAGATAACGGAAGTCTGAAAGTCGGTGATAAGATAAAAGTTAGACTCACTATAAAAGCTAACCGTGACTATGATTTTGTTGATGTTCAGGATAAACGAGCTGCGTGTATGGAGCCGGTAGAGCAAACAAGTGGATATGGTTGGGGATACTATTATGCTTCAGGTGATAATACAACAAATTATTATTTTGATCGTTTATCTAAAGGTATCCACGTCGTAGAGACTGAATATTACATAGATCGTGAAGGCGAATATATGAGTGGTATATGTACAGCACGTTGCACATATAGCCCTGAGTTCAGCGGGCGTGACAAGGCAATGAAATTAAATATTAAAGATGAAAAGTAAAATAATTATAAGTACGATGTTTCTGTTGGCTGCATTAAATGTAAATGCCCAGAAAATATCTGTTGATAATAATGTTATTAACGTTGGTCAGGTGCTATATAGAGTTCCTGTTAAGGCAGAATTTAAATTAAAAAATAAGGGATTACGTTCTCTGCATATAGAGAATGTTGAAGCATCTTGTGGTTGCACTACTGCTGATTATCCCAAGACTGTTGGAGGAGGAAAAGATTTTGTCGTTTCAGCAGAGTATGATGCTCAGACTTTAGGTCACTTCCAAAAGATGTTATGCGTGTATAGTAATGGCAGTAAAAAGCCAGTTATATTGACGATAAAAGGTATTATGGTTAGTGAATTGAGGAGTTTCTCAGGTGAGTACCTTTATAAATTAGGCGATCTTAAAACAGATGTACATAATGTGGAGTTTGACAATGTGAATATCGGAGATGGTCCTAAACAAAAAATTTATATACTAAACACTTCAGAAGAAACGGCGGAGCCTGTGTTTATGCATTTACCTAATTATCTTGAGGTAGAAATGTTTCCTGCAAAGATTGCTCCGCATCACACAGGTGTTGCGGTGTTGTCTCTTGACTCAAAAAAATTGCATGATTTTGGATTGAACCAGACTGATATCTATTTGGGATTTGCTCCGGGTGACAAAGTTGCAGACGAAAAGATGATTACGGTATCTTCCGTGTTACTTCCTGCTTTCCAGAATCTTACAGCTAAAGAAGTTGCTGATGCGCCTAAAATAAAGCTGTCAACAGACGTGTTGGACTTGGGAAGCTTTAATGGAAAGAATAGACTTAAAGGAGAGATTGAAATTAAAAATACCGGTAAGTCTGTATTGGAAATAAGAAATTTGCAGATGTTCACGATGGGACTTGATGTAGCTTTAAACAAGACTAAAATAGAACCAGGAGAGAGCGCCAAACTGAAAATATCGGCTTATGCAGAACAGATTAAGAACATAAGAAGCAAACCTCGTGTTCTGATGATTACCAATGACCCAAGTATGAGTAAGGTGACAATTGAGATTAAAGTAAAAAAATAACGTAAATGCTTCAGATAGAGATAGACAATGGTAGTGGCTTTTGCTTTGGTGTCACTACGGCAATAAAAAAGGCAGAGGAAGAACTTGCAAATGGTGAGACTTTGTACTGCCTTGGAGATATTGTGCATAATGGTATGGAGGTCAAGCGGCTTCATGAACATGGTTTAATAACGATTAATCATGATCAGCTGGCTGAGTTGCACAATGTAAAGGTATTGCTTAGGGCTCATGGTGAACCTCCTGAAACGTATGAAGTGGCAAAACGTAATAATATCGAGATTATAGATGCCACATGTCCTGTTGTACTGCAACTACAGAAAAGAATAAAAAAGCAATATGAAAATCACGATATTAAATCTACTGATAACAGACAGATTGTGATATTTGGTAAGAATGGACATGCAGAGGTGCTAGGACTTGTTGGGCAGACTCATAGTGAAGCTATTGTTATCGAAAAGTTTGATGATGTTAAGAAGTTGGATTTTAATCGTGATATCTATCTTTATTCACAGACAACTAAAAGCCTTGACGAATTTCATAATATAATTCAGTATATCCAGACACATTTATCAAAGAATGCTACATTTAAGAGCTTTGATACGATATGTCGTCAGGTAGCAAACAGAATGCCTAATATCGCTCTTTTTGCAGGTAAGCATGATGTTGTGCTGTTTGTTGCAGGACGAAAAAGCTCAAATGGAAAAGTTCTATTCAAGGAATGTCTGATTGTGAATAGTAACAGTCATCAGATAGAAAGTCCTGAAGAAATAGATATGGCATGGTTTAATGATGCTTCAACAGTTGGTATATGTGGAGCTACAAGTACTCCGAAATGGCTGATGGAAGAATGTCGTGACTATATATTAAGGAGACAAATGAAATAAAAAAGAAAGGCATCTTTTCTCACGAAAAGATGCCCTTTTAAAACAGTAATTAACTCAAAATTTATAATCTTAATTGAATCTATTACGCTTTTTTCGTCAAAGTGCCAGAGCTAAAAGCTCTGGTACGTCGAAATTAACATAAACAAAAACTTAATTATTATTAGTATCTCGCTTGATACTTTTCTTTGATTACAAAGATAATAATAATTCTTTCATATCCCCAATTTTGTTCAACGAACAGGCTGATTCTTTCAGTAAAAAGTTCATTGTGTTATGTTAATTGTCAATACCGATATATTATTGAACTTTTTCGCAAGCAGCTGTGTATTTCAGCATTAGCCACTCACTTTGTTCGGCAATGGTCATATTGCTATTGTCTAGCTCAATAGCATCTTCAGCTTTGCGTAATGGACTGACCTCACGATGACTGTCAATGTAGTCACGTTCTTCTACATTCTTTAATATATCATTGAAGTCCGTAGGCATTCCTTTTTCTTTTAATTCGTCAAATCTGCGTTGCGCACGAACTTTAGATGAAGCTGTAACAAAAATCTTTAGTTCTGCGTCTGGAAATACTGTTGTACCAATATCGCGACCGTCCATAACCAGACCTTTGTCTTTACCCATGCGTTGTTGTTGTGCCACCATGGCCTTACGCACAAAAGGTATTGCAGCAATCTTACTTACATGACTGCTAACATCAAGGGTGCGAATGTCTTTCTCTACAAGTTCGCCGTTAAGATATGTATCAGGACGCCCTGTTTCATTATTGAATACAAATGATATTTGAATATTGTTCATCATTTTTTCCAACTCAGTGGTCTTTACAGAACCATCTTCGTTGAAAAGATTATTGCGCATGGCAAATAATGTTACAGAACGATACATTGCGCCGGTGTCGACGTATACATAACCTATTTTTCTAGCCAGATCCTTAGCCATGGTACTCTTACCACAAGATGAGAATCCGTCAATAGCGATAGTTATTTTCTTCATAAAGAGTATGCTATATTTATTATTAATGAATTACTACTGATATGATATTTGCCGTAAGCAATATTCAGTTTGAAACGTTCTAGATTGATACCTCCACCTAAAGAAAAACCAGCTCCGTGGCTGCTTTCCTCATTGCTTGTATTCATAATCTTCATTTCGTTTGCACGTCTGAAATTGTATCCTGCACCAACCCAAATGTTTGGTGACAACATTACATCTATTCCGGCGACAATATGATTTATAAACTTATAATTCCATTTAGTAAGATCAACCATCGTTGCTGAAACTCTGAATGGTGTGTTGGTGAGTTTCTTGCTTACTCCTGCCTGCAAGTCAAAAGGCATTTTTTCAAATTCATCATTATATGCTTTGAGTTGTCCGCCAAGGTTTTTGGCAACAAGAGACAGAGACCATTCGTAATCTGGATCATAATAGTTGATGCCAAGGTCTACACCCATAGCGATAGAATTGTAGTTACCTATATACGACGTGATAAACTTTGCCGTGATTCCGCCTGCGAATCTATCTGTAAGAAGATATGAAAAATAAGCTCCAAGAGAAATATCCTTTGCGGTGAAGTCACCATTCTGAACATTATTTTCATCAACTTCCTTCATCGAACCGTAATCAATATACTGTGCAGAAACAGCCCAAGATGCACGTTCCTTCACTATTCTGTTGAAAGCTGCGCTTGCAGTGTTGGCACCTTGCATATAGTTCATATAGTTTAGGTTGATAGTTTTGTCGCTGACACTTGATAATAAAGCAGGATTATTGAAAATCATTGATTCGTCGTCTTCAATTATCGTGATATTGTCACCACCTAAAGCAGCAGCATGAGCACTTGCTGGAAGACGCAGAAAGTTGTATCCTGTCTGACTTTCCTGTGATATTGCCGAAACACAAAAAAGGCTCATAATAAGTGCACATGCCGTTTTTTTCATTTATTTTTCCTAATTATTTGGCAAAGATAATGCTTTTTCCAAATATAAGCATTACTTTTGCGTCACAAAGTTATAACGCTATTTGAAAAGATATATTTTCTAAAAAGCGGTAATAAAGAAAACACATAGTGCTGATATAGAAAACAAGTTGGCTGCTAATTTCCAGCTTATACTAATACTGTTTTTGCTATGATTTATTTGGCTTTGAATACCCTTCACGCCTTTCTGATATAGCAATGATGATTAAATTCTTAACGGAATGAGTCATTGTACGTAATGATGCATGAATGTAAACTCGGAATAGGAAAAGACAGATATTGTAGTACAATGTTTGCTATACCGATAAACTTTAAATTATAATATGACCGCAGACGAAATTTTAGTTAAGGTTAATGAGTTTTTAGAAAACCTTAGATATGACAGAAAGCCTAATGGCTTGTATGATCCCATAAAATATGTGTTGTCTATGGGTGGTAAGCGTATACGTCCAACGCTTATGCTGTTGGCATATAATCTTTACAAGGATGATCCTGAACGTATTCTGATGCCGGCGTGTGCTTTAGAGACATATCATAACTATACACTCTTGCATGATGACCTTATGGATAATGCCGACGTGCGCAGAGGAAAAACCACGGTCCACAAAAAATGGGATCCTAATACAGCTATTCTTAGTGGTGATTCTATGTTGGTGCTTGCCTATGAACGTATGACTAAATGTGGTGACAAGTATCTTAAGGATGTATTAGACGTGTTCACTGAAACAGCTTTGGAAATCGGTGAAGGACAGCAATATGATATGGATTTTGAAACTCGTAATGATGTTACTGAAGACGAATATGTAGAAATGATTCGTCTCAAGACTAGCGTATTGTTAGCTTGCGCCATGAAAATTGGTGCAATCCTTGCTGATGCTCCGAAAGAAGATCAGGAAAATCTATATAAATTTGGTGAACTAATTGGACTTGCATTCCAACTTCAGGATGACTATCTTGATGTATACGGAGATGCGAAGGTGTTTGGCAAAAAGATAGGTGGAGATATCACAAGTAACAAAAAGACATATATGCTTATCAATGCCTTCAATATGGCTAATGATATTCAGCGAAAAGAACTTGACTCATTGATTGGAGCAGAAGATTTTGACAGAGATGAAAAGATTGCGTCGGTTACAAGGTTATATAATGAAATAGGTATAGACAAGTTGGCTCAGAAAAAGATAGAATGTTATTTTGAGCAGAGTCGTAGATATCTTGACGCAGTAAATGTTGAGAGTTCAAGAAAGTCAGAATTGGCACTCTATGCACAAAAGATGATGAAACGTAAATATTGATAATGATTTCTTTTACCGATACACATACGCATTTAGACGGAGAGGAGTTTACTAATGATCTCCCTGACGTAGTCCAGCGTGCAAAGAATGCCGGAGTGGCAAGAGTGCTTATTCCTGCAATTGATTTGAAGAATGTTGATTCTGTAGTGAAATTATGTCATAGTTATTCTGGTTATGCCTATCCAATGATAGGACTGCATCCTGAAGAAGTGAAAGCTGATTGGGAAGGAGTGCTTCATGAAATGAAAAAAATATTGGATTCAAATTCTGAATTTATTGCTATTGGTGAAGTCGGATTGGACTATTACTGGAGTCGTGAGTTTGAAAAAGAACAACTGATGGCTTTTGAAGAACAAGTTAAATGGGCGGTAGAAACGCAGTTGCCATTGATGATCCATTGTAGAAAAGGACAGAACGAGATGGTGACGATACTGAAAAAATATGAAAATGATTTGCCAGGTGGCGTATTTCATTGTTTCACTGGTAATCAAAAAGAAGCAGAACAGTTGCTGCAATTCGATAAGTTTGTACTTGGGGTAGGAGGTGTGCTTACTTTCAAAAGCAGTCATCTAAGAGAAGACCTTCCTGCTGTTGTTCCACTAGAACGTATCGTGCTTGAAACAGATAGTCCTTATATGGCACCTGTTCCACATCGTGGAGAGCGCAATGAGAGTTCTTATGTAAAACTGGTTCTGGAAAAATTGGCAGAAGTGTATGGCGTTTCCGAAGAAACTGTAGCCGAAATAACAGAAAATACCGTGAGAAGAATATTCCGAAAAATATAAATAATGGTAGCAAGTATAAAAGGTATTGTAATTTTTTGCTTTAATTTATCTTTCATACCCCCCCAACAGATATTGATACGATTGACTGTGTTGCCTAGAAGTTATGTTCTCATAAATTATTGAAAACAGAGTTCTTCGGCAATAGTTTAGATGAACCAACTTGTGATAAATCTTCAACAGTTGAAAGAGTTATTCATGTCTTGTACATCCAATTTAATGTTATGTTTTTGTGACTTCTTCCGAAGTAGTTTATTAAGTTTTTGACGAAAAAACAAAATGTTGACAGAATAAATGTAATTGAAGAGTGTATCAAAAAAAGCGTATAGAAATACCAAAGTGAGTGTGATAACTGATATAAAACAAACATTACGTCAGACGAAAGCCCATAAAATTAACTATTCGTTAGTTTAAACAAAATAAATGTTATTCTTAAAAACAATTACAGTTTAATACAAATGTCATTAATTTGTTGCAAAAGTCAAACATTTACACTAACTTTGCAACCAAATTAATATATAATATGTCACATCACAATTTAGATTCACTTGACAAGAAAATTCTTCGTCTAGTTTCAGAGGATGCTAGAGTTCCTTTTTTGGAAGTCGCACGTGCGTGCAATGTTAGCGGTGCTGCCATTCATCAGCGTATTCAAAAACTAACAGCACTTGGTGTGCTTAAAGGTTCTCAGTTCATCATCGATCCTGAAAAGATTGGTTACGAGACTTGTGCTTATGTCGCACTGTATCTTAAGGAACCAGAGAAGCATGATATAGTTGTTGCTGCCTTGAGGAAGATTCCAGAGGTCATAGAATGCCATGCTACAACTGGCGGTATGGACCTTTTTATTAAGATGTATGCTAGAAACAATCAACATCTGATGGAAATTATCCATGATAAGTTGCAGCCATTGGGCTTGTCACGCAGTGAGACAATAATCTCATTCAACGTTTCAATAGATCGTCAGCTTCCAATTCTCGACAATCCTGTAGAAGATGAGGATGAAAATGATGATGTTGTTACTGATTAAATTTTATTTTATAAATATTTTGAAGGCGAATGCATAATCATTGTATTCGCTTTTTTTGTGTTCTTCACACAAAATGCATTTCCATTTGCTGTAATCCGGAAAAAAAGTATCGGCATTTTTAGGACAGTCATCAACTTCGGTAATATATAGTTTGTCGGCAATATTAATAGCATCGTTGTATATCATGCCGCCACCAATGATGAATACCTCTTCTTCTTTTCTGCATGCGTCAATAGCTTTGTTGATAGATTTTATACATTCGCATCCGTCAATATATTTTTTGCTATTGGTAATAACAATGTTTCTCCTGTTGGGCAATGCTCCGAACGGTAATGACTCAAAAGTATTTCTTCCCATAATCACGGTATGCCCTATTGTTATGGATCTAAATCTTTTCATGTCATCATTAATTTGGTATAAGAGTTTGTTCTTGTACCCTATGGCGTTGTTTTTTGCTACTGCTGCTATTATGGATATTGTCATTCAATAATCGTTGTGTTTTCTGCTGGAATATGTGAACTCTTTATTCTCCATTCCTGCGGATAAAGGTTGTTGGCTCTGTTACCGATATTCTTGGCAAATCCTATCGGATGTTTCTTGTATGTGAGCAGTACAATACCTTTTGGTGCATTGCTGTCAAGAGTTATAGCTTCTTTTCTTAAATAAGCTATAGCTTGATTATAGTCTATCTCCACGTTGGGATATTCCTTTTTGTCTTGTGTCGTAGACATAGCTTTTGAATGATGTGGAATCGCTTGTTTACCCTTTATGGTGTCAGCTGGTACACCATTATATAATACATTTAACGGCTTTAATGCTTTTGCGTCGATATTACTGGTAGACATTCTGCCATCATAGTCTCCATGTTTTCTCAACACTGCCATGAAAATACCCTCTCCACGTGTTTTTCCTGGTATGAAGCGATAAACAGGATTGTTGTCTATAAGACTTCCGGTAATATTCCATTCCTTTCTTGTGTCTATGCTAATGAAGTCAGCTCCAAGATTTTCTGCTATCCAAGCAACATTTTCTTCGTCTTCATGAGCATTAAAAGTGCAAGTGGAATATATAAGAATTCCTCCTGGTTTTAGGTTGTCCCATATATCACTTACGATTTCTCGTTGCAGTCTTTGACAGACATCAACATTATTAGTACTCCATTCGTTTATTGCTCCCTCGTCTTTTCTGAACATACCCTCGCCCGAACATGGAACATCCGTAAGAATTACGTCAAACATCAGTTTGCTTTTCTTGTAATCCTTTGCGTAGTTATTCGTTACGCATATATCGGTAATGCCGAATTTTTGAATGTTTTCGTTAAGAATCTGTGAACGTTGCCTTATTGGTTCGTTACTGAACATTTTGCTTCCTTTCGGCAAAGCCGACATGGCGCACGTGGTTTTTCCTCCAGGAGCAGCACATAAGTCGAGCATTAGTACCTGATTGTTCACAACTTGCTTCAATACATGATATACAAACATTGATGAAGCTTCCTGCACGTAATAAAGTCCGGCATGAAGCAGTGGGTCAAAAGTAAAGTTTGGGCGTTTCTTTAGATACATTCCATATTCGCACCATTCAATGTTCTCACTTTTCAGCGGAATGTTTATATTGTCTATATCTGTCTTGAAAGGGTTTATGCGTATGCTTACAGGAGGCTCTTCTAACATCCCTTTTTCAAAAGTAGCATATAGTTCTTCGCCCATAAGCTGGCGTGTATAATCGGTAAATTCTTTCGGGAGATTCATACTTTATTATATATATAGTGCAAATTTAAAAAAAAAATTGTTCCTTTGCAACTAAATTATAAAACGTTTCGTCTAACATTCAGAAATAATAAAAAAATATATATTATGAAACAGATTTTAATGGCA